>Ga0224504_10000490_pt1 | contig 17659 bp, 16 predicted proteins | sample SF_Oct11_sed_USG_3_FD_170160 | JGI IMG/M metagenome (GOLD analysis project Ga0224504, IMG submission 170160) | Sediment microbial communities from San Francisco Bay, California, United States - SF_Oct11_sed_USGS_24 | ecosystem: Environmental > Aquatic > Marine > Sediment | place: USA... | reverse complement strand
CTCCACCACCTCAAACGAAATCAGGTGACCGCTGTGTCGGTCAACCTCTGAGGGTACGACTATGAATAAGGTAATTCGTAAAACGACAGGGACTGTTCTTGGCTTGACGCTGGCCATCGTCAGTGGCGCCCCGGCGCTCGCGGATGACACCGAGCTGCTGCTCGTGGCGCCGCCTGAGCCGGCGGAGCTGAAGCCGAACGTAATGTTCATCCTCGACACCTCGGGGTCGATGACGACCGTTCAGGAAACCGGCGATCCATACGACCCGAACAAGGACTATTCCGGGTTCGGTTCCTGCGACAGGAACAGTCTTTACTACACCGACAGCTCAACCGATCCCGTCTGTGACGCTGACAATATGCGATACATCGACAAGAGTGCCTGGCACTGTGCCGACTCGAAAATCCAGATCGATGACGTCGGCCGGTATACAGGCATTCTCGCTCAGTACCGCGATAACATCAGCGGTGTAGCAGAGTGGCTGGAGCTCGAACCGACTAACACGTCAGACGTTGTCGAGTGTGAGTCTGACCAGGGCTTGCATGGTGAGAATGACGCGGCCAGCGGACTGGATGTCTGGGCAGCCTCGACTTCAGGATTATCCTATCCATGGACAAGTGATGAGCTCCTTGCAGTTGACTGGGGCAGCTCGGGACGCAGCACAACGTACACAATCTGGGATGGCAATTACCTGAATTACCAGAACGATCCCGCGACCCGGGATCTGTCGCGTTCCGACATCATGAAAGAAGCGACCAAAAAGGTGTTGAACTCCGTCAACGACATGAACGTCGGCCTGATGCGATTCAATAACACGGAAGGCGGAACCATTATTCGGGCCCCGAGCGATCTCGACACCAATCGCGCAGCGATCCTGGCCGAGATTGATGCCCTGCCTGCGAATGGCTGGACGCCATTGTCTGAATCACTCTTCGAAACTGCGTTGTTCTGGCAGGGTCTGAACGCAAATTACGGCGAAGCGTCGACCGATCCGTCAGCGGTTGTTTCAACGAGCCCGATGGTTTACGACCGCCCGGAAATGCTCACCTGTTCCAAGAACTTCAACGTACTCATCACCGATGGCCAGCCGACCGAGGACGTAGGAACACCAGGATTACTGGGGCAACTGCCTGATTACTCGGCAACCCTGGGCGGCCGTACCGGCTGTACGGGCACCGGTCAAGGCGCGTGTCTGGATGATATTGGCGAGTACCTTGCAAATGTCGATATCAACCCGACGCTGAACGGTCGTCAGTCGGTCGTCACTCACACGATCGGTTTCACGATTGACCTTCCGCTACTGGAAGATACCGCGCGCGTGTCCGGTGGCCAGTACCTGCTCGCTGACGACACTGACTCATTGCTGGTTGCGCTGACGGATATCGTCTCGCAGGTCAACGAGCGCGCACTCTCGTACACCGCGCCGGCCGTATCGGTAAACACGTTTAACCGAACGCGTAACCTCAACAACGTCTACCTGACCATGTTCGGTGCCCGCGGTGCCGCACACTGGCCGGGCAACCTGAAGGCCTACCGCATCTCCGGTGGCCGCATCGTCGACGCGCTTGGCGCCGATGCTGTCGATCCGGGTACGGGCTTCTTTTTCCCGACGGCGCGATCCTATTGGACAACCGGCCAGGCTGACGGCAATGACGTGCTCATGGGCGGCGCAGCCAATCAGCTGCCTGCCCCGGACTCGCGTAATTTGTTTACGGACAATGGTGCTGACAGCACCCTGTCCGGAGCCAGCAATGCCATTTCGACAGGCAACATGGGGAATTACAGCGACGCGGACTTTGGCCTGACGGGTACCGGCCCCACCATGGAGCAAGTTATAGACTGGATGCGTGGCGAGGACGTCAAAGACGAAGATGGTGATCCGGCAACAACGGTTCGCTATGCGATGGGCGATCCTCTGCACTCGCGCCCTGCGGCAATTGTTTATGGCGGCACGCAGCAGAGTCCGGAGTCCGTGATCTACACGGCCACCAATGACGGCTACCTGCACGCAGTCGACTCAACCAACGGTCAGGAATTGTGGTCATACGTTCCGAAAGAACTTCTTCCCCGCATGGCGCGCCTGTATGACGATCCCGAGATGAAGTACAAGCTGTACGGCATCGATGGTGACATCGTTCCGGTTGTTCGCGACGTGGATAACGATGGCGCTATTGAACCCGTTGACGGCGATTTTGCATACATCCTGTTCGGCATGCGTCGTGGTGGTATGACGTACCGCATGCTTAATGTGACCGACAAGAACAATCCTGTGCTCGTCTGGGAACGTGTACTCGATGAGGGTGGCCAAAGTTGGTCAGCTCCTGTCGTGACGCGGATGGATATCGCGGGTTCCGGCCAGAATGCGCTCAAGGCAGTTGTTGTCGTTGGCGGTGGCTACGATGGCGTACATGACACATCGGCCTTCAACCCGACACCTGACGGTGTGGGCGCGGGCGTACACGTGCTTGACCTCGCAACCGGTGACACGCTTTGGCGTGCCGGCCATACGAGCACGGCAGCTGACCTGCAGCTTGCGGGTATGACGCGTTCGATACCGACACGTATCAAGGTTATTGATATTAGCGGTGACGGATTTGCAGACCGGATGTACGCTTCTGATCTGGGCGGCCAACTCTGGCGCTTTGACATACAGAATGGCAATGCAGCGGGATCGCTGGTTGCGGGCGGAGTCATCGCACAGCTCGGCGCAGAAGGCCTCACGACGCCAGGACCTGGTGACACGCGGCGCTTCTACAACTCGCCGGACGTTGCCATTTTCTCCGACACGCGCCAGAACCGTCGATTTATCTCAGTCAGCATCGGCTCGGGCTATCGTGCCCATCCGCTCGATCTGAGTGCTACCGACCGCTTCTTCTCGGTGCGCGATTCGAATGTGTTCAACTCGCTGACCCAAGCCGAATACGATGCGTTCGTGCCTTATAAGCAGGCCGACCTCGTCGACATTACTGGACAGGTGGATGTCACTGTTACAGCAAGTGACGCTGGCTGGATGTTGACCATGCCGTCCAACCAGATGGTTCTTGCCGACTCGGTCACGTTTAACGGCGAGGTGTTCTTCGTGAGCTTCTCCCCTGACTCCACCGGCGCAGCCGCCTGTAATGTTGGACAAGGCACGAACTTCCTGTGGCGCGTCAGCATCGTGAATGGCGACCCGATCGTCGATGATCTGGGCGATGTGCCATCCGGCGGTGAAGACGCGGCTCGACGCACGCAGCTTGCACAGGGCGGTATCGCTCCGACACCGCAGTTCCTGTTCCCAAGCCCCGACGATCCCGATTGCACGGGCGCTGACTGCGCGCCGCCACCAATCGGCTGTATCGGTGTTGAGTGCTTCGACCCGGGCTTCACTAACAACCCGGTTCGCACGCTCTGGACGCAGGACGGCATCGAATAAACTGTGGAGTGGTTCCGGGCGCCTCGCGCCCGGAACCCCCATAATTTTTCTGAAGCAACGAGTTACGGGTTACGGGTAAGACACTATGCAATTGCGCAAACACATGAGCGGTATCACGTTGATCGAGTTAATGATCGTCGTGGTCGTTATTTCAATCCTGGCGGCCATCGCTTACCCGAACTACCAGGAATTTACGGCACGTGCCAAGCGCAACGAGGCCAAAGCAGCCTTGTTACGCCTCGCAATCAACCAGGAACGTTTTTACCTGAACAACAATTCGTTCACGCTAAACCTGGCCGAACTCGGTTTCGGCTCCGCGATCACCGAGACCGGCTACTACCAGATCGAGGTAACAGCCGCCGACACGAGCAATTTTACCGCCAGTGCAACTTACCTGCAGGGTGGGAGTGAGGCCACCAAGTGTCTGACCTTTACGATTAACGGGCGTGGCGCCAAGACCTCTGACCCTGAAACCAACTGCTGGGAACGCACCCGGTAAACCTACTCTGCCGAACGGCCCGAGAAGAAAAGCGCGTCAATAATGAGTAACGCGGCGCCGACGGAAATGCCGGCATCCGCGACATTGAAGGACGGAAACGCCCAGTTTCCGAACCAAACCTGGATAAAGTCCGTTACGTAGCCGAGCGTAATACGGTCGATCAGGTTGCCGACCGCCCCACCCAGAACCAGCGCCAGGCCAGCGGCAAGAACCGCCTGCCCTTCATTGCGAATTCGCCACAACCAGACCGCGATGGCAGCGCTGACGCCAGTGGCGAGCACTACGAAGAACCAACGCTGCCATCCTCCGGCATCTGCAAGGAAGCTGAAGGCCGCGCCCGTGTTGCGCTGGTGAGTAAGGTTGATGAACGAATTGATCGGAATCTTCTCGTAGAGGGCGACCCACTCGACAATTGCCCACTTCGTAACCTGGTCGGCGAGGACCACGAGCATTGCCACCGACATCCAGGCAACGAAACGTGTATTCGATGTTTGTTTAGCTTCAGTCATTCAGGGTACTCAATGCGGAACGTGCATTCTCTTCGTCAATCTTCATTTGCGCAACCAGATCCTCAACCGAATCGAACTTCTCCTCGTCTCGCAAGTGCCGGACAAAGTCGACATGGATGTACTCGCCGTAGATATTGCGGTCGAAATCCATCAGGTGAACTTCGAGCAGCGGCTTAGCCAGGTCAAACGTTGGGCGCGTACCTATACTTGCAACGCCGTCAACGGGTCCTTCCGGCAAACCGCTTACGCGCACTGCATATATGCCACCGACGGCACTGCGGCGTCGCCTGAGATCGACATTCGCCGTTGGGTATCCCAGGGACCGTCCTACCTTGCGGCCGCGCACGATCCGTCCTGACATGCGATAGGGCCGACCCAGCAATGCCGTCGCTCGTTCGAGGTCACCCGCTGCCAGGGCCTCCCGAATGACGGTACTGCTAACGCGTGTATCACCGACGAGAATGCTTGGAACTCTCTCAATCGTCAGACCCAGCGCTGGCGCAACGCGCAACAGGTCCTCAACCGACCCTTCGCGGCGGCGCGCGAAATGGAAATCGTCGCCGATCACAATGTGCCGCGCATTCAAACCATGCACGAGTACACGCCGAATGAAGGCATCCGCCGAAATGCTGCGCATCGCGTCACCGAATCGTGGACAGAAGAAAATATCGATTTTGCGTTCTTCCAGCGCGTCGTGCTTTTCGCGAAAACGCATCAATCTTGCCGGCGGCCGGTCTCCCCCAAAAAACTCCTTGGGCGTTGGCTCGAAGCTCATGGCGATCGCAGGGCGATCCGACTCTTTTGCGACATCCACCACTCGCCGTAGCAATTGTCGATGCCCCAGGTGTATGCCGTCGAAAGCGCCAATTGTCACAACGCTGCCCTTGGCGAGGCGCTCGAACGGGAGATCAGATAAGTGGCGTACCAGGCGCATATCAGTCATGACTCATACGGAACTGGGACGGTCGCAAACCGAGTACGAGCAGCGACACAAAATAAATGCCGGCACCGGCAGCAACAGAAACGGACAGCCAGCCAACCCGGTCCGTGAGCGACGCAGCGGTCCACCAGCTGACGGAACGATGCAAAGCAAGCAGCACTGTGATCATCGCAGCGTTGGCGACCAGCACCCGCAGGAGCAGGATGCCCCACCCCGGCCCGTGACTAATAACACCAGCCTTGTGCAGACCGCGATACAGCAGCGCCGCGTTCAACACGGCTGCCACTGACGTTGCCGCTGCAAGTCCCATGTGAGGACCCGCTATGCCCCGGCTCGTGAGATACCACGCTGACGATGCGCCCAGCACCAGGTTGACGCACAGTGCAATGATGCCCACCCGTACCGGGGTTCGCGTATCTTCGCGAGCGAAGAATGCAGGCGCCAGGACCTTGACGAATGAAAAGCCCACCAGGCCGAAAGCATAGGCCTGTAAAGAAAGAACAGTCATATCCACAGAGTGCTGATCGAACTCGCCGCCGTGAAACAGCGTCGTTATGAGGGGTGCGGCCAGCATGACAAGTCCAACAGCGGCTGGTACGGCAATCAGGATTGCGATCTTCATGGACCACTCGAGCGTCTGTGCAAACTCGTTTCGGTCGCCGTTGGCCCACAGACGCGAAAGATACGGCAACGTCACAGTAGCCAGCGCAATGCCGAACAGCCCGAGCGGAAACTCCATCAGGCGATCCGAGTAATAAAGATAGCTGATACTGCCCACGGGCAGCAGCGAAGCGATGATGCCGCTCAGGAGTACATTGATCTGGGCTACCGAGGAACCAAATATCGCCGGGAGCATTAGCTTGAAGGCGCGCCGGACACCTTTATGTTGCGGCCGCCACTTCGGTCGCGGCAACGCTCGAATCTTCGCGAGAAACGGCAACTGGAATAACAGCTGTAGCACCCCAGCAATGAACACGGCGTAGGCCAGAGCCATGATGGGCTGCTCCAGCAACGGCGCTGCCCACACCGCTGCAGCGATAAGCACGACGTTGAGCAGTACTGGCGTAAACGCCGGCACGCCAAAGCGACCATAGGTATTGAATATGCCGCCGGCAAATGCCGTCAGCGATATGAAGAACAGGTAAGGGAAGGTGAAGCGCAGCATGAGTGCTGCAAGATCGAAGTCCCCGCCATCGCTGATGAAACCCGGGGCCACGACCAGCACCAGTAACGGCGCCGCGATGACGCCAACCAGGGTGACCACGAACAGCACGACCCCGAATGTGCCGGCCATGGCATCGAGATATTCACGCGCCTCATCATGCTCGTGCTGCTCTTTGTAACGCGCCATGACGGGCACAAATCCTGCCGAAAAGGCGCCTTCGGCGAAGAACCGACGCAGCATGTTTGGAATGCGCTGGGCGACGAGAAAGGCGTCCATGAGGAGTCCCGCACCGAAAAACCGCGCAAATACCACATCCCGCACAAGCCCCAGTATTCGAGACAGCAGAGTCATTCCGCTGACGACCGAGGTCTTCAGCGCTAACTTCAGGCCGGATATAGGTTTTTTCGATTTCATGAGGGGGTGAGTTTAGCCCAAAACAGGGCCCGCGAATGTGATTGACAATGGCCCTCCGGGCGCGAATAATACGCGGCTCTTCGATATCAGGACACGGTTAAAACTAGTGGCAAACATCAAATCAGCCAGGAAGCGCGCCCGTCAGGCGGAAAAGACTCGCAAGCACAACATGGGTCTGCGCACCATGATGCGGACCAAGATCAAGAAAGTCGTGGTTGCGTGCGATGCCGGCGACAAAGATGCAGCAGTAGCAGCCTACAAGGATGCTGTGCCAGTTATCGATAGCATGATTAACAAAGGCATTGTTACCAAGAACAAGGCCGCGCGTCATAAAAGCCGTCTGAACACGCGGGTTAAAGCACTCTCTGCCTAATACCCCGTTGGGCACCTAGTGCCCCGTCGGGCATCTAATACCCCGTCGGGCATCTAATCCGCTTCGGCTTCAAACTCTTCCTCAATCTCTTCCAGCGCCTGAATCACCGCGTGCCCCAGGGCCTCGGTGCCGGCGCCTGTGGCCGCGCTCACCTCGAAAACGGGACCACTCCAGTCAAGCTCTTCCAACAGCATCTCGCGCGCAACCGCGAGGTCGTCCTCGGCCAGCAAATCCGTCTTGTTGATCACCAGCCAGCGCGGCTTTTCAGCCAGCTCTGCTGAGAACCGCTTGAGTTCCGTCGCAATTGCCTGGACCTCCCTGGCTGGTTCAATGCTGGGGTCCAACGGTGCAATGTCCACGAGATGCAGCAGCAGGCGTGTGCGCTGCAGGTGCTTGAGAAACTGGATGCCGAGTCCGGCACCTTCCGATGCGCCCTCGATAAGCCCAGGGATATCGGCCATCACGAAACTCTGTAAGCGGCCGACCCTTACGACGCCGAGGTTCGGGTGCAGGGTCGTGAACGGATAGTCAGCAATTCGCGGCTTCGCAGCGGACATCGCGGTTATCAGCGTCGACTTGCCCGCGTTCGGCATCCCAAGCAGGCCAACATCAGCCAGTACCTTGAGTTCCAGTTGCAGGTGGCGCGCCTCACCCGGCGTGCCGTTGGTCGTCTTGCGTGGCGCCCGGTTCACACTGCTCTTGAAGCGCGTGTTACCGAGACCGCCGCGGCCGCCTTCGGCAACCATCTGGCGCTGCCCCTCCGACGTCAGGTCGCAAATCAGCTCACCTGTATCGACGTCGTGCACAACTGTGCCTTGCGGCACCATGATCTCAAGGTCATCTCCGGATTTGCCCGTCATATTGCGGCCGGCGCCACCCTGCCCGACTTCTGCTTTGAACCTGCGGGCGACACGAAAATCGGCCAGCGTATTGAGCGACGAGTCCGCCACGAGGTAGACACTGCCACCATGACCACCGTCACCGCCGTCCGGACCACCTCGGGCTACGTATTTTTCGCGACGAAAGCTCAGGGCACCGTGCCCGCCGTTGCCCGCCTGTATACGGATTGTCGCTTCGTCGACGAATTTCATTGTTTGACTCTAATACGAAAAACCCCGCAGCAGCGGGGTTTTTCAAATGATTGGCAAATTTGCCGCGGCTTTTCCCGACACGCGGGATTATAACTCGCGAACAATTCGGGCCTGAAGGCCCTCCTGCACCTGTCTGTTAAGCGTCTATGATGCTCACAAACTGCCGGTTCTTCGGACCTTTCTTTTCAAACTTCACGTGCCCGTCTTTTTTGGCGAACAGCGTGTGGTCGCGACCGAGACCAACATTGGTGCCAGCATGAAAACGGGTGCCGCGCTGGCGAACAATGATGTTGCCTGCCACGACTTCCTGACCGCCGAAGATTTTAACGCCTAAGCGTTTACTTTCCGAATCGCGACCGTTCTTACTACTACCGCCTGCTTTCTTATGTGCCACTGTACTGTACCTGTTTGGTCCATCGCCCGGGGCAATCCCAGGCTTCGTTAATCAAATACCCTAGTCTGCCTTCTTGGCAGCCTTCTTCTTGGCCGCCGGTTTATCCCCGGATGGGGACTTCTTGGCTGCCTTTTTGGCAGCGGGTTTCTTGGTAGCCGCTTTCTTGGCTGCCGGTTTCTTCTTGGCAACCTTCTTGGCGACCTTCTTTTCAGCTGCCGGCTTCTCGGCGGCTGCGTCATCTTTCGGCGCCGCCTGCTTGGCCGAGCTACCGGTGATACCCGTGATCTCTACCTCGGTAAAGAACTGGCGATGCGTGCCCTGGCGCAGGTAGTTCTGGCGACGCTTGAACTTGACGACCGGAACCTTGCGGCTCTTGCCCTGGCGTACGACCTTGCCGCTTACCGTGCTGCCAGACAGCAACGGCGTACCGACCTTGATGTCGCTACCTTCACCAACGAGCAAAACCTCGTCAAACTTGATCGTAGCACCCTCGTCGGCCTCGATTTTCTCGAGACGCAAGACGTCACCTTTTACCGCACGGTACTGTTTGCCGCCGCTGCGAAAAACCGCATACATTATGTTTGCTCCAGTACGTAAGTCGCGAATCTCGCAACTTACTGAAAAATAAGATGTTTTTTCGGGCGCCAAATTTGCCGTGCAAGCGTGCAACTGGCCAACGCCACAAAAGAGCCGGAATTCTATAGATTCCGCGGCCCCGGGTCAACGTTCCTGGCAACTGAAATTCTGCCGCATTTCAAAGGCTTGCATTATCGCCTCCGGGCACCTGAAAATAGCCTGATTGTCGCTAACGGCGCACCTTTCAGGCATTATCACGAAACTTATGCAAGTGGCCGAAAAAACACACGAACCTCTGGACTTTGATGACGTCGCGGCGCTCGCCGAAGACGACATGCAGGCCGTTAATCGCCTGATCTCCGCGAGCCTCGAGACCGACGTTCCGCTCGTTTCACAAGTCTCCGAGTACATCGTCATGAGCGGCGGCAAGCGTTTGCGCCCACTTATTGTGCTGCTCGCGGCCCGCGCGATGGGCTACGAAGGTGAACAGCACATCCGTGCAGCGACGATCATTGAGTTCATTCATACCGCCACCCTGCTCCATGACGACGTCGTTGATGGCTCGGAACGGCGGCGCGGGCAGGACTCAGCGAATACCGTGTTCGGCAACCAGGCCAGCGTTCTGGTCGGCGATTTTCTGTACTCGCGCTCATTCCAGATGATGGTGGATATCGACGATATGCGCGTCATGCAGATTCTCGCTGACGCAACCAACACCATCGCAGCCGGCGAAGTCATGCAGCTGATGAATATCCACGACCCGGACACAAGCGAAGACGACTACCAGGCGGTTATCTATCGAAAGACGGCCCGCCTGTTTGAGGCCGGTGCGCAGATTGCAGCGGTCCTCGCCAACCGGGATCCGGGTGACGAGGCGGCGATGATCAGGTACGGACAGCATCTCGGCACGGCATTCCAGCTCATTGATGATGCGCTTGACTACAGCGCTTCGGCCGATGAGCTCGGCAAGAACCTCGGCGACGATCTCGCCGAAGGCAAAGCGACCTTGCCACTGATCTATGCGATGCGCGCCGGCACTACCGCGCAGCGTGACCTGATTCGCAAAGCGGTGCTCGACGGCGGCCTCGAGCAAATGGATGAGATCCAGGAGATCATCCTTTCGACGGGTGCCCTCGACTACACAGCCGCGAAAGCACGCGCGGCGGCAGACTCGGCCATTGCCGTTATCGAATGCATCCCGGACACCCAGTACCGCGACGCGCTAATGTCACTGGCAGAGTTTGCAATCCAGCGGCGCTCATAGGATGGACCGCTTCAATACGCCCTGGCGGGTCACTGCCGCAACCATCTACACAACACCGACTGACTCCCGCGTCTACGGCACACTCGATATCGATGTCACCGAGGCGAAGAAATTTCTCGATCGCAAGCGTGAGGACGGCGTCAAGCTCACAATGGTGCACCTCACGACGGCCGTGCTCTCACGTGCCATTGCCTTCGACGTCCCCGAAATGAATTGCTTCATCCGCCGTGGCGCTGTGGTTGGTCGCGAACACATGGATGTCATGGTGCCGATCCAGGTCGGCGGCGACTCAGGCGTAACGCCTGCGATCGTGCGCAATGCCCACGCCCGCAAGGTCACGGATATCGCTGACGAGGTCCGGGCCAAGGCGGCGAAAAGCCGTGCCGGCTCCGAGATCAAGGCGGCGAAGAACAAGTACGTACTTAATCGCATCCCGTGGCCCCTGCGCCGCCCCGTGTTCCTTTTCATCAAGTGGATCACCGTCGATATGGGGATAGAGATCAAGGCACTCGGCCTGTCTGCGCACAGCTTCGGCTCGTTCGTAGTGTCGGATATCGGCAGCTTCGGCCTGAACACGGGCATGACCGCCCTGATGCCTGCCGCAAAGGTGCCGTGCGTCATCGTGCTCGGCAAGATCGAGGAAAAGCCGGTAGTGAGAAACGGGGAAATCGTCATTCGTACCATTCTGCCGCTGACCGGCACGTTCGATCACCGGATTGTCGATGGCATGCAGATTGGCAAGCTGGCACGGGGGATCAAGCGCAACTTCAGAAAGCCGGAGTGGCTGGACGAGGTACCGGAGCAAGAACTCGCGGAGTGTATTTTCAGCACGCGGTGAGGCGAGAGGATTGGACGTGGCCAGAATGGCGAGAGGATGAACGTCGCTTCGCGACGTTTGTCGGCCGGCAAAGCCGGCCTCGGCATGAACCTGCTATTCGGTTCCTCGAGCCCGACCAATTCTCCAAAAAAAAGCCGCTCAACCCGAAGGAAGAGCGGCTTTCTTTTTTGGAGAATTGGTCGGGGCGAGAGGATTTGAACCTCCGACCCCTTCGTCCCGAACGAAGTGCGCTACCAGGCTGCGCCACGCCCCGACCGCGGGACGCGCATCTTACAGGATGTATTCCGGGGCTTCAATCAGGCCGAATGGGCTCCGCAAAGCGCCCCAGGCCACCGTAATCCGCGCTACTATGGCCGACATGAAACGACTAGTAATCGCCTGCCTGGCCTGTCTCGCGAGCACCTCAGCCAATGCCGACCTCGCGCAGGATGTTCGCTGCCGAGAGATTGGTTTCAGCCAATCCGTCGAACAACAGGACATCTCTGCTTTTCGCTCTCATATCGACGCCGACGCACGTTTTATCGGATCCGGCGTACTCCGGGGCATCGACAGCGTCGCGGAGGGTTGGGGGGTGTTCTTCACGGCCGATGGCCCGACGATCAAGTGGCGACCGCAAATCGTCGAAGTGCTCGAGAACGGCACACTGGCCTTGTCGCGAGGCCCTTACCGCATGCAGACCACAGACGACGACGGCAACGAGATCGAGCGCTGGGGTACGTTTAACTCTGTCTGGCGTTTGGGCGCGGACGGCCAATGGCGCGTCGTATTCGACGCCGGAAGTCCAGCCGCAAGCGAACCCGACGAGCAGACAAAAGCGCTGCTCGACGAGGGGGATGACTGCTCTTGAGGCCCTTGTGGGCCTGCACGACAGGTACCGAAACCGCCAAGGCCTAGGCTGCCGGATTGATATTCGCGTTCAACCGGAACAGGTTTGTCGGATCGTATTTCTTCTTGAGTGACATCAGGCGAGGGAAATTCCCCTGGTAGTTCCCGTGGCGAACCGAGCGCGACTCGTCCGCTGTGTCGACCGTGTAGTAACCGTCTGTATGTGGCTCCAGATCTCGCCAGTAACGCCTGATGTAATCGACATGCTGGCCCGCCTCATCCTCGTTGGGCCACTGCACAATGAGAAACATATTCGCGACAGACTTGCGGTGGGCAAATGCGGTCGCCTCTGCGGGCACCCGACCAATCGCGCCGCCCGACTGCTGGCAATACAGGAACACTGCGCGGCGATCCTGCGGCTCAATTCCGTTGGCGATCGCATCGATCAGCGCATCCGGCACATCGTTGATGAAACCCGCCTTCATGTAAGACGCGTCGTTTCTCGGTTCCGTATCGTCGCCACTGCGCTGCAACTCCACGTAGTCCCATGCCTTAAGCGTATCCATGATTGGCGTGCCGATCGCGCGGAAAGGCGCAAATGCTTTCTCCGCGTCGGCCTCGGGCCCCGACCAGCAAAAATGCAAGCCGGCCATGCTGTCCGCACCGTCCATCATCGAGCCAACGTAGGCATCGCAATACAGTTCGTCCGGTCCGGTAACACCATGTTCTCGGTAGGCCTCGAACACCTGTCGAGCCATCGCTCCAGGGAAAATCAGGTCGCCACCAACCACCGTGCGTTGCATCGGGTGCAGAGCCATCTCGAAGTTGGTCACGATACCGAAGTTGCCACCGCCTCCGCGCACGCCCCAGTACAGGTCCTCGTTCTCCTCAGGACTGGCATGTCTTAACTGGCCGTCAGCTGTGACGATATCGACGGCCCTGACGTTGTCGAGTGCAAGGCCAAAGCGCCGGCCGACGCGACCGAAACCACCTCCGGTCGTAAGGCCACCGATCCCCGTATGTGACACGGTGCCCGCTGTCGTCACCAGGCCGACTGCCATCGACTCACGATCAAGCTCACCTAACAGACTGCCACCCGCTATGTACGCGGTTCGATTTGACGCATCGACCCGTGCATGACGTAACGTCGAAAGATCAATTTGCATACCACCGTCACAGGTCGACTTGCCTGCATAGCTATGTCCGCCGCACTTAACAGCGAGCAGCAAGTCGCGCTCGCGCGCAAACGTCACCGCCTTGCGGATATCTGTAGCGCCGTTAGGTTGGACGACCATCGCGGGGTGCTTGTCGATGCCGGCATTCAGAACCTTGCGGGCTGTCTCGTAGGCTGGATTACCGGGCAGCAGCAGGTTGCCGCGTAAACTGTCGGCAAGCTCCCGAATCGCCGCCTGCTCAATTTCGATCGCCGCACGACCTCCTGTGACCGCGTTGACGTTCGCGCTGACTTCGGTAAGTGCCGCAAACTGTGCCGCAAGAGACTGCGTTGCGGCGGCGGATACACCGGCGGCAACAGCCGAGCGAAGAAATAGTCGCCTGTTCATGGAGTCCCCTTCTTTTTTTGTTTTTCTACTGCGTCAAGAATAGCCCAAATGGCATAGACTTGTGACATGAAACCAGAAATTTCCAGCAAGCTCCCAGACCTCGGCACGACGATTTTCACGGTAATGAGCCAGCTCGCAACCGAGACCGGCGCCATAAACCTGTCCCAGGGATTTCCCAGCTTCGATCCGCCGGATACGCTTATCAACCGTATCCAATGGCATCTGCATAACGGCGCCAACCAATATGCGCCCATGCCCGGCGTCCCATCGCTGCGCGAGGCTATTGCGGAAAAGACCGAACGACTGCAGGGCCGAAAACTCGATGTCGATACGGAAATAACCGTCTGCACAGGAGCGACCGAGGGACTGTTCAGTGCGATTACGGCGATCGTACGCACTGGCGACGAAGTCGTCATCCTGGACCCGGCTTACGATTCCTACGAACCGGCTATCGAACTGGCCGGCGGAATTACACGGCGCGTGCCACTGAGGATCGACGAAAACGGCAGCGACTTTCATCCCGACTGGCAACGACTGAGCGACGCCATCAGCGACAAGACGCGGCTCATTATTCTTAACTTCCCGCATAACCCAACCGGGGCAATACTGACGGCCGACGATCTCGACAAGCTCGCCGAGCTTGTACGCGATCGGAATTGCTACCTGCTGTCAGACGAGGTTTATGAGCACATCGTTTTTGACGGCGAGCCGCACCGAAGCCTGGCGAGCCACGATGAGCTCTGGCAACGCTCAATGATCATCTGTTCGTTCGGCAAGACCTTTCACGCCACCGGATGGAAACTCGGCTACTGCGCCGCACCGGCGCACCTGAGCGTTGAGTTCCGCAAAGTGCACCAGTTCACGACATTCTCGGTGAGTACGCCAATGCAACATGGCATCGCCGATTTTCTCGCAAGTGACCCCGGGTTCTACGAAAGCCTCCCGTCTTTCTACCAGCAAAAGCGAGACCGATTCTGTGAGTTGCTGGCGCCGTCACGGTTCAAGTTCCAACCTGCGCGCAGTACATTTTTCCAAATACTGGATTACAGCGATATCACCGACGAAATCGATGAGTCGTTAGCAAAACGGTGGACGCGCGAAATCGGCGTCGCTTCCATTCCTCTGACGGTTTTCTGCGAAACACCGTTCACCGGAATGCGTTTGCGATTCTGTTTTGCGAAGGACGATGCGACACTCGAAAAAGCCGCGAAGATATTGTGCGAGCTTTAGGCGCTGCCGAGTTGAAATGCAACCAGAGCGCCGACGTAGCCAATAGCGGTCATGTACACCCAGGCAAAAATCGGCCAGCGCCACGAATTGGTCTCGCGCCGGATTATTGCCAGCGTCGCCGCGCATTGCAGGCAACACGCATAAAAGATCAGCAGACCGATCACCATCGGCAAGGTAAATACCTTTGAGCCGTCGGGTCGTGTCGCAGACTTGAGCCTGCCGGAGAGCGTGCCCTCGTCGGCATCATCGCCGACCGCATAAACCGTTCCCAGCACCGCAATGACGACCTCGCGCGCCGGGAAACTTGCAATGACGGCTGACGATACGCGCCAGTCCCAGCCCAGCGGCTCAAATACGGGCTCGACCGCTTTGCCGGCCCTGCCCAGCCAGCTTTGCTCCATCTGCATTGCCGCCGCCGTGTTCGGATCGAGGTCGGCCGGCAGATCGTCCGCGCGCGGGAAGTAAGCCAGTGCCCATACAACAACCGCGACCGCAAAAATCACCGTGCCGGCCCGCTTGAGAAAGATCTTGGCACGGCCGAGCAATTGAATGGCAACGGTCTGCAGGTTGGGGCGGCGAAACTCCGGCAACATCAACGCAAAAGGTGGCTTGGGCCCGCGTAGCGCCGTCTTGCGCATGAACAGCGCGGTCAGGATGCCCATCACAATGCCAAACAGGTACAGGCCCAACAGAACAAGCCCCTGCAGGTTAAGAAAACCCACACTCGTCGCCGGCACGAACGCGGCGATCAGCAACGCATACACCGGCAGGCGTGCCGAACAGGTCATGAATGGCGCCGCCATGATCGTGGCGATGCGGTCCCGCCGATTCGGAATCACGCGTGTCGCCATGATCCCGGGAACTGCGCAGGCAAAGCTCGAGATCATGGGAATGATTGACTGCCCTGACAGGCCGACGGAACGCATGGCGCGGTCCATCAGGTATGCCGCGCGCGCAAGGTAACCGGAGTCCTCAAGGAGAATGATGAACAGGAACAGGATCAGGATTTGCGGCAGGAATACTACGACACTGCCGACGCCGGCGATGATGCCGTCCGCAATCAGGCTGGAGAACGCGGTATCGCCCAGTCGTTCGAATACCAGCGCACTCAGCGATGACGAGGCTACGTCGATGGTGTCCATAACTGGCGTCGCCCAGGCAAATACAGCCTGGAAGACGATGGCCATAACGAAGAACAGACCAATCGTGCCGGGCACCGGGAGATTCAGGAAGTCCGTGACTTTGCTGCGCCACGTAACGTAGGCAGGCGCGGACTTCTGCACTTTGCCGAGTACACCCCGAACCCAGGTGTAACGGACACGCGCGTCGCGTGCGATTGGCGGCTCATCCTCGAACAATTCCGCCCGCACAGCCTCAATCTCGGACCTGGCCACGTCGCTGAGCTTGCCCACAATGAGCTGATTCGACTCCGTCGGACCATCAATCAGTAATCGCTCGAGCTCCGCGAATCGCAACGGCTCGCGCGAATCTTCGGCCAGACGTTCGGCAGCGGCTGTCAGCTCGGGCCAGATGCGCACGCGGCGCGGAGGAGTGAGTTCGATGATTCCAGCCAGCGCGTGCCGCAACATGTCGAGGCCGGCACCGGTTGTTGCGACAACCGGGTATACCGGCACTCCCAGTAGCGCGCTGAGTTCTGCAGTGTCTACCTGGATGCCACTTTTCTCTGCGGCGTCATTCATCGTCAGGGCGACGACCGTCGGCAACTCAAGCTCAACGAGCTGCTGCACCAAAAACAGGCCCTGGTAGAGATTGGTAGCGTCGAGCACCGCGAGAACGCCGTCTGGTGACTTCGTGCCTTCCATGCGACCGAAGATCACATCGACCGCTATTTTCTCCTCGAGCGAGTGAGCACTTAATGAATGCGTGCCCGGCAGGTCTACAAGTTCGACCACTTTGTCATCGGTCTTGAGCAAACCAATGTGTTTCTCGACGGTGACGCCAGGGTAGTTGCCAATACGCTGCTTGAGCCCGGTCAGACGATTAAAGAGCGTGCTCTTACCGGCATTGGGATTGCCAACAACCGCTATGCTCGCATCAATGCGCTTCGCTACGGTTATCTCATTGGCGGGAACGCGGATTTCAGTGGAACTAGTCACCAGCCCCTACAGGCGCAACTTTGAAATGGCGGGCATGCTCCTGGCGCAGGGAGATGCCGCATCCGAAGAGGCGAAACTCCATCGGGTCGCCACCGATCGCCGAGCTCGCGTGCTCAACCTCGGTCCCTTCAACAAGGCCCAGAACCATAAGGCGCTGTACCTGGGGGTCCGCAGCGTTGATTGCCCGGATGATGCCCTTCTGGCCGCGTTTCAGGCTTGCTAGTGTGCTGCCGTTGATCACCATAACTTCCTATAAATACTGGATTTTTCCAGCACTGCTTGGACTATGGGGGAAATGATAATGATTCGCATTACTAACCGCAATAGGCAATTCTACGGATACGGCGTTATGTCTAGCAATTCGGCTTTCCGATCTCCGTCGGCAGAACGGACTCAATACGCCCCATGACGTCAAGCCGGTGCACGAGATCATGAATATAGTCGAGT
>Ga0224504_10000489_pt1 | contig 17661 bp, 14 predicted proteins | sample SF_Oct11_sed_USG_3_FD_170160 | JGI IMG/M metagenome (GOLD analysis project Ga0224504, IMG submission 170160) | Sediment microbial communities from San Francisco Bay, California, United States - SF_Oct11_sed_USGS_24 | ecosystem: Environmental > Aquatic > Marine > Sediment | place: USA... | reverse complement strand
TGGTGCCGTCCGCTCGTCCATCAGCAATTCTGCCGAGATTCTTCGATACCTCTGGGGTCGCTATTCGGCAGAGCGTCCGGAGGCCGCTCAATTCCTGCAACCGACAGCTGAGAGACTTGAATTGGAGAATTCTCTCGACCGCTGTGGTGTCGACCTGCAGGTATGGGTGTACTTCCACGTGCTGGATGACCCCTGGCTGACCAAGCATGCATGGGGTTGTGACAATCCAGCCATTCCTTATTGGCAACGCCTGCTGCTCAAAGTACTGTTTCCGATGCTCAGTTTCCTGATCAGGAAGTCTTTCCAGATCACTCCGTCGCGTTACCAGAAAGCAGTCGAACATATCGACGCCCAACTGGCGGATGCGGAGTCGAAACTTGCCGATGGCAGAAAATCGATCCTCGGAGGTGACGTGATCAATTACACCGACCTGGCCTTCGCCTCGATCATGGGCTTGTGGCTGCAACCGGCTGGATATGGCGGCGGCAGGGCAGACGCGGTTCGAGTTGAACGGCACCAGTGCCCCTCGGCCATGGTCAAGCAGATCGAAGCCTGGAGCACTGCCTATCCCCTGGCCACCGGGTTTATCGAGCAGACTTACCGGAGCGAGCGTTAAAGTAACTGGCGACCGGCATCGGCAGGAACAATGCGAAGAAACCAAAAACCAGGATCGGCATATATTCGGCGCCAAACCAGTCCATTCCGATACCTACCAGCAACGGGCCCAACAATGTGCCCGCGCCCCAGCAGGCGGTGAACAGGGTCGTCGCCGTGGCCAGCATGGCTCCTCTGAACCGTTGTCCCACCATGATCACGCCAAGTGCATAAATCATGCCTTCAACACCGCCAAATACAAAGGCATAAACGTCTGCGACCCAGGGAATCCGGATCAACCAGGGCATCAGCAACAGGGCGATCATGGTCAGGAACACACACAAGGCCATCAGCCCCATTCGATCAACATGATCAGCCAGCCAGCTGATCGGCATCACCAGAATCATTCCACCCAGGCCGACTGCCGTCAGCAGCCACAGACTCACACTTTCCGTCAACCCCAGGTTCATCCCGAATATCGGGAAAAAAGTGAGCATCGATTCGGCGCCGGCAGCATAGACCACGTTTGCCACCATGACGGTGGGCGCCAACCAAAAAATCTTCCATAGCCCATCGGTCTGCTCCTCGGCATAGCCCATCTTTCGGTGTGTCACCACGAACAGGGGTATCGCCGCCAACAGGATCATGGCCGTGGTGGCATAAAAGGGCGCCATTCCGTCCGAGCCCGTGAGAATCAACAGCAAGGGACCCATCGCGAAGCCGGCTGCGCCAACCGAGGAATAGAGGCCGATAATACGGCCGCGCCAACGTTCCTCGGCCATTTCATTGATCAGCGCCTCACTGGAAATCCAAAGTAAGGCCGTCATGGCGCCGATAACGAAACGCAGCGGAAACCAGAACCACACGTTGGGAAACAGCCCCGCAAGGATAAACAGACCCGCCAGCACCATGGTTACCGTTTGCATCAACCTTGAAGGCGCAAAGCGCTGCAACAACGCAGGTGTCCAGGGAGCAATGACGATGACCGCTGCGGCCTGGGCTATCGTGCTGAGACCGATCAGAGTCTTGCTCACCCCCTGGGCATCGAGCACCAGGGCGAGTAACGGAAAAGTAATTCCATAAACCAGGTTGACCACCGCCATCGCGGCGATCACGCCAAGCAGGCTTCGCTTTCGCTGGTAACGGCTCAGGCCCGGTTTGTTCACCACATTATGGACGCGCGGGGATTGATTTCAGGTAGGCTGAGATGGCCTTGCGGTCAGCGTCGGTTAACCGCGCCAGGTTTTCCTGTACCGCGACCATCGAACCGCCGACGGTGTCGAAGTCGGGCGTGAAACCAGACTCCAGATAATAAGCTATCTCCGATTCGGACCAGGCAGCAAGACCATCCTGGTGCGGTGTGATGTTGGGCACCCTGCCCTCTCCGTCGGGATTGGCAGCGCCTGCCAGCCATTGGTTCAATTCCAGGCCGCCGAAGCGATCCCTCGAAGTATGGCATTCTGCACAATGCCCGGCCCCTTCCACCAGGTAACGCCCTCTCTCTATTTCGCTACTGCCGGATGTATCTGCAACAACAGGGCCCTGGGACAGGTACCGCATTTTCCACAGGCCTATGCCTCTGCGCACATTCCAGGGAAAATCCAGTTCATGCGGTCCGGGGTTGTTGGACACCGGCTGAAACGTATCCAGGTATGCTTTCAGGTCCAGCAGGTCCTGAACTTTCATTCTCGTATAGGAAGTATACGGAAATGACGGGTAATAATGCCGTCCCCCGGGCGATACGCCCAGCATCATCGCGTTGACGAATGCAAGGTCGGACCAGCCGCCAATTCCACTGTCGCTATCCGGTGAAATATTCGGTACCACGAACGTTCCGAAATCGGAGTGTAAATTCAACCCGCCAGCGAGGTCTTCCCCATGACACGAGGCGCAACTACCGGCGTGGAAGAAAAGCTCGCCATTGGCGGAATCCGCTACATGATCCGGCAATGCTGCCGGATTCAGCGAGGGTGGTTCTGTGACCCACCAAAACAGCAGTCCTGCGACAACCAGACCGGCCAATATCCATCGCATTGGCTGCGACCTGCTATTCCTTCTCTACCCGATAGGCCTCGTGGCAACTCTTGCAACTCTTGAAGACAGGGCCTGCCGCTGCTTTCAGTTCGTCCAGGCTCTGCGGATTCGCGGCGATAGCCCTGCTGACAGCCTCGTCAAACTTGGCCAGTTCCACTTCGAAACCGGCACGATCCGTCCAGATTTCTTTCTTTGCCTCGGTGTCATACCCGGTCTCAGTGCCTTCAGGAAACAGCTTGCCAAACTCACCGGCAACGGTCGCCCAGGATTCGAAGCTGGCCATGGCCGTTGCCGCATTGAATTCCATTTCGCCCTTGAGCATGCCGCCCACCGGCTTGGCGGCATCCTTGGACTGCTCCATCAACTCGTGACGCTGTTCCTGTGGGCTGTCACCGGCCAGCAACTGCGAACCGGGAAGCAAGAATAGAAGGGTGCAAATCATCAGCAGAAATCGATACATTTTTTTACCTCTAATTGAGAAAAAACAGACTTACAGCAGCGAACTATAGTGCCTGAGCGAAACGCACGCTGTCCAGTTGACCTGAGTCAACATATGTAGGCAGTTTTGTCATCATATATTGGTATGCTTTGCCACTGAAAATTCCGCCTTCGGAGACGACACATGTCGAAACAAAAATCCACACAAAAATACGTATACCTTTTTAACGAGTTCGATGAAGCCACCGCCAAATATGATGGCGACTGGGAAGGCGTTCGCGGCCTGCTGGGTGGCAAAGGCGCCAACCTGCTGGACGCCACGCGACTGGGTATCCCGGTCCCTCCCGGTTTTACCGTCACTACTGAAGGTTGCAATGACTACCTGGCCGCCGGCGAAGAGTTTCCCGGCAATTCCTGGGAACAGATCCTGCAGGCGGTGTCTGCGCTGGAAAAACAGACCGGCAAGAAATTCGGCGATCCGGACAATCCGCTGCTGGTCTCCTGCCGCTCAGGCGCCAAGTTCTCCATGCCGGGTATGATGGACACCATTCTGAATATTGGCCTGACCGACGAAATCGTCGAAGTGCTGGCCACCCGCGCGCACCGGCCACGCTTCGCCTGGGATATTTATCGCCGCTTGATACACATGTTCGGCAGCGTCGTCATGGGTGTGCCAGACGAGGTTTTCGAAGCGGTGATTACCGCTCAGCGCCGCGAATCCGGCGTCAGAGCCGACACCGAGCTTGACGCCGCAGCCTGGAAAAGAGTGACCAAGCGATTCAAGAAGATCATTCGCACGTACACCGGTGAAAAGTTCCCGTCGGATCCGCAGGAGCAGTTGCGCCAGGCTACCGAGGCCGTGTTCAAATCCTGGAACGGCAAACGGGCCATTGATTATCGCAACGCCAGCAACATCGCCCATGACCTGGGCACCGCGGTCAATATCCAGACCATGGTGTTCGGCAACCTCGGTGAAGATTCCGCGACAGGTGTGTTCATGTCACGCAACGCAACCACCGGCGAACCGTACCTGGAAGGTGATTTCCTGATTAATGCCCAGGGTGAAGACGTCGTTGCCGGTACGCGCCAGACCCTGCGCATCGCCGAAATGGGCGACAGCATGCCTGAAATGTACGAGGAATTGCAGCAGATATCCGCGCAGCTCGAAAAACACCACCGCAACATGCAGGACATGGAATTCACCGTCGAACAGGGCAAGATGTGGCTGCTGCAGACCCGTGACGGCAAGCGCACTGCCCAGGCGGAAGTCCGCATCGCGGTCGACATGGTCAACGAAGGCCTGATCACCCGCGAAGAAGCCGTGCAGCGGGTGAAACCGGACCAGGTTGATTTTTTCCTGCATCCGCAGCTCGATCCGGATGCCGTTAAAAAGGTCAAACCCATCGCCAGCGGACTGAACGTTTCACCCGGCGCCGCTGTCGGCGTGATCGCCTTCGAACCGGACCTGGCCGAACGCTGGGCCAACGAAGACGGTAAGAACGTGATTCTGGTGCGGCCCGAGACGCGGCCGGACGATGTCCACGGCATGCTCGCCGCCAGGGGCGTGGTCACCTCCAAGGGCGGCCGCACCAGCCATGCCGCGCTGGTCGCCCGCCAGTTTGGCAAACCTGCCGTGGTGGGCGTTGAAGAGATCGAAATCGATCTCGACAACCACCGCATGCAGGTTGGTGAGGACCTGGTCATCAAGGAAGGTGAATACCTTTCCATTGACGGCAACATGGGCCACATCTATCACGCTAACCTGCCGACCGTGGAGCCGGACATCAAAGATCCTTACCTGCTGCAAATTCTCGAATGGGCTGACGGATTCCGCAAACTGGGTGTTCGGGCTAATGCGGACTACCCCAATGATGCGCAACGCGCTCGTGATTACGGTGCCGAAGGCATCGGCCTGTGCCGCACTGAACACATGTTCTTCGCCGAAGATCGCCTGCCCATCATGCAACGCATGATCACGGCCGGTAACCCCGCTGAACGTAACGAGGCCATCGCCGGCCTGATGCCGATGCAACGCAGCGATTTCGAGGGGCTTTTCCGGGCAATGGAAGGCCAGCCGGTCATTATCCGCTTGCTCGATCCGCCGCTGCATGAGTTCCTGCCGTCCATGCATGAACTGATGCTCGAACTGACCGATCTCAAGCTGCGGATGCAGCACGTGACCTCTTTGAAGGAAATGGATTCCGTACTCGAGGAGATCGAGGCCAAGACCCACCTGCTGGAACGGGTCGAATCCCTGCACGAATCCAATCCGATGCTGGGCACCCGTGGCGTGCGCCTGGGCATGCTGATTCCGGGTCTGTACAAGATGCAGGTGCGGGCGATTTTCGAAGCGGCCGCACGCTGTGCCGAAGAAGGTATCGACGTCCATCCCGAGGTCATGATTCCGCTGGTCTCCCATGTCGGAGAACTGGATGCAATGGTCGGGCCGTTGACCAAAGTCGCAAAGAAAGTGATGGCCGAAACGGGTGTCAAAGTACCGATGATGTTCGGCACGATGATCGAAATTCCGCGAGCAGCGTTAACCGCCGGTGAAATTGCGGGTACGGCGGAGTTTTTCTCGTTCGGCACCAACGACCTGACCCAAACCACCTACGGCATCTCGCGCGATGATGCCGAGACCGGATTCCTGGTGCATTACCTGCAGACCCGCATGCTGACCGACAACCCCTTCACCAGCATCGATCCCGAGGGGGTAGGCCGGTTGATGCAGTTAGCGATCGATGAAGGGCGTAAATCCCGTGAATCGCTTGAAATCGGCGTCTGCGGTGAGCATGGTGGCGATCCCAAGAGCATCCATTTGTGTCACCAACTGGGTGTTGATTACGTGTCCTGTTCGCCTTTCCGCGTGCCCATTGCGCGACTGGCCGCAGCGCACGCTGCCCTGGCAAACTAAGCTGCGAAAGGCTCCCTGGTTGCCCGGGGAGCCTTTTCTCAGGCCTCCAGTTCGCTGTCCCTGGCCAGCGCCTTTACGCAGGCCGGGCGTTCGGCACAGCGGTCGCCGTATTCGCTGAGAATGGTGCTGTCCGGCAGGATGCCGAACATCTTCATAAAGTAAACGGATGAGCCGACAAGCACGTCGGCAGCGCTGAATTTTTCACCCATCAGCCAGGGACCTTCCCGCAACCCGTCTTCCAGCACCTCGATCATGCTATCGAAATTACCCCAACCAGAGGAGGCCCTCGAAACTTCCATGCCGGTGAAACGTTCCATCATCGCAGGCTCGATCACACCTGGCGAATACGTCATCCAGTAGAGAAATTTGCCGCGCGCAGGATCATCGATGGCCGGCGCAAGGCCAGAAGCCGGATAGCGGTCGCAAAGGTATAACGCAATAGCGGAGGAATCTGCCAGGCTGACCGTACCCGCAGGCGTGGTATCCATGATTGCCGGCACTTTTCTCATCGGGCTGGCCGCTGCAAAATCCGGGTCAGCCCGAGCCTCTGGCTTTCGTATGTCAATCAACCTGACTTCAAACGGTTCGTTCATTTCTTCGAGCAACCACAGAATTCGGGAAGCCCGGGTTTGGGGGCACCAGAACAGTGTAATCATGACAAACCTCCTCGCAGTGCACTCACGTGGCCCTGGCCAGCGCAGGAATCGTTTTGCGCAGCCTTATGTACATTACAGCGTATATCACCAGGCCGATTAATGCTGCGCTGGAGCACATGATGAACACTTTGCTGTATCCCATGCCGGCGCCGATGATCGATGCTGCCAGGTTGGGACCGACAATCTGGCCCAGACCCTGGGCGCCCGGCATCAGCGAGGCGAAAGCCCCTGTCCGGTCTACATTGGCCACCGTGGCCATCTGGTACACGTCGACGAAAATCCACAGCAGGTTGAAGCTGAACATGCTGACCAGGATGTTCATATCGGTGATGCCAAAGCTCAGCATTCCAACCACCATCGCCATGCTGAACAACGCGATCAACAGGGGTCGCGCCAGGCCAAAGCGGTTGCTGATCACCGTGGCCACCGCGCAGCCAACCAGGCTGAACAGCGAGGTCCACACCAGCAGGCGGCCCACGTACTGGTCGTTGATACCGGCGTCCAGCGCTGCGAGTTCAATATAAGTCCAGTAGGAGCCAATGTTGATATAGGTGAAGAAAATGGCTGCCAGTACCAGCCAGGGAATGTAATTCGGAACGTTCGGGAATCGGCTCTCAGCTTCTTCCGCAGGTTCTTTCGGGGATAATGGCCGGGCTGGCACCCAGTGCAGAAAAGGCAGCCCGACCACATAGCAGCCGATAAAGGCGAGGTAGATCCCGTTCATCGAAAGCATTGGCAGCACCTGCATCTCCAGCGCCTGGGAAAACGCGAATGCAAACAGCATGAGGTTGAAAGCCCGCGCCGGATTGCTGCTGCCGCCCAGCGTCGCGACCGCAACCGCCGTGTAGATTCCGCTGCCAACCCCAGCCCCCACCCGCAGCCATAACACGGTGTCGTAATCGACGAATACCATGCAAAGGCCATTGCTGATGATGACGATGGCCACGCTGATCAGTACCAACAGGCGGCGGTTCATCCGGGCAACCAGCAACGAGGCGATCACGGCGCCAAGCGATAAACCACCCAGGTCCGCCCCGGCCACGCGACCGACCTGCTCTTCGGTAAAGCCAAGCAGTTCTACCCAGGCGGTGCTGATCACGGGAACACCGACCAGCACGGCGTAACCAACCAGCGTCATGTAAAGCGATATGGATATGGAGCGCCAGCCGTCAAAAACGGTTGGTTGCAGGGTATCTTGAAGTTGTTTAGCCCGTGTGCTTGATTGCGTCACTCATGATTTCCAGGGCAGTTTGGTCACAGGGCGCTAATTCAACGTCACTTTCTGCCAGAGGTGTGACGCGGTCACCCCATCGAATCAATCCTGCTCCCCGGGTCAGTCCGGCCCCGAATGCTGCCAGCAGCAAATTGTCACCCGGCCTGATCCTGCCTTCTTCCAGCAGTTCGCAGAGAGCGACCGGGATGGTTGCCGCCGAGGTATTTCCATAGTGCTGGATGTTCAAAGCCACCTGGCTCATCGGCACCGACAGGTGGTGTGCCAGTGATTCGATGATCCGGGCATTTGCCTGGTGAGGAATAATGATATCGATATCCTGATCGGTCATACCGAGCTCTGCCAACACCAGCTTGATTTCCTGCGCCATGCCCCGAACTGCCCGCCGAAAAATTTCACGGCCATCGAAACTGACATTGAACTTGTGATAATCCTCAATAAAGCGATCGCCGGCCGTGCCGAAATTAGGCACCAGCAAAGCGTCGAGCGCTTCTCCCTCACAACCCAAATGACTTGCCAGCAGACCGTTTTCTTCTTCACCGGCTTCCAGCAGAACGGCGCCTGCGCCGTCTCCGAACAACACCGCGGTATCCCTCAGCGACCAGTTCAGAAACCAGGTGATACGCTCACCACCGATCACCAGTGCTTTCTTGTAACCGGCTGCACGGATCATGGCAGTAGCCACTTCGAGGCTGTAAATGAAGCCGCTGCACCCGGCATTCAGATCCATTACTGCCGCGTTAGCTGCACCCATCTTTTTTTGCACGTGGGCGGCGGTGCTGGGAATAACCGTATCCGGTGTACAGGTCGCCACAATCAACAGATCGACTTCTTCGGGTTCAACAGCCGCGGCTGCCAGCGCCCGATGTCCTGCCACCGCCGCAAGATCACTCACTGGCACGTGGGATACACGCCTTGCGCTGATGCCGGTACGCGTTTTAATCCACTCGTCGGTCGTGTCCAGGACCGTGGCCATGTCCTCGTTGGTCATCACGGCAGGCGGCATGCACTTGCCCCAGCCGGTAATATTCGCGTATTTTGCCATCACGCTTATCTCGTTATGTTTATCACGGCAGACTAGCAGCGAACCGCCCAAATCACAATTAGGAATGCTTTTATGAAACGCTCCGCATTACTGAATTTGCTGGAAGCAAACCCCGGTATCGAAACCGTGGAAATGGTGCTTTCGGATCTGAACGGTGTCTACCGGGGCAAGTGGGTGCCGGCAACAGGCGCGAGAAAGTTGCTGGATGGAAAGTTCAAGATTCCACTGACGGCCGTTACGCCCGATATCTGGGGCCGCGACGTACCTGCGCTGTGTGAAGCGACCGGCGACGGTGACGGCATCTGCGAAGCGATCGAGGAAACGGCCCGAATCCTGCCCTGGTTGAGCCGGCCGACCGCACAGGTTTTTCTGCAGCTCAATACCGAAGATGGCGCCCCCTGGGGCTTTGATCCGAGGGTCGCGCTGAAACAGGTTTACAGCAAATTCCAGCAACGCGGATTAACCCCCGTGTGTGCTCCAGAGTTGGAGTTTTACCTGTTCGATGAAGGCCGGGACAGTGAAGGCAAACCCAAAATTCCCGCAACACGGGCTAACGGCTCCTGCCGGATCGGCGGGCAGCTATACAGCACCGAAGTCATGCAGGAATCCGCCAGGCTGATGCATGAGATTCGAGAAACCTGTGCGACCATGTCCGTACCCCTGGATGGGCTGCTGAAGGAGTTGGCGCCCGGCCAGTATGAACTGAACCTCCATCATGTGGATAATCCACTGCAGGCTGCGGATAACGCCCAGTTGCTCAAGCAGGTCATCAAGAGCGTGTCGCGCAAGCATGGTTATATCGCCAGTTTCATGGCCAAGCCGTTTGGCGACCGGGACGGCAATGGCTTTCACACGCACGTCAGCATCCTGGATGGGAGCGGTAGCAACATTTTCGACGATGGCACCGAAAAAGGCAGTGAACTGCTCCGGCATGCCATCGCCGGCCTGGCTGATGTGATGGCTGACTCAATGCTGATTTTCGCACCCCACCTCAATTCCTGGCGCCGCCTGCGAAGAGGCGTGCATGGACCGTTGGCGCCCACCTGGGGTTATGAAAACCGCTATGTTGCGATGCGTATTCCCAATGGAGATGGCGCCGCCAGGCGCATTGAACACCGGATTGCCGGCGCAGACGCCAACCCCTATCTTTCCCTGGCGGTGATCCTGGCCGGCATCCTGCACGGACTGGAAAACCAACTGGAGGCGGACGCACCAGCCAAGGCCGGGCCGGAAAAACCCCGCGCGACCCTCCCCTCCAGTTGGGATGCGGCGCTCGAGGCTTTTCGCGACTCCGATTTTATCGCCCGCTACCTGGGTGCGGAACTCAGAGAGGCCTTCACCCAGGTCAAGCAGGCAGAGCAGGACGAATTTTCGGCGGCTGTCAGTGCATTAGAGTATGACACCTGCCTGGTGCTGGCCTGACCGGGATACGGTTAGATTTGCTGCCTCACGAGGTCATCCAGGGCAGGCCCGTCCAATTGCCGGAAGCGATAGACCACGCGCACCATGGGAACATCCAGGTCCAGCATCAGATCCAGTCTCGCCGGGCTGGCATCGACAACGCATCCCACTTTTTCTGCTTTACAGCAAGCGTTGATGGTTTCGGCCAGCGCCTCGCGCTGTACTTCTGAGTAACCCATTGCCGGCAGTATGCGTTTCATGTGGGGATAGGCCTCGAACGTATCGCGGATCGTGCCGACCGCATAAGGTCTCGGGTCGACCGGTGTTGCTCCGGCACGATCTGCCGCAACCGAGCCCGCACCAAAAGACATGCCGCCATGGGTAACTGTTGGACCATCTTCGATGACCAATACACGCTGCCCTTGCAGCAGAGCGGGTTGGTCAACCTCGATCTCCAGGTCGGCAGTGCACAGTGAAGCATCCGGGTTATAAGCCGCCGCCCGTTGACGAATACCTTCCAGTGCACCCGGTTCCGCGGACCCGGCCTTGCTGATTACCAGTACATCCGCCCGGCGGAAGTTGACCTCGCCGGGGAAATAGTCGATTTCATGGCCAGCTCGCAATGCATCGACAACCACGATGTCCAGGTCGGGCCTGACAAACGAGAAATCGTTGTTGCCGCCATCCCATAGCACGATATCGGCCTCACGCGAGGACTCGTCCAGGATAGCCTGGTAATCGACGCCGGCATAAATCGGAATCCCCATATCGACGTAAGGTTCGTACTCTTCACGTTCTTCAATCGTGCACTCGTGCGCCACCAGGTCTGCCGTGGTGGCAAACCGCTGCACGCGTTGCATCTCCAGGTTGCCGTATGGCATCGGATGGCGAATGACCGCCACGCGCTTGCCTTCCCCGGTCAACAAACGCGCCAGCCATTGCGTCAGCGGGCTTTTTCCTGCCCCTGTCCGGGTTGCCGTCACGCTGACCACGGGTTTGCTCGACAGCAGCTGCGTGTGATCAGGACCCAACATCACAAAGCTGGCCCCCGCAGCCTGCACCAGGCTGGACTTGTGCATCAGTTCTGCGTGGGAAATATCGCTGTAAGCAAAAAACACGAAGTCGATCTCATGCTTCCTGATCAGCCGGGGAAGTTCTGATTCGTCGTAAATTGGAATGTCAGAATCATAGGAGGGCCCCGCCAGGGACTGCGGAAATCCACGCTGATCAATAAAAGGTATTTGGGTCGCGGTAAAGGCAACCACCCTGAATTCCGGATGGAACTTCAGGAAGGACAAATAGACATGAAAATCGCGCCCTGCGGCGCCCATGACAATGCATTTAAAGGATTTTTCCATCTCGGACAACCTCCAATCAATAATCAGCGTCAGATTACCCGGCATCCGGCGAAATCACCTTGATCTAAAGCGTGTTACCGTCCTGATAAATGCCGGAATTTGTTTTCTTCTGCGGCAGCTAGTGCCCCAGTGTGCCCATCCAGATCGCCGCCAGGAATCCTACCACCGTCATCAGGCCGGTCAACCAGCCACCATGCTCGAAGGCTTCGGGTAACATGGTCTGGGCAATCATGGCCAACATGGCGCCTGCAGCGACGCCCTCCAGTACGGCCCGCAAATGCAGCGGCGCTTCGGCGATAAAAACATTACCCATTGCGGCGCCAACGGCCGTCATGATCATCAGCGACAGCCACATACCTATGATGTGAAGCGCCGGTGTCCCCTGCTTCTTCATCACGGATGCACTGGACATGCTTTCCGGAAAATTGGCGAGGAACAATCCACCGATCAACGCCGCGCTGACGGATGTTCCCTCCATCGAACCGCCAATGACCAGGGATTCCGGGATACCATCGAGCGCAATGCCCAGCCAGATCGCCAGCGCCACGTTGCTGCCTGCCCTCTTCTCCCGCCTGGCTTCAAGCATGATCTCAGCTTCAGTAGGCTTGCCCAGTTCCGTTTCCAGGTTTTGCGATGCAGCCTGCAACCAGGCGGAGGAGTGTGCTTTTTCAATCTTTGGCGCCGTTTCACCGGCCTGGTCCGCGGTGGCCAGGCTTTTGATCGTCTCTTGCAGGCCCGGAGAAACGGCCATGACTTCGTTGAAGTCGTCCTTGTGTATTTCCCAGACGACAGTATCTTCAACCGCCTCCGCGCGCTCGATGGCGGGTACACCGGTAACCAGCGCCATTTCACCGAATGCTTCGCCCTTGCCGAGGATGACGGCCTGCTTTTCTACGCCATTTTCCGAGTGCGGCAAAACATGCACGGTGCCTGACTCGATCAGGAACAATGCGTCGAGCGGATCTTCTTCATGGCAGATTAACTCACCGGCCCGAAACGTGCGCTTTTCAATATCACTGACCACGCGACGAATTTCATCGGGCGGTAAAGCGACCATCACGTCGATGACCGAGAGTTTGTCGAGGATTTGCTCGTAATGCTTTTTTTTACGGTGTTTCAGGCGATTAACAATGGTTGAATGCTTGCGTAAATAGCCACCCATTCCGGTCAAGGCACGGTCCAAACCTATGAACAACAAGCAACCTGTCATCGCTCCGATGGCCAGCCACTTGAATCCCTCGACGCGATCATCCGGAAAATGTGATAGCGCGGGCACTACCAGTTCAAGCGTGAGCGCACACAGTAAGGCTCCGGCACCAAAGGCCATGACCGCGGCCGTCAGGCGCAATCCAGGATTCAACCAGATACCGGTGGCAGCGCCTAAGGGCAACGACGCGGCGCTAAGGCCGCCAAACAGAAATGCCAGCGTAACCGGGTCCACGCTACGTCAGTTGTGCGTCAAAATCACCTTCCAGCCAAAAGGTGTTTTCAGGTAGACACTGGTGAACCAGCTATTGAAAGCTGAACCGTCTTTGAAAGCCAGGCTGATTCTTCCATATGCCGTGGCATGCTTTTCTCCCAGAGATTGCACGCTGACATCGACATACTTTAATTCGCCACGGTCCTCGCCGGCCCTGGCAATATCTTCCAGGTCATCAATTCTCTGCGCCAGGGGAATGACACCGTCGTCAGTAACCAGCACAAAATCAGGATGGTAAAAGCCTCGAATAGCCTCCAGGTCGCCTTCGTTCCAGGTTTCCGCAAAATAATCCAGGGCCGACCTGATGTCCGACTCGGTGTCAGCGCTCAGCGGGCTGACCATCAACAGTGCTGCAAGGACCATTACTCTCATCGACTTCTCTCTTCCCGGCATTCGGGCTGGATAAACTTTTTAGATCGGTACGACCACCGTGGATTCGACATGCTCCCGGTAGAAACCGGCGAGTTTTTCGTGCAATTCCTGCCCCAGGGGCGCCAGTTCGCTGGTGCCGGCATTTTCCCTGACCTGTTGCGGACGGCTTGCTCCGGTAATTACGGTGCTGACCACAGGATAATCGAGGATCCAGCGCATGGCCATCTGCGCCATGCTCATGCCGTCCGGGAGGCAGGCCCGTAATTCCTCGACAAAACCAAGCGCCGTCTCAAATGGCACGCCCGAAAACGTTTCTCCCTGGCTGAAAAATTCACCATTGCGGTTGTAGTGACGATGATCTGAATCGTCAAACTGATGATTTAGGCTCATCTTGCCGCTCAGTACGCCACTGGCTAGTGGCAAGCGCACAATGATCCCGACCTGGTTGGCAGCCGCCAGCGGAAACAGGGTATCGATCGCGTTCTGACGGAACAGGTTAAAAATGATTTGCAGCGAAGCCAAACCCGGGTGGCTGGCAGCTACCATCGCCTCATCGAGCGTTTCGACGCTTGCCCCAAACGCTCTGATCAACCCCTCTGCCTGGAAATCCTCCATCCAGCCAAGCAGGTCACCGGCTTTCAGGATTTCAGGCGGCACACAATGCAGTTGAACGAGGTCCAGCACATCAGTGCCCAATCGCCTGGCTGATGCCTCGATGTTTGCGCGAACCTTCGCCTTTGAATATCCATTGGGATACAGACTGGCATCCCGGCCGACCTTGGTTGCAACGAAAACATCCGTGTCATGCTCACTGCGGTACTGCTGAATCAAACGCTCACTGCGCCCGCCCCCGTAAACATCCGCGGTATCCCAGAAATTGATACCGCATTGAGCGGCAGCTGCAAGAATCGATTGCGCCCGGGAATCGTCCAGCGGGCCAAAATCACCCCCCAACTGCCAGCAGCCGAGGCCGATTTCCGAAACATCAAGGCCGCTTTTCCCCAGCTTCCTCTTTTTCAAGTGCTCAACCTCCGGTTTTTGTCTTAGATTAGATTAATTGACCTGTAGCCTGAGAAATTAACACGCTTCGTGCTAGATTTCCGCTAACAGGTCCATCATTTTAGCCAGGAAGCGTTATGAACCAGGTAAAACTCTCGATCAACGGCCAAATCCACTCTCTCGATCTTCCACCGGACATGCCTTTGCTCTGGGCACTGCGGGACAAGCTGGATATGACAGGCACGAAGTACGGTTGTGGTATTGGAATTTGCGGCAGTTGTACCGTGCTGGTTGACGGTCGGCCAGCCCAGTCCTGCAGGCTGCCCGCAGCCAAGCTGGAGGGCAAGGAGATCGTAACCATCGAGGGACTGGCCCCCAATGGCGATCACCCGGTCCAACGAGCCTGGGATGAAGAAGATGTGCCGCAATGCGGTTACTGCCAGGGCGGCCAGGTGCTGACCGCTGCGGCCTTGCTGGAGCGAAACCCAAATCCCGGCGATGAAGATATCGACCAGGCCATGTCCAACGTTCTTTGCCGCTGTGGCACCTACTTTCGCATTCGCAAGGCCATCAAGCGAGCTGCACTCGAAATCGCAGCAGGAGAGCCAGCATGAAAACCCGTGAAACAGACACAGATCTGAGCCGGCGCTCTTTCCTTAAAGTATCGCTGATGGCGTCCGGAGCGCTGATGGTTGGCGTGGGCTTCGGAGGTCAATCGCTTGCCAGCGGCGGTAAGGATGAGACCTGGGTGCCCAACCTGTATGTCCGGATCGATCATGACGGCACTGTGACGATCGTCAGCAAGAACCCCGAAGCAGGCCAGGGCGTCAAGACAGCTTTTCCAATGGTCGTGGCTGAATGCCTGGAAGTGGACTGGAAGGACGTCAGGGTCGAGCAGGCTCCGCTGGATGACCGCTATGGCCGACAGGTGGTCGGCGGTAGCAGGGGGACACCCGATGGCTGGGACGACCTGCGCATTGCCGGCACCGGCGCACTTTATATGCTCAGGGAAGCCGCTGCCTCTCTATGGGGAGTCCCGGCCGGGGACTGCAGCGCCAGCAGTGGAACAATAAGACATGCTGGCTCCGGCAAATCAGCTCGATACGCCGAGTTGCTGGATAAAGCAGCGACGCTGCCCGTTCCGGATGTTGCGGCTCTTTCTCTCAAAAGCAGACCCGAAGATTTCAACCTGCTGGGCCGGTTCGTCCCTGGCGTGGACAACCACAAGATCCTGACGGGGCAACCGCTTTTTGGGGCAGATGTCAGGCTCGAGGGTATGTTGTATGCCGTCTATGAAAAGTGCCCCACGTTCGCAGGAAAGGTAAAAAACGCAAATATTGATGAAGTTCGCAGTCTGCCGGGTATCACTCACGCCTTCGTCGTTGATGGTACAAACGAGCTGACCGGGCTGCTGCCCGGGATTGCGATCGTTGCCGAGAGCTGGTGGCAGGCCGACTCCGCCCGGAGCAAGCTGAAAGTCGAATGGGATACCAGCCATTCTGATTCAACGGCTGATTTCGACCGCCAGGCAGCCAGCCTGGCCGGCGGTTCGGGTAAGACGATGCGCCATGACGGTAACGTGGAAGAGGCCCTTGGATCCGCAACCAAAATCGTCGAGGCCAGTTATTATTACCCCTTTGTCTCGCATGCGAACCTGGAACCACAAAACTGCACCGCTGTATTCAAGGAGTCCGGAAAAATGGAGATCTGGGCGCCCTCGCAGAATCCTAAATCCGGGCGGGCGCTGGTTTCCAGGGTCCTGGATATCCCTCAGGACCGCATTCACGTCAACCTGACCCGGATTGGGGGCGGGTTCGGCCGCAAGCTCAGGAGTGACTTCATGGTCGAGGCAGCCTGGATTGCGCGCGCGGTCAAACGCCCGGTGCAATTGCAGTGGACCCGTGAAGACGACATGCGCCACGATTTCTACCGGCCGGCCGGCTGGCATCACTTCCGGGCCGGTCTGGACGACAGCGGACGAATGTCGGCCTTCGACCACCATTTCATCACCTTCGGAAATGGCGGAGAAACCATTTCCGGTGCCGGCCTCAGCGCTGACCACTATCCCGCCGGCCTGGTGCCCAATTTCCGCCTCAGGCAGTCCTTGATTGAAACCCACGTGCCCACGGGCCCATGGCGTTCACCCGGTCATTCGGCGTATTGTTTTGCCTACCAGGGCTTTTTTGATGAGGTCGCAGAGGCCGCCGGACGCGATCAGCTGGAATTCCGACTGGACCTGCTGTCGCGGTCTTTCGGTGAACCTCCCCTGGACCTGAAACGCACCAGTGACACCCTGCGCATCGCCGCAGAAAAAGCCGGCTGGGGGCGCTCAGCCGGGCCCGGCAGGGGTCTTGGCATGGCGTTCCATTTTGATCACGGTGGGTTTGTCTCACATGTCGCCGAGGTTGTGGCCGATGGACCGAACATCCGGGTCGAAAAAGTCTGGTCAGGCATCGACGTGGGGCCGGTGATCAATCTCAGTGGCGCCAGGAACCAGGTGGAGGGCTGTGTGGTCGACGCGCTCAGCACCGCACAACTGGAGATCACCTTTGCTGGCGGTGCAACCGAGCAAAGCAACTTCCACGATTACGGCTTGCTGAGATTCAACCAGGCGCCAGAGATCGAATGCCACTTTATCCAGAGTGACCATCCGCCGATGGGCCTCGGTGAGCCCCCCATTGCCCCCGCGACGCCAGCTATCACCAATGCGATCTATGCGGCGACCGGGATACGGGTCAGGGAGTTACCTTTGCGTCGTGCGGGAATTTCTGCCTAGAAAACCGCGGCAACTGTAACCATGAAATCCAGTTTCAAATGTATTGGCTTGCTGATCTGTCTATGCGCAGCTTTTTACGGCAGCCCGCTGTCGGCAAGACAACCTGACCTCGTGTTGATGATCACTATCGACCAACTCCGCGGCGAAATGCCCCGACGGTTTGAACAACGGCTCGGACCCGCCGGGTTTCGTTATTTTTTCGACCATGGCACGGTCTACCCTGATGCTCATTTCAAACACCTGGTGACATCCACCGCTGCCGGTCACGCAACGCTGTTCACGGGCGCTCACACGCCTGAACATGGCATGGCCGGCAACGACTGGTATGACATTATCAGGCGCCAACTCGTATACAACACCGAA
>Ga0224504_10000488_pt1 | contig 17690 bp, 15 predicted proteins | sample SF_Oct11_sed_USG_3_FD_170160 | JGI IMG/M metagenome (GOLD analysis project Ga0224504, IMG submission 170160) | Sediment microbial communities from San Francisco Bay, California, United States - SF_Oct11_sed_USGS_24 | ecosystem: Environmental > Aquatic > Marine > Sediment | place: USA... | reverse complement strand
GGCAATGAGAACATTTGATGGAACCGCCAGACCCGCAGCCCCAGAAATATTTCGTTTGTATCGATCGAGGATGACACTACCGGTCATGCCCGGACTGACGTTGGCATCTTCCGGGCTCGCGAAACCGAACGTGACCCGGTAGGTCCGCGTCACCGGATCAGCACTGGCGCTTAGCTCCTTCAAATAGGCAGGAAACTGACGCTCGCCGAGCGATGCTACCTTTACGCGCGGTTTGATCATCTCTGTAACCTGGTCTCTGGGAATGCTCGAATCACCCTGTGCCCAGTCGCGCTCGGCAACATCGACGTGCAACTCCAGGCTCGATTCGTCCTGCAAGACCATCACGGCCTGCTTGGCATTAACGTTAGCGAAATCATCGACCAGGCGTTTCGCAATCCGTCCACCAAACGGCGCTCGCAACTCGGTGTCGTCGAGCGCTTTTTGCGCCACCTCGAGGTCTGCTTGTTTAACTTCGTACTGACCTTTAGAACGCGTTACTTGCTGTTCGGTGACTGCGTTTGCAGCGAACGCCTTTGCGTAACGATCATAATCCGATTTCGCGGTATCCCGGCTGGCCCGTGCCCGATCTCTTCGTACCTGATAATCACGAGGATCCAGCTTTGCGACCACCTGACCTGCCGTTACGACCTGTCCTTCTTCGACCAATCGTTCCGACATACGTCCGGCCACTTCAAACCCAAGCTCAGCTGACTGCGCTGCGTGGACGCTGCCCGAAATCTCGAGGGTTTCGTTGCCCGTTGCGGCACCTATCGTAATCATCTTAACGGGCCGTGCGACTTCCGCCCTTTCGACAACTTCCTCCGGCCCGCAGCCACCAAGCAAAAACGACAGCAACATGGCAATCGTCGCAATACCAGTGAAGCGCATGACGTTAGTTTGTTTTACATCCATTTGACCCTCGGACAGCCTCTGTTACAGGCTAATTATTGAGCACAGATAGCAAATTCTTACACAAATAATCGATCGATTTCCTCATTTACCTGTTCCCACGGTCAAGCCTGGAAATGTGCGAGCTTTGAAGCTTTAGCATTCAGGGACGTTGACGGCGAGCCCACCCTTCGAAGTTTCCTTGTAATGCGACGACATATCGAGGCCTGTCTGTCGCATTGTCGCAATAACCTGATCGAGCGTGACCTTGTGCGTACCGTCACCATGCATCGCCAGCTTGGCCGCATTGATCGCCTTTACGGCGCCCATCGCGTTGCGCTCAATACACGGGATCTGCACCAGCCCGCCGATCGGATCGCAGGTTAGTCCGAGGTTATGCTCCATTCCTATTTCGGCGGCTTCTTCTATATGGTCATTCGTACCACCAAACGCCGCCGCAAGACCACCGGCCGCCATGGAACACGCGACGCCGACCTCACCCTGGCAACCCATCTCCGCTCCCGAGATCGAAGCGTTTACCTTGTACAGGATGCCGATGGCACCAGCGGTTAGAAGCAACTTGCGGATACCAGCGGCGTCAGCGCCAGGCACGAAGTCGACGTAGAAGCGCAGTACCGCAGGAATAATCCCGGCCGCACCATTTGTCGGCGACGTGACAACCCGACCTCCAGCGGCGTTCTCCTCGTTCACCGCTATCGCATATACGTTCACCCAATCCAGTGCGTCAAGCGCCTGTGGGTCGCCTCGTTTGCTCAGCCTTCTGGAAAGCTTACACGCCCGACGGAGCACCGACATCTTCCCGGGTAATACGCCTTCCGTGCGCATGCCTCGTTCGATGCAGGCATTCATCGCCGTCCAGATGCCATCAATCCCGGCAAGAATTTCGTCGGCGCTACGCCAGGTTTGCTCGTTTCTGAAAACGAGATCGGCGATGCTCAGACTGTTGGTCTCGGCCAGTTCGAGCAACGACTGGCTGGTGGAGTACAACAGCGGCGGTTCGGTGTCATGGGTCGCGGCTTCAGGCTCATCGTTGCGGGCGATGAAGCCACCGCCGAGTGAAAAATAGTCGTCCTGTTGAAGAATGGTGCCCTGCTCGTGCAGGGCCACAAACGTCATGCCATTGGTATGGCGTTCGAGCTCCCGCTCGTAATTGAATTCGATGTCGATGCGTTCCTCAGCACGAGTGCTTGCCAGGATACTATCGACCGCGTCCGGATCGACTGTCTCAGGATCGTGCCCGGCCAGCCCCAGCAGGATAGCCGAATCCGTCCCATGGCCTTTGCCCGTCCATGCCAGTGAACCGAATAGCGTCACCTTTATCCTGGCGACAGCTTGCCCCTCAATGCTGTCAACAAATGCCCGCGCGGCCTTCATTGGCCCTACCGTGTGAGAACTTGACGGGCCGACCCCTATCTTGAAGATATCGAAGACACTGACCGCCGCCATCAATCGGAGCCGAGAGTCAGCAGGCTGGCATTGCCACCAACCGCAGAGATGTTATTGCTTAGAGTGAACTCCGTGCCGAATCGCTGCACGTAGTTTGGCCCACCGGCTTTTGGCCCGGTACCGGACAAGCCTCTCCCACCAAATGGTTGAACGCCAACCACGGCACCGATCATATTGCGGTTCACGTACAGGTTGCCCGCGCCGCAATCTGCGGCAAGACCGGCTATCCGCGAATCAATACGACTGTGTATACCCATCGTCAGGCCGAAACCTGTGGCATTTACTGCCGCAACCATCTTGTCGAGGTGTCGGCTCTTGAACTTGAGCACATGCAGCACCGGACCGAACTCCTCACGCTTTAACGCGCTGATATCGTCAATCTCCACCAGCGTTGGCGCGAAGTACGTGCCAATACTCGTCTCCGCGGGCAACGCACAGCGGTGCACGAGCGTTTGCTCTTGCGCCATGCGCTCAACGTGCGCTTCCAGTGTTACGCGGGACGGATCATCGATAACCGGCCCGACATCGGTGGACAGGTATCTTGGATCACCGATGACGAGTTCATCCATATACCCCTTGAGCAGATCCAGGGTTCGCGGCTCGATCTCCTCCTGCACACAGAGCAAACGCAAGGCTGAGCAGCGCTGTCCTGCGCTGTTGAATGCTGAAAATATCGCATCATGGACAACCTGCTCGGGCAATGCCGAGCTATCCACGAACATCGCATTTTGACCACCGGTCTCGGCGATCAGGACACCAATCGGACCGTCCCTGTGCGCCAGTGTCTGATTAATCGTCTGCGCAACCTCAGTGGACCCGGTAAACACCACACCGGCAACGCGAGGGTCCGCAACCGCTCGTCCGCCAACGAGTCTTCCACTGCCAGGAATGAAATGCAGTACGTCCGGTGAGACACCCGCTTCGTGCAACAACTGCACTGCCCGGTAGGCAACGAGCGGCGTGGGCGCTGCCGGTTTGGCCAGCACCGCATTACCGGCTGCCAGTGCCGCCGTGACCTGCCCGGTGAAAATTGCCAGCGGAAAGTTCCAGGGACTGATTGCGATGAACACGCCGCGCCCGCGCATGCTGTAGGTATTGCGCTCTCCGGTTGGTCCGGGCATCACAATGGGCTCGCCGTAGTGCTTCCTGGCCTGCGCGCCGTAGTAACGCATGAAGTCAACGGCTTCGCGAAGCTCTGAAATCGAGTCGGGAATACTCCTGCCGCCTTCCATCACACACAGCCGCAACAGCTCGTCACTGTGCTTTTCGAACAGGTCTGCTGCGCGGTTCAGAATAGTCGAGCGCTCCTCGCCACCCAAACGGTCCCAGGCAGGCTGAGCAGCAACCGACAGGTCAATTGCCCTGTCGACTTGCTCCTCGTTGGCCTGATGGCACATGCCGATTACTTCCGATGTATTGGCTGGATTGACAGAAGGACTCTCCTTACCGTTCATCTCCTTCCCACCAATAATCGGCTTTGCCGTGATCGGCTTCAAGCTGGCGGCCTCGAGATCCGCAAGTAATTGCCTGCTTACGCTTCGATTAGGCAGGTTTACGCCATGCGAGTTGTCACGCTCCGGTTGAAAGATGTCGCCCGGTGTCGGGATCCGGTCGTGTGCCGCATAGTCATGTCTGGCCGCCAATTCAAGCGGGTCGGCGACGATGTCCATGACATCAATGGACTCGTCGGCAATTTTATTGACGAATGACGTGTTTGAGCCGTTCTCGAGCAAGCGACGCACAAGGTACGGCAACAAGTCTTCATGATTCCCAACAGGCGCATACACGCGACACGGACGATCATGTTTCGCCGGGTTGACGACTTCGGCGTACAACTCTTCGCCCATCCCGTGCAGTCGCTGAAACTCGTAATCGCGACGCGATCCCGCAAAGTGCAGAATGCTGGCAAGTGTGTGTGCGTTGTGAGTCGCAAACTGCGCATAGATCTTATCGCCTGCATCCAGTGCGGCACGTGCGGCTGCGAGGTAGGAAATATCGGAATGAGACTTGCGCGTGAACACCGGATAGCTTGACAGGCCCTGCTCCTGCGCCCATTTAACCTCGCTGTCCCAGTACGCACCTTTCACAAGACGAACAGGAATACGACGGCCGACGTCGGCCGCGAGCTCAATCAGGAACCGCAGCGCATCATTACCTCGGCGCTGGTAGGTCTGCAAAGCAACGCCGAAACCCTCCCAGCCATCGAGCGCCGGGTCCCGGTAAATCCGTTCGAAAATACCGAGCCACATTTCAAGCCGGTGTGCTTCCTCAGAGTCGATCGTCAAGCCGATCCCGACCTCTTTCGCATGCTTCGCAAGCTCGAGAACCGCCGGGACCAGTTCGGCCATGACCCGGTCTTCGTGAGAATACTCATAGCGAGGATGGAGTGCCGACAGCTTCACCGAGATACCGGGCGCCGAAAATACATCGGGCGCGTCGACCTGCGGGCCGTTGGCGATACTCTTAATGCCCTCATGATAATTTTCGAGGTAGCGCAGTGCATCCTCGGCGGTCAGCGCAGATTCGCCCAGCATGTCGAAGGAATAACGGTATGGCAGGTCCGTGCTCTTCATGGCCCGTTTGAGCGCCTCACCGATATTGCGGCCCATGACGAACTGGTGACCCATGATCTTCATCGCCTGCCGCATGGCCGTGCGCACCACAGGCTCGCCGGCCCGGCTAACAAGTTTGCCAAGCAGCCGCGTCGGGTTGCCCGTCGCCATGTCATCCATCGTCAGAATTTTGCCCGTCAGCATCAGGCCCCAGGTTGATGCATTCACGAACAGCGAATCGCTGGTACCGACATGGTCCTGCCACTTGGCCGCGGTAATTTTGTCGGCGATCAGCCGGTCCGCGGTATCGGCATCCGGAATTCGCAGCAGCGCCTCCGCGATACACATAAGTAGCACGCCTTCGTCCGACGACAGGTCATACTGCTGGAGGAAGGCCTCAATGCCGCCATCGTTGCTGGTGTTTTTGCGCACGGCGCGAACCAGCTGGGCCGCGGTATTCAGAATCTTGCCGCGTGCCGACTCCCCGGTATCCGCCCTGGCGGCCAGCTCCCGAACAATGGTCTGTTCGTCAGCAAGATAATTATCATTGATGTAGGGAATGCTGCTGGGTTGCGCAGCCGGTTGATCGATGAAGCTCATGCCACACTCCGTTCGTCCACTTTCCGTGGATTCGTCTTTGCGCCCCGACAACGGGGCCGTGGCGGGCGATTATAGGGCATTAATTACGAGACGGGCACTCGTATTCATCCGGAATTTCAGTCCTTGCCACGATTCCTCTCCCGCAGCTTCCGGCGCGTGCGTTTGTCGGGTCTTCCGGGGGTTGTCGGCATTTGCAGCCGGTCGCTGCGAAGATCTGCCAGCTGGCCCTCGCGCGCAATAATACTCGCCTCAGACTCGCTGTAGCATGCCTGCGCTTCGGGCGCGGGACCACGCCGCGACGGGATATCCTCGACCGTCAGCTCATAGGTCAGCTGGTTGCGAACGAGCCGAATCCGGTCGCCAATCGCAACCTTTGTCGAGCCACGTGCACGCTCACCGTTGTGGCGTATATGTCCGCCCTGCACGGCCGCTCCCGCCGCGGAGCGCGTCTTGTAAAAGCGCGTAAACCACAGCCATCTGTCGAGCCTTAAAGTGCGGTCAGCCACAGTCGAACTCCCTTATCGTCCTGATATACTTTGCGTCCTTCAACCTCCAAGAGCAATCCCGTGCCTGCTGAATTCCTCAACTCCCTCGCAGCGCAAACTCATGCCCTGCACGACGAAGGCCTGTTCAAGACCGAACGCCTGATCGCCGGCCCGCAACAAGCGGCCATTAACGTAAAGTCCAATGGAGGCACCACAGAGGTGCTGAATCTCTGCGCCAACAACTACCTGGGACTCGCAAATCATCCTGAAGTCATCGCCGCCGCCCACAAGGCGCTCGATGAATACGGCTACGGTATGGCATCAGTGCGTTTCATCTGTGGAACCCAGACGATTCACAAGGCGCTCGAGGATCGTATTAGCGCGTTCCTGGGCACGGAGGACACCATCCTCTACCCGTCCTGCTTCGATGCCAACGGCGGCCTTTTCGAGACTCTGCTGGGGCCCGAGGACGCCGTCATCAGCGATGCTCTGAATCATGCCAGTATTATCGACGGGATACGCCTCTGCAAAGCGAGGCGCTACCGCTATGCGAACAACGATATGGCGGACCTGCGGGTGCAGCTTGAAGCCGCAAAGGATGCCAATGTCAGCATGATCGTCACCGACGGCGTGTTCTCCATGGACGGCACCATCGCCAACCTTGCAGGCATCTGCGAACTGGCCGACGAATTCGACGCGCTGACCATGATCGACGACTGCCATGCGGCCGGCTTCCTTGGCGAGCATGGCAAAGGTACGCACGAGTATCGCGGCGTCATGGATCGCATTGACATCATTACGGGCACGCTCGGCAAGGCCCTCGGCGGCGCATCCGGCGGATATACCTCGGGCCGCAAGGAGGTCGTGGGATGGTTGCGCCAACGGTCGCGCCCGTATCTGTTTTCGAATTCGGTCGCGCCCATGATCGCTGCATCGTCAATTGCCGTTCTCGACCTGCTCGAACGTGACAACACCCTGCAACAGCAACTGCATGAGAACGCGGCTTACTTCCGCAGCAAAATGACGGAGCGTGGTTTTAGTCTCAAGCCCGGCGAGCATCCGATCATTCCGGTCATGCTGGGCGACGCGAAACTGGCGACCACCATGGCAGACAAACTGCTGGATCGAGGCATCTACGTCATCGGCTTCTCATTCCCGGTCGTGCCGCAGGGCCAGGCCCGTATCCGTACACAAATGTCTGCCGGGCTTACGCGCGAGCAACTGGATAAGGCGATCGACGCGTTTACGGACGTCGGTCGTGAACTTGGGGTCATTTCATGAAAGCGCTGGTCAAGGCAAAAGCCGAACGTGGCATCTGGATGAAGGACATCGGGAAGCCTCATGTCGGTCACAACGATGTGCTGATCAAGGTAAAGCGAACTGCGATCTGCGGAACCGATATCCACATCTTCAAGTGGGACGAGTGGGCGCAGGCGACAATTCCGGTACCGATGGCGGTCGGCCACGAGTTCAGCGGCGAAATCGTTGATATGGGCGTCGAGGTCAAAGGATTCGAGATTGGCGACCGCGTTTCCGCTGAAGGCCACATCACCTGCGGCGTTTGCCGCAACTGTCGAGCCGGTCGCCGTCACCTGTGCATGAACACGGTTGGCGTTGGCGTGAATCGTCCGGGCGCATTCGCGGAGTACCTGTCAGTTCCAGCCTTCAATGCCTTCAAACTTCCCGACGCTATTACCGACGATATGGCGTCAATTCTCGATCCGCTGGGAAATGCCACGCACACCGCACTGTCATTTGATCTCGTTGGCGAAGACGTACTGATCACCGGGGCAGGTCCCATCGGCATTATGGCGGTGGCAATTGCGCGTTACGCCGGTGCGCGCCATATCGTGATCACTGATGTAAACGACTATCGCCTGGACCTCGCGCGCAAGATGGGTGCCACGCGCGCGATCAACGTCACGACGATATCCATCGACGAGACCATGAAGGAGCTCGGCATGGCCGAGGGTTTCGACGTTGGTATGGAGATGTCAGGTAACCCGCAGGCATTCCGCGATATGCTGCGTACGATGCACCATGGCGGCAAGGTCGCCATCCTGGGCATTCCACCGGGCGACATGGCCATCGACTGGAACGATATCATCTTCAAGGGACTGGTTCTCAAAGGCGTCTACGGTCGTGAGATGTTCGAGACCTGGTACAAAATGTCGAGCATGCTGCAAAGCGGACTCAACATAGAGCCCATCATCACGCACCATTTCAATATTGACGAGTTCCAGCCGGCATTCGAACTCATGGAGTCCGGTCAGTCCGGTAAGGTAATCCTTCACTGGAATTAGGATACTTCATCCTGACGATGAGCGTCAGTTGAGCTCGCAGAAACAATGCGAGTACACACCTTTCGGATCGTTAAACCTGCTCACACTCGACAGGAACTCTTGCATCCGATTCGCAAAGATCTCGATTTGCGTTGGAGCGCGGACAAACGCCGCAGGATCGATGCCGGCGACGCGGACAACTGTCAGGAAATCCAGAATCATCTGTTCCGTCGATGTCAGTTTTTGCTCGATCAGTTTCTGACCGTACTCGCCTGCGGCGAGTCCCGCCAATTCGGCGGCTGCAATAACCGCGTCATTGATATCCCCCAGCTGGTCCACCAGTCCGTTTTCAAAGGCGTCGTTGCCTGTCCAGACCTGGCCTTGCCCGATTGAATCGACATAGTCCTTGTCGAGCTCCCGGTTCTCTGCAACACCGGAGATGAAATCGTTGTAACCGTCTTCAATCACCATCTGGAATAGCTGCTTCGTATGCTGACCCATTTCACGGTCGCTACGAAGTTCACCCGACCAGGGTGTGGTCCCGATACCATCGGTCGCCACACCAACGACTTCGAGCGTCCGTTGGAATGTCGGAACCATGCCGAAAATCCCGATCGATCCGGTTACCGTTGCGGGACTCGCGATCACACGGTCCGCAACAACCGAGATCCAGTAGCCGCCCGATGCCGCAACACTGCCCATGGATGCCACCACCGGTTTACCGGCATTCTGCAGCGCCTCAATCTCCTGCGCAATCACTTCAGAAGCAAAGACACTCCCGCCCGAGCTATCTACGCGGAGTACCACTGCCTTTACCGTTTCGTCGGTAAGCGCGCGCCGTATCAAAAGAGCTGTGGAATCGCCTCCGATTGTCCCAGGAGGCTGTGAGCCATCCAGTATGTCGCCCACCGCGACGATCACTGCGATATTTTCCGACTTCAGGCGATCACCACCCAGCAAGCGCATTTGCCCTAGGTAATGCGCCATGCCCACAGCCGGATACATCGTTTCGTCGTCCTCATCGACGCCAACATAACCTTGGAAAACCTCACGCAGCTCGGCGCGGCCGAGCAAGTCGTCAACCAGTCCACGATCGAGCGCCGCCTGCGAAATATCACCGTTCGCACTTGCTACGTAATCGACCAGATTCTTCGAGTAATCGTTAATCGCGCCTTCAGTCAGACCGCGCGCGGCGACGACATCGTCTTCATACATCGTCCAAAACTGTGCAACAAGGTGCGTGCGCGAATCCCTGTCCTCAGGCGACATGTCCATACGGGTATACGGCTCGACGAACGATTTATGGGTTCCTACCTTGAATACGTTCCAGTCGATCCGCAGCAGGTCAATCGCATCCTTGAAATAATTGCGGTAGGAACCGTAGCCCTGCAGATAGATAATTCCCTCGGGGTGCATGTACACCTCGTCGGCATGCGCTGCCAGGTAATAGCCCTGCTGCGAATAGGAATCGGCGCTCGCAACAATACGTTTTCCAGACTCCTGGAATCGCGCCATGGCCTTTGCCACACGTTGCAGCTTGCTGAGTCCGGCCCCACCCAAGGCGGACAGCTCAAGATGCACAAGTTCGATTCGATCGTCGGCAGCCGCAAAATCCAGCGTTTCGACGATATCCGACACCAGGGTTTGTGGCGATGCGTTATCGGTCAGTTCGGCAATAGCACGATCGTAGGGATTACCTGCCACTTGATCGACCAGCGAACCCACGGGTTGCAGGTACAGGGCGGCTCGCTGTGGCATCAGGTGAGGCGCCTCCCCTGACAACAAGCCGAGGAACATGAGGAAGAGAAACAGCATCAGGACCAGGTGCAGGACTTTTCGCAAGCCGTCAGCACCGCGCCAGATTGCACTAATGAACCGAAACACAAAATGACTGCTACTCATACATCAAGCCTCTAGTTGGCATCATCGATGTAGCTGATGCGGTAGATTTTGCCGGCGAAGTCGTCGCTGACCAGCAACGATCCGTCTTCCTTTACGATCAGATCGACCGGTCGTCCCGACACCGACTGGCCCTGCAGCCAGCCAAACGCAAACGGTTCATACGATACGCCCTGGTCTTCTTCCAGGCGCACGAGCGAAACCCGATAACCTATTTTCTTGGACCGATTCCACGAGCCATGTTCCGCAATAAACACCTGATTGCGATACTCCTCCGGGAACATATCGCCAGTGTAGAACTTCACCCCCAGCGGTGCGACATGGGGCCCCAGTTTCTGTGCCGGCGGCGTGTAATTCGCGCATTGCCTGTCCTTGCCAAATCTTGGGTCGGCAATATCGCCACCGTGGCAGTAAGGGTAGCCAAAGTGCAGTCCCTTGCGTTCGGCGCGATTCAGCTCGCAGGGCGGTATGTCGTCGCCCATCATGTCGCGCCCATTATCTGTGAACCACAGATCGCCGGAGGCCGGATGCCACGTAAAGCCGACAGAATTGCGAATACCTGAAGCATACGTCTCGCGACCGGTACCATCAGGATTCAGGCGAATTATCTGTGCGTAGCCGTACTTGTCGCAGACATTGCAGGGGGCACCGATGCTGATATACAGCTTATTGTCCGGTCCGAATCCGATGTAGCGCCAGCCATGATGGGTGTCCGATGGCAAATCGATGTCCAGAAGTTCGCCGTCAGGCACGGCGTCGAGATTGTCTTCGATATCTGCGTAGCGATAGACACGATCGATTTCAGCCACGTACAGATCGCCATCGTGAAAAGCGATTCCGTTTGGCGTACTCATGTCGTCCAGTATTTCGATTGTGCGAATCGAACCGTCTCCGTTCTCGACCACGGCGTATACCGACCTGGCCTTGCGGGTCGAGACGAACAGCGTGCCCTTGTCACCCAGCGCGAGAGATCGTGCTTTCGGCACATCCGCGTATTCCTCAATGACGAAACCCGGTGGGAGCTGCACGTCATCCAGCGATGCGAATGCGGACGGCACGATGGCCAGGAGAAAACAGCTGACTATAAAGTTGCGATGCACGCTACACCCGTTTCTTAGTCACCGGAGACAAATAGTAATGACATTTCCGGCAAGAAAGTGATCAGGATAACCGACAACATCAGAATAATCAGGAACGGGAACGTCGCCGAGTAGACGTGCATGATCGGCTTGTTGAACCGGTAGCTGGCGATAAACAGGTTAAGGCCAACCGGCGGCGTAAGATACCCAAGCTGCATGGCTGCCAGGAAAACGATGCCGAGATGCACCGAATTGACACCAAAGCCTTCCGCGATCGGCAGGATCAGCGGTACCACGAGCACGATGGCCGAAAAGATATCGAGAATCGCGCCGAGCACCAGCAGGAACAGGAGCAGCAGAATCAGGAATGAAGTCGGGCTGCTAACGAGCTCCGCCACGAACTGCAGGAGTTTTTGCGGAACTTCCGCATCGATCATGTAGTACGTGGACGCCAGCGAGACGCCGAGAATCATCAGGATGCCACCAACCAGCACCATCGATTCGCGTACGATGCGCGGCATCTCACGGAATGGAATCTCACGATAGATCAGTACTTCGACGATAAACACGTACATGGCCGTAATGGCCGCTGCTTCGGACACGGCGAAAATTCCGGAGTAGATGCCACCCAGGACAACGACCGGCAGCGGGAGCTCCCAAATCGCTTCACGCAGCGCCGCCCCCACTTCGCGCCATGAGAATGTACTCAGGGGTTTGCGATTGTCGCGATTCACCCAGATGCTGTAGCCGCCCAGCATGATCAGCATTACGAGGCCCGGAATGATACCGGCGCGAAACAGGTCGTCTATACTGACCTTGGCCACGACCCCATACAGGATGATTGGCAGTGAAGGCGCGAAAAGCAGGCCAAGGGAACCCGACGAGGTGACCAGGCCCAGGTTGAACCGGTCGCTGTAGCCGTCCTGTTTGAGTGCCGGGTATAAAATCGCGCCCAGCGCAATGATCGTGACCCCGGACGCACCGGTGAAAGCCGTAAAGAACGCACACGCCGCCAGGCAAACCAGCGCAAGGCCTCCTGGCATCCAGCCGAACATGGCGCTCGTAAGGCGCACGAGGCGCGCGGGGGCCTTGCTCTCGCTAAGCAGGTAGCCCGCGAAAGTAAATAGTGGAATCGCGGTGAGCACCGGCATTTGAGAAATGCTGAGCAGTTCCAGCGCGATGGTCATTAGCTCGGTGTCATTGCTCTGGAAGCCAACCATGGCACTCGTCGCAATGATGACGAACAACGGTGCGCCAAATACAGCGAGCACTATCAGTATCAGGCTGATGAGAATCACGACGCGGGCTCCGCGTCGTCCGGACCAAGAATGCCGATGAGCAAGCGTACAACGCGCAGCAGGAACTGGTAGCTGATCAGGACGAACGCCAGCGGCACAATGGCATGCACCAGCCACAACGGAACATCTGCGAGAAAGGTATCGCCCCAGCTCATTTCTTCGCGGATCAGGCGCCACGCCTGCCAGCCGATTGTCGCGCACACGGCGGCCGCAAAGAGGTCTACGACGACCTTGCTCCATTCAACGACCGGCCCGGAAAGGATATGCGTTATTAGGTCGATACGAATGTGTTTGTTATCACGACAGGCTGCTATTGAGCCGACCATCGCAAGCCACAGAACAATGACCTTAACGAGTTCGTCCGCCCACGACAGGCTAAACATGCCGTTCAGCAATTGTCGGTTAATAATCTGGAATACGGAGACCCCAATCATGGTCCCGAGCAGGAGCACCAGTGCCGTATTTTCAGCCAGTCTCCCGAATTGCTCCAGCTTGTCGAGGAGCTTTTTCAATGCTCGCTGCGATACTCGGACACATACGCAAGCATCTCGTCAAACAAAGCCTTCTCGAAATGTCCCTGGCCCGCGAGATCAACATTCAACTTCATAAGGGCCGCACGAACCTTTTCATATTCCTCGGGCGGGACTGGCACTGTCCGGATACCAGTATTTAACAGCGCGTCGCGTGCGCCACGATTATCGACGAGGTTGGCCTTGTCGAAATTCTCATAGGTCCGGCCCATGACTTCGCGGACGATAGCCTGATCATCCTCCGACAGCTTGCCGAATGCCCTTTTATCCACGGCCATGAAACCCAGCGTATACACGAGCGGCAGCTCGGTTATGTACTTAACTTTTGTATGCCATTGAAGCACGAGCGCCCCGATCGGCGACATGGCGACGATATCAATCAGGCCCGTCTGCAGTCCCGTCAACACATCGGTGAGCGGCAACGTCACCGGAGACAGGGACATCGCTTCCATCGCCCGGCGGCTGATGTCATCGCCTTCGGGAATCCAGACTTTTTTGCCCCTCAAATCGTCCAGCGAATCGACCGGCGTATTTGACATGAGAATGGCAAATCCACCAGCAGCAAAACCAAAGTTCACGAAACCGGCCTCTTCGAGCCCCGCGCTCAACTTCGCATCAAGGCGGCTGCGCGCATATGCGGCCTCCTCTTCCGAGTCGAACACCATCGGCAATCCGTAGAGGTTAAGATTCGAGTACTGTGCCGCCAACGCGGTTGGCGTAAAAGCACCACCCTGCAATGCGCCGATTCGAATGCGGCTAAGCACCTTCTGATCGTTGCCCATAACACCGCCGCCGTAATACTTGATCTGCACACGGCCTTCAGTACGTTCCTTGATTTCCTTTGCGCTTGCACGCATGTCCTTCATCCACTGCGAATTCTCAGGTGTTACCGTGGCGATCTTCAGGGTCGCCGCCTGCAGCGGCAAGCCCAGCGTCAAGCCAGCCGTCAGAACAAGAATCGCCAGAATCTGTTTTTTCATCGTCATCTCAATCAAAAATATTCGTCAGCTTCGGCCAGCAGGACCACAGCTTGTTCCTTGGCCAGCACGTTACTCAGCGTGAAGCCATCTTGATACGGATCAGCCGCTATGACTTCATTAAGCAGCCGATCGTGAAGCTCACGTTCGTACAGCAGCTTCGCGTAACCACGAGCAAACTCCACTTTCGCACCCAAATCGCGACCGTCTGTCAAAGCGATCGCCTTTTCAAAATAATCGCGGGCTTTCTCCGGCTCGCCACCAAGGGCTGGCGGCCGCAGAGTCAGCAATATTCCCATATAGGTGTAAACGGCACCGTTAACTTCGTCACCACTTATGTCCATATAGCGATTAAACAGTGCTTCTATTTGTGGAAGTTCCGCCAGCGAGTTCCAGTCCGAACTATGGGCGCGCAAGTATGCGAGGGACGCGAAGCCATATGTATAGAGGAATTCGCTATGTTTCGGTTTGATGCCATCAAGCGTCGCGACGAACTCGTCGTAATTGTTGTCCGGCCAGTCACAGGAAGGCGTATAGGTCTCACACATGGCGGTAAACGCGTAGCCACGTGCTCGCGTCGTGAGTCGCGATGCGCGTACCTCATCATCGGCAAAAATAGCGCCGTACGATGCATACAGCGTCGCGCCGGAGGCCAGCAAATCCGGATCGTCGGGATTGTTTCGCAGCAGGCTGTCGATCGTAACCATGAACGTCGGCAGTGCGGCCTTGGCCGTTTCCGGATCGTCCTGGTTGAGGATGGACGCGGACAGATTGTCCGTGAAGCCGCTCGTCGCCGATGAAACCAGTGACGCGCAACCACTCAGAGAGCAGGCAACAACGCCTAAGAGTAGTGCTTTTTTCATATGATCACGGACCCCGCTAAAGGCAATTGGTTCAGCTTATGTCGCTGGCCCGTATTATATCGGAATGCACCCCGGCGACGGCTGCGCCGGGGTGATGATTTCCTGACGGAAACTAGATCTTTTCCTTGATACGCGCTGCCTTACCCGTACGACCGCGGAGGTAGTACAGTTTGGCGCGACGCACGTCGCCACGGCGTTTGACCGCAACGGAATCGACGACCGGACTGTAGGTCTGGAAAACACGCTCAACGCCCTCGCCGTGGGAAATCTTGCGAACCGTGAACGACGAGTTCAGGCCGCGGTTACGCTTGGCGATAACGACGCCCTCAAACGCCTGCAAACGCTCACGCGTGCCTTCCTTGACCTTCACCTGCACGACGACGGTGTCACCCGGAGCGAAAGGTGGAATTTCCTTGCCCATCTGCTCTTGTTCGATCGCATCAATAATTTTGCTCATTGTCTCTGCTCTTTCAAAAATTCATCGAGCAGCAGGCGCTGCTCGTCACTCAATCCCAATTTCTCAACCAGATCCGGGCGCCGTAAAAATGTGCGACCCAGAGCCTCTTTCAATCTCCACCGCGCAATCTCTGCGTGGTCACCGGATAACAACACATCCGGCACAGTGCGGGCGTCAATCGTCTCAGGCCGCGTGTAGTGCGGATGGTCCAGCAAACCCTCCATAAAGGAGTCCTGTGCTGCAGATTCATCGTCGCCCAATACACCGGGCAATAAACGCACCACCGCGTCAATCACTGCCATCGCGGCTATCTCACCACCCGAAAGCACGAAATCGCCCAGCGACAATTCCTCATCAACCTGCGATTCGATGAATCGCTCGTCGATGCCTTCGTAGCGGCCCGCCAGCAGAATCAGCCCAGGCAGTTCGGCAAAGCGTCTTGCCGTCGCCTGATCAAATACCCTGCCTTGCGGCGAAAGGTACACGACCGGGCTACCCTGGGGTGACCTCTCTCGTGCGGCGGCAATAGCTCCGGCCAGTGGTTCGTACTTCATCACCATGCCAGGGCCCCCGCCGTACGGTCGATCATCCACCGTGCGGTGCACATCGCTTGTATGCTCACGCGGATTTTCAATGTCCAGCGTGACCAGTTCACGGCGCTGTGCGCGTCCCACGACGCCATATTCGGCGATCGTCGCTACCATTTCCGGAAACAGGCTGATCACGTCAAAATGCATCGTGTCAGTCCCATTCCCAGTCGACCCTGATCTCGCCTTTGGCGAGGTCAACACCGAGTACAACCTTGTCCATGACAAACGGAACCAGTCGCTCCGTCTCGCCTTTGACTACCATCACATCGTTAGCGCCCGTTTCCAGCAGGTGATCCACCTTGCCGAGTTCGGTGCCATCACGATGCACGACGCTCAAGCCCTCCAGATCCGACCAGTAGTAATGGTCGCTGTCGGTCTCGGGCAGTTCGTCTCTCGGTACCCCAATCTCGGTCCCGATAAGCCCGGCTGCCTGGTCGCGATCGTCGTATCCATTGATACGAACAATGACGGTCTTGCCATGTCGCTGACCTTCAGCGACTGTCGCTTCCTGCCACCCATTGTTTCCGGTTAACAACCAGCGATCGTAATTCAGTACCGCTTCACGCGGTTCGGTGTACGAGTACACCTTGACCCACCCCCGGACTCCAAACAGGCCGGAAATTCGGCCAAGGATGACGGGTTGAGTTGTAACGCCCAATCAGTTCGCCGTTGCAGCCTTGCGGTGCTTTTTCAGCAGTGAGGCGACGCGCTCAGACGGCTGTGCGCCCTGGCCGATCCAGTGATCCACGCGCTCGAGGTCGATCCTGAGATTTTCCTCATGCTCCTGACCAACAGGGTTGAAGAAGCCAACACGCTCGATATACCGGCCGTCACGACGATTCCGCGAGTCGGTGACCACCAGGTGATAGAAAGGACGCTTTTTCGCGCCAGCGCGCGAAAGTCGAATACTAACCATTACATTTCCGTATTAAATTCAAAGGAAGGCAGACATGCCTTGACTCGGGCTGGCCCGAGTAGACGGCGCATTGTACGGGAATTGTGCCAAATGTGAAGCGTTTTGGCGGCGAAAATCCCCAATTAATTCAGCATCTTGCCGTCCACTGCCCAATACCCGTCGCCGACCGGCCCAAATCCGGGCGGTTTTGGTCCGCAAATCACTAAATTTAGCGAAATCCCGGTGGCATTCCGCCTGGCGGCATACCGCCGCCCGGCATTCCGCGAAGCATCTTCTTCATGCCACCCCGGGACATCTTCTTCATCATTTTTTCCATTTGCAGATGCTGCTTAAGGAGACGATTTACGTCCTGAATCTGCTGCCCTGCCCCGACGGCAATCCGCTTCTTGCGGGAGCCGTTGATCGTCTTGGGGAACTGGCGCTCACCAGGCGTCATGGAATTGATCAGCGCAATCTGGCGACGGATCTTGAGTTCATTCGCACTGTCCTGCAGCGCCGCCGGGTTTACGTTGCCTGGCAATGGCAGTTTCTCGAGCATCGAGGCCAGACCGCCCATGTTCATCATCTGCTCAAGCTGGTCCTTGAGGTCCGACAGATCAAAGCCTTTACCTTTCTTGAGTTTCCTGGCGAGCTGCGCGGTCTTGTCCTTGTCGGTCTTCTGTTCGATTTCCTCGACAAGGGACAGAACATCGCCCATACCCAGGATGCGCGATGCCATGCGATCCGGGTGAAAAGCCTCAAGCGCGTCTGTCTTTTCTCCGACACCCATGAAGCGGATCGGCTTGCCGGTCACTTCCCGCACGGACA
>Ga0224504_10000487_pt1 | contig 17728 bp, 10 predicted proteins | sample SF_Oct11_sed_USG_3_FD_170160 | JGI IMG/M metagenome (GOLD analysis project Ga0224504, IMG submission 170160) | Sediment microbial communities from San Francisco Bay, California, United States - SF_Oct11_sed_USGS_24 | ecosystem: Environmental > Aquatic > Marine > Sediment | place: USA... | reverse complement strand
TTCTCACGATGATCGTCACTTTTTTTGTCGGTGCAACGTTGATGGCAGATACACTTGAACTGTCGGACGGCACCATTCTCGAGGGTGACTTTGTTGGTAGCAGCAATGGCGTCATCATGTTCAATACTGGTGACGGTATCGAGGCGTATCCTGAAGATCAGGTCGCCGGCGTGTTTTTCAGCAGTGGTGCGGAAAACGCCGCCGCTCAAGCCAGCGCGCCACCAGCGCCAACTCTCACGGTTCCTGTCGGTACGCGCCTCGTGATTCGCACCGTCGAGGATGTCGACACTCGCAGGCACAGTGCCGGTCATCGTTTTCGTGGCCAGCTCGAAAATGCGATCACCGTTGACGGCGTCACCGTGGCGCCCAGGGGCACTTTTGTTCACGGTGTAATAGCGGCCGCCAGCAGGTCCGGCAACATGGCTGGCTCCGCAAACCTGTCCATGGAATTCACCGATTTACTGATCAACGATGACCTGTATCCAATTGCGACTACGGCAATGCAGGCGCAATCTGCCAACGAGGCAGGCCGCACTGTTCGGCGCACAGCAAGAGCTGCTGCTGTCGGCGCGCTTATCGATGGCAGTAGTGGCGCCAGAACGGGCGCAAAGGTTGGTGCGGGAGTGTCGATTCTGACTTCAGGCGCCAGTATCAACGTACCCAGAGGGACCTTGCTCGAAACTACGCTGCGTACGCCGTTGGTTATTCAGTAGGGACTGGCTCAGTTTGGCAAAAATGGCGGGCCTTGCGGCCCGCCAGGCGACTGACATCTCTGTCAGATCAGGGGGATCTGTGTAATGTGTCCGCTTTCCTGCGAATTTCGCTGGCGCGGTCGTCGTAGTTGCCGCTGCGCTCGGTGAGTTCTGTCACCATGGTTCGCAAGTCATGTTTTTCGGCGTCGCCGAGAAGTACGGGGAGATTGCAACGGTGGCGCACCGCATCCTCGTGGAACGTATACATCAGGGCGCGCATTACATCCGTCATGTCGTGAACGCTGTCGGCGTCATCCATCAAGAAAGACATGATGATTTCGGATACGGTCGCGTCCAGATGGGCCCGGTCGTGGCTCGCCTGAATAGTGATTTTTACGAGATCCAGGTCGTCTTCCGAGCGCGCGGTCTCATCGGCAAAAACGACCGGCGCAATCATCCTCATATTGCGATGTAATTCACCGGAAACACCAGATTCATCGATGACTCGCTTCAGATGTTCTGGTGTCGCATCTTCTGAGACCAGGTAAATGCCGGTCTCGGCCTCGATATCGATTTCTCGTATGAGGTCCCGGTAGCACGCCTCGCCAGGGTCATCGGCGCTCAGCACCAGTGCGGCTTTTTCAAGGTTTTCGTCCGTGATCCGCTGTTGAGTCCAGCGATCAAGGTTTCCGAGCAAGCTGTCAGGATCCCTGTACGCGTGATACAGATGCTCAGCGATCCTGGCGCGAACGGCGTCCAGCAATGAGTGACTGTGTTTCTGTTTTCGAAGTGCAGTTCTCATAATGACCTCCTCTTGTTGTACATCGTCACTTTGAGGTATCGGCCGGAAATGATCTGGTCCGAAGTGCCCATGATTTGTGCAATTTGCCTCAGCCTAATAGCTTGTTTTGGCAGGGATTATCGGGTTCAATTGGCGCCAGTATGCTTTATGAACCAACAACTCTGGCGACTGTCGCGCGGCTGATAGGCGAGTGCCTGGCGGACGATTACGGGATTGATGCCGAGCCGCTGTTTGCGGAGCTGGATATTGACCAGCGCAAGTTCACAAAACCCGGCGCACGGGTTTCCTTCGCCAAAATGAGCGAGCTTTGGAGCAAAGCGATAAGTGCGACGGATGATCACTGGTTTGGCTTTGCTGTTGGCAGGAGAGCCCGGCCTGGCGACTTTTTTGTTCTCGGTCATGCATGGTTGGCAAGTGAGACATTAATCGGGGCTTTGCGCAGACTGTGCCGTTACGGTCACGTGCTCACGACGCACGGAAGCGAACTGGAATTGCATCAGGTTGATGGCAGCGTCAGTCTGACAGAAACGTATCCTGACAATGTAGCCCCACGGCCGAAGGCGGCGAAGGATGCCGGTTTCGTTGCGCTACTCGGGCTTTGCGACGCTGTAACTAAGAGTATCGTTCGCCCGACGAGCGTGACGCTGACGATTTCACCGGAGTTCAAGTCGCCACACTACAGCGAACTATTTCAATGCCCGGTGACATACGGCGCCGAGGAAGATACCTGGGTCTTCGACGCGAAAGATCTCGAGGAACCACTGGCCGGCTCCATTCCCGATGTGGCGGAGGCGACCGATCGTATTGCGGCCAATTACATTCGGTCACTGGATCTCGGAACGGTTGCGACGGCGGTCAGGAGCATGCTCATACAGACGCTGCCGTCAGGTCGAACGGATCAGGACACGGTAGCCCGACGACTGCACCGCAGCCGGAGTACGTTACAGCGGCAGCTCAGCGCAGAGGGTACAAGCTATCGAGAGATTCTGGAATCTACGCGTCGTGCACTTGCCGAGCGCTATCTCGCCGCAGGCGACTATTCGCAAGTGCAGATTGCCTTCATGACGGGGTTCGGCGACCAGAGCAATTTCGCGAGGGCCTTCAAACGCTGGACCGGCGTCACTCCCGGCGAGTTTCAAAAGGCCGCCTGAGGGTCCTCCCTACATCTGGCTTTCAGGGGCGATCTTCATGAACCAGGCTTTGAATCGCAGCCAGGCACCAGTCTGAGGCTCTTTGGTTTCGATGGTTTCGATATCATCCACAACGCCATGCCACTCCAGCTTGTCTTTGTCATTCAAGACGATTTCATAAGTGATCTTTGGTAGTGCCGTTTTCACCGCGTCGCTGATCGCACCGGCCATTTCTTTGGAATCAATCAACAAGCCCATTTCTGCATTTATATCGATAGAGCGGGGGTCCAGGTTCAGGGAGCCAACAAACAAGTATCGCCGATCAATGAGTACCAACTTGGTGTGAAGCGTGAACTCTTCTGGCCCGTCCGTATTCTGTGTAAAACGACCGGCGTCAGCCCGTGTCTCGAATAACTCGACGCCAGCTCGAACTACATCCTTTCTATAACGTGAGTAGGCCGAATGCACCGGCACATGATTGTTGGATGCCAGTGAATTGGTGATGACAATGACCTTGATGTTTGATTTGACAAGTTCGCGTACAAACTCGACACCGTTCTTACGTGGCACGTAATACGGCGAAATGAACATTACTTCTTTCGTAGCTTCGGCAATGACATCGCGCAAGTCTCTTGCGAGCGCCATGTGCTCGATGCCGACCGAGTTTACGAGTTTTTCCGGACTATCCACCATGACCCTGGCGTCGGCAGCGAGCAAAGGTTGTGCCCCGGACTCAATGTCTTTGAAGAATTGACTCTCCAATGCGCCTTTATAAATCCCCGAATAGATTGCATTGATTTCTTCACCGACCTGTTTTCGTTTCTCTTCGAGCGCGTTCGCCGCGAGGTCCTCGGACAATTGTTCTATAGGAATAGCCAGCTTGTGATTCCAGAAGTCGTCGAAAGACGACGAGATTTCACTAACCACGGGGCCCAGAGCCAGCACGTCGAAATCGGCAAATACTGAGGTCTCTTTCAGTTGAAAATACTCGTCGGCAATATTTCGCCCGCCTACGATGCTGATCGCATTGTCCGCAGTGAATGACTTGTTATGCATGCGCCGATTGGCACGCCGAAAGTTCCCGACGAAATTCAATGCCCGGAACCCGCGCCGGGAAATCGGATTGAAAAGTCGAACCTCGATGTTGGGGTGTTGATTAATTAATAGCAGATTTTGATCGGGCGCCGTTGTAAACACGTCGTCTAACAGAAAGCGAATACGTACACCGCGGTCCGCCGCCTTCACTAAGGCATGCAGCATAACTTTCCCGGCGGTGTCGTCTTTCATAAGGAAATACTGCAGATCGACACTGTTGTCGGCTTTTTCCAGCACATAAAGCCGAGCGCCGAGCGCATCCATGCCCTGGCCAATAGGCAGGAAACCAGACTTGCCATCGTGCTTGCCGGCCCATTCTTTGGCCAGGCGCCCGAAATGCGTTTCGCCAGTTTCTGCTATATAGGTGGTGCTGCTCTTGGGCAGATCGTGCGGCACGGTTGCACAGCCTATAGTCAACTGGGTTAGTACAAGGAGAGTATATATTCCGAAAGTTCTACCGAACTTAGGGTGAGGTAACCATCGCAGTGTTCGCATAATGGTCAATCATATTGGTCGCCGTGACAGAAATACAGGGCTGAGCATCTGTTGTGCTGGGCCACACTCCGTGAAGGGGGTTGGGTTGGACAGAAATTCACACGTATCATATGAGTGATGTCTTGTCCGTTGCCAGGTTTGAACCAGTGATACAGGGCTGCCGCCATTTGGTTATCAGTCTGCTCCTGATTGCCAGTCTGCAGCAGGGCCATGCGGCCAATACCAGCGGGGTTCATCCCTATCTGTCAGATAAGTTCTTTGTTGATGTCGGGATTTTTTGGCCGAGTCGCCGATTCAGCCTGAGTGTGAATGGCAGTGCAGGAGAGGTAAACGATCCGATTGAGTTTGAAGAAGATGTCAGGCTCAAAAATGCGGACGATGTTTTTTGTGCCGAATTCGGATGGCGATTCGGAGAGAAGTGGCGTCTGGTCGGTCAGTACTTCGCGTCAAGCCGCAATGAAACCTGGCTCCTTGAAGACGATATCGAATGGGAGGACGTCGTTTTTCAGGCTGGCACCAATGCAGCCGGTGGCGCTGAATTCATGATGCTGCGGACCTTTTTCGCGCGGGATTTCAACGTGGGTGATCGACATGAATTCGGGCTGGGTGCAGGCCTGCATTGGCTCGATATACGTTCGTACATCGAGGGCACAATCCTCATCGAAAATGGCGGAACTGCGTATTCAAGAGAATCCGTCCGCGTATCCGCCCCGCTGCCGAATATCGGTACCTGGTACAACTATTCGATATCGGATCGTTGGGCCTTTACGAGTCGTTTCGACTTCTTCAGCGCGGACATTGGCAAATACGATGGCACTTTGACCAATTTTTCAATTGGCATTAACTTCCAGATTGCTCGCAATTTCGGCCTGGGACTAAATTATAACGACTTCGATCTGGACGCCGGTATTGATGAGGACAGTTGGCGCGGAAGGGTCAAAACACGCTACGAAGGACTGTATGCGAACCTGAGTTTGTTCTGGTAAGACGGGCCAGCTATCTCTCAGGCGCGTCGTTCCGCGATCCGCCTTATTGTGTCGTTGCTGAGTTCCGTAAAAATTCGGAAGCTGTCGTCAGCCGCCAGTTTTTCATCGACGAGCAATTCGAACGCCTGATCCTGCAGGGCCCTGATTTTTTCATTCGCTGCCACACGCACGTCCTCGCCGCTATCGGGTTGAACTGAATTGCGAATTTCGATGACCTCGACAAGAAACTCGTCCAGACGGTTTTTGCGGCGAATTCTGTATATCTTGACTATTGCGAAAATGCCGCTGACCAGGCCGACCATCAGCGTCGCTACCACTTCTGCCACTCCCGAGTATCGCTCGATGAACGTAGGCTCGTCGCGTTTCAGAAAGGAAAGCGCACCAGGGTGCAGGCTGAAGGCGAAATTGGACTGAGCGACATTCTCAGCGAGTGGTTGATAAAGCTCGGGCCGCGCACTGAACATCGCGGGGCGAAGTCGGAGTATCTCCGCGTAGATATCGTAAACGGCAGACTCACTGAGATCAGATCGGGCGACCAAGAGGTTATCGACAGCAACGGTCACAACCGGATCTGGGGTGAGCTTGCCGAACGTGCCAGCCGGCAACACGAACGGCCGCAACCTGGGATTCAGAAAGACGGCGAGATCGACGATGGAACCATTGCCGACATCTTCAGGCTCGCCGAACGAAAACCATTTTACGTTTTCGAGCCGAGGATCGTTCATTATGCGACCACGATCGATGGGTGCATAAAGAACGATTACATCGGGAGTCGATTGCGGGTCGTTGACAAAGCTAACCTCGCCGGGCGCAAGCTCGAAACCATCGACGATTTTGTTCGCCAACGACCGGGAGATCGAACCTTCCGGGCCCGCGTATACAGACGCACCTTGAAGTAGTTGGTCAAGGCTGTCGGCCGCGCGAGCCTTGTCCGCGACAATGTGCAGCACGCTGGGATACAGCGGAATCACGGTCGATATGCCCTCGCGATAACTGGCAGTGTTGGCGGCGAAAGCAATATCGCCAAGGCCGGCTTCAAGGGCGTCGAGCGCTGTCATTGAACCTTCCGGTAGTGGGATGAGGTTGATTCGCAGGTTGGAATCCTTGCTTACCAGTTCGACGATTCGCCTGGCGATAACCCGATCCAGCTCAAGTTCCGGCAGGATCAGGTTGAGCTCGGTCACCGGTTTTGCATGTGCAGGCGCCCCCACAATCACTAGCAGAAGCAGCAAGCTGGTCTTGATAATTGATTTCATAGCGTACCGCATCAGAATTTTCAGGAATGGTACACGAAGGGACTGACTCGAGACCAACATGCCTAGTAATAATCGAAAGTCATGCCGAGTGAAATGCCTGCCACTGGTTTCTGGATTCGGTAGGTTTCGTTTCCCAATTGCGCATGGGCGTCGTTGACCGGAATCCAGGCGCCAACACCGAGCTGCAGACGATAATTCCAGGAATCACTTAACGAAGCAGCATTGAAACGAATTCCTGTGCCTATCTTGATGACGGCGCGCCCGACAGACGCTGAAGACGCACCGGCAAGCACATCTTCGCCTCGCAGCTCCTCTTGACGATAGCCCCCGCCAAGCCGAGCAAAAAAACTGATCCAGTCATCGTCGGGCAGTGCTGGTCGCTCCCACTCGAGGCCCAACGTTACTTGCCTGCCTTCGATAAAGACCGACGCGTCACTGCCGTATTGCGGTGTGCCAAAGCTGGCATCGACGACCAGCGCCTCGCTCCACAGGGAATCTGTGCTCGTGAACACCCTGCGTTGAAATCTCGCTGCAAGTTCAACCGTTACATCCGGCAGAAAGAATGCAAACTCCAGGCCCATCGCTGGCGGTGTCGAGTACTGCCCTGTCGGCTGTTCGCGGTTCGCAATGAACTTCAACTGCCCATAGGAAGCTTCGCCGTCGGGTTGTTGCACGGTCTCGAGTATCAGCGCACCAAAGCGGACGCCAACGACCACACCCAGCTCGGACTCGGCGGCGGCCGTGGCGGCTTGCACCGGGTCCCTGTCATAGCCGCTTCTCCAGTCCCGGCGCAGGCCAAGCCACACGTCGATGGCATTGCGTGAGCTTACCGCGTATGTACCTAGTGTGTTGTCCCACTGACCATCCGAGGTAAGCAGGGAGCTTCCTCGAAGCCAGTAACCGGTGCGCCATCCACCGAGCCACCCCTTCGCGGCAGACTCATGAAAGACGCGGTAATGCTGCGCGTCAACCCAGAGCGTTGCGTCAGTGCGATTAGTAGAAACGTAATCGAGATTCTCGATGTCGCTATCGACGAGTTGGTGAAACCCGTTTTGCATCCGCTCACCAGCAAATTTGCCGACACCTCGCAGGCCTCCGCCGATGACAATTTTGTCCACCCGATTCAAATCTGCCCGGTGGAGCGCCTCGTAGCCAAGCGACACAGACATTTGGTCCAGTCGGCCCGAAAATCCCGGGCCACCAAGCGTCAGGATGCTGTGATCCACGACAGTGAGCCAGGTGTCTGTCAACGCGCTGGTGATATTCATCTGCTGGGTTCGAAAATCGTCAACCGAACCACCGCGGCCGAGGAAGTCGTTGCTGAAATTGATCTCGAAATCACGCTGCAGGAACGGCGGCGCCTGCGAGGGCAGGCCTGGAATTTCACCTGCCTCGATGCCTGGACTGGCTGCCTGCAACAAAGCGAGGAGTGCGAGCCCGGAATGCCGTGACGTCATAGTCGCGCCAGCCAGTCCTGCAGGTGCTCTGCCTGGTATGAAAAGAACGGGTTGTAGCGCGTGCGCAGGAAATACGCCGACTTCAGGCGCAGAACGCCTTCCTCGCCACGAGGGGCTAAATTGCCGAACATGATTCGCCGCTCGCCGTCTGTGGCGGCCGATCCGTCACCGTAGACCGGGTCATCGGGGCGAAACGGGACGGCAATATGTGACATCGAATAAATACCCTCGGGCCAGGCCATGTCGGTATCGTCGGCCGCTGGTTTTGTCTCGCCGGCAGGAAGCGACAACCGGCCGATCTCGGGGCCATGCCGATCTCGATTTCTGATTACTGTTACGCCGTAGGTTAATGGCGCAGAGGTTTCCAGCCAAGCGGCAGGATCTATTGGTACTCTGTTCATCAGGTGCAAAACGGTACTGCTGCGGTTTACGTCGTAGACGACCAGTTCGCTGCCATTAGCCTCGAGTCGATCGTAGAGATTAGTAACGATTGCGGCTGTGCTGACGGTGTTATCGACGACCGACTGGAAAGTCAGTATCGGCGGCAGTTTTGCTGCCTCGGCCGGCTGCCTGAGTTGCTTGTAAGTTCCGGTCGACAGCTTGTAGATCTCCCAGGCTGCCCGCTTGGGAAAAGACGTGAATTTGAAGGGGTCGACTTCCGGGAGAATCGACAGCCACCTGGATTTCTCGAAGTAGGGAATCCAGGAGAGCAAGGTATGCCAGTTCGAGATGATGGCCAGGCGCGCAACCGCTATAGCCGGCGAAAAAAGTACAATCCCGTCAGGGCATGGTAATTCGGCATCCTCGTCGCACTTCAGCGCAAAGTCGATTGCCATCAGGCCACCGTTCGAATATCCGGCGAGCACGAAGGACTCTTTTGCCCCAGGCAAGTTAGCGGCATGCCGAACTGCGATACGTACAGCCGCGGCCCAGTCTTCCCAGCGCGCGTCGAGCAGCCCGCCAACGGCGAAGCCGTGCCCGGGCATGCGCGGCACCACGACGTTGTAACCCGCATCGACCATCGTCAGCGCGACACCCCGCATCGAGTATGGTGAATCGGAAAGGCCGTGGAGCAGTACTGCGACACCTTTGGGCGAAGTTGCCGACAGCTCGTAGGAGCGATTCCAGTTTTTGGTGAAATTGCCGGGATAGGTCAGGCTGTCTTCGGAATACCGATCAACCAGACTGTCTGGCCTGGCGTCGGCATCAATTTTTTCGCCGAGCTCGACTTTCAGTTTTGCTTCGATCGCGCGATAGGCGTCCCAGTCGGTGTGCGGCTCCTGCGCCGCCGTGAACTCGTTCTCGAAGGTGACACGATGCTCGGGACTCAGGTCCGACATGCGTCTGTCGCCCAGCGCAATAACGAGCGTAACGCTGAGGACCGCGGTAATCGCAATCGTTAGCAGCCAACGACTAATTTTCAGTATGATCGGCACGAAGAAGTCCCAGCAATTTGGCGGTACGAGGCTTGGACCGATTACCAGCATTGCGCTCGCTCCGCGCCCTCATGTAAGAAGTCGGATTGTTCGTAATTATACTTCGCGTATCGCCATCCAGACACTGAAAAGGCCACAAACATGGCACGACAAATCATATTTATTCTGCTTTGTCTGGCGTTCATCGCAACGCCGGCAGACGCTCAGGAAGCCACTGTCAGTGAAGCATTGGCGCTGGAAATAGAGGAGTTGGCAGCAACCGGGCGGCTTAGAATCAGGGGCACAGAGGTCGCATCGGCCGAGTTGTTGGTCGAGGTTTATGAGCAGAATCGGTTTGAGCTGACATGGACTCGGTCCGAACAGATTGGGGAGCTTCTCGAGGCCATCAAGGCGACGGAGGCAGACGGACTAAACCCTGCCGACTATCATGTTGAGGAAGTACAGGCAGGCTATCAACAACTGTTATCCGGTGTGGAAATTACCGCAAACGAGCGGGCAGATCTTGACCTGCTGTTCACAGATAGCCTGATTCGACTCGGTTATCACGAACGCTTCGGCAAACTGAATCCCCATACACTCGACCCACAGTGGAATTTTCGGCGCGAGAAGAATGAGGTCGAGGTGACGACAGCGATTCTGGCCGCGATCGACTCAACGTCACTGCTTGCACATCTTCAGACCCAGTTTCCTCGTGGCGTGTTTTACCAACGGCTGCGCAAGGGCCTGGCGCGATATCGACAGATCATGGCGAATGGCGGTTGGCCCGAGTTTCCGGACGGACCTACGCTCAGACCTGGCGAACGGGATGAGCGGGTAGAAAAACTCGTGCAACGGCTTGTTGCAACTGGCGATCTTCCGCAGGGTGAGCTCGCTACGACCGATAGTATTTACGATGAGTCGATCGAGGCCGGTGTACGGCACTTTCAAATGAGGCACGGGCTCGACGTGGACGGGATTATCGGGCCGTCGACCGTACGCGCACTCAATATCCCGGTTGAGCATCGCGTACAGCAGCTCAGAATCAATCTTGAGCGCACGCGCTGGGTCTTTGACGATGTCAGCGACGAATACATACTCGTTAACATTGCCGGTTTCGCTGCGTATGTCATACGTGATGGCAAAGTTGCCTGGCGAACCAAAGTCCAGGTTGGCAAACCTTTTCGCAAGACGCCCGTATTTCGAGACGAGATGAAATACGTCGTATTCAATCCTACCTGGACCGTGCCCTACAGCATTGCCACAAGAGATATTCTGCCGAGCATCCAGGCCGACCCGGACTATGTTGCGACGCGCAACTTCGACATCAAGGATCGGAACGGCAATCTCGTCGACGCCAAGAGCATCGACTGGTCGAAACTTTCAAGAGGTAACTTCCCTTATACGCTCGTGCAGCGGCCAGGCCCGGATAACGCGCTCGGCCGCGTCAAATTCATGTTCCCGAACGAGCACGCTGTCTATCTGCACGATACGCCCAGCAAACATCTGTTCGGCAAGGCCGAGCGTGCCTTCAGTGCGGGGTGTATTCGCGTCGAGCGTCCGTTTGATTTCGCCGAGGTTCTCATGGGGCGCGATGGCTGGACCCAGGAACGCTTCAAAGAGGTTCTCGATAGCGGAGAGATCAGGACGGTGTTTCTTTCAAAACCATTGCCGGTGCTCCTCCTTTACTGGACGGCTGAAGTGCGCGAGGACGGCGTCGTGTATTTCTACCAGGACATCTATGACCGCGATCAATCCGTGGCGGACGGCCTCGATGCCCCATTTTCGCTGGATCGTCCGGCGAGATGAACCGCAGAGAGTTTGCGGCGGTGCTAAGCTGGTCGCCATCATCAGAAGGATAGTATTGGCCGAAAACACAGCTCAGGAAGCACACTCGACATCATGCGCCTGCGACGAATTGCTCTCTGGTCAACCGGTGGGATCCTGCTCCTGCTGGTCATCGGCTTTTGTTGGCTGTGGTTTGCTGATCTTGGTTTTCTAAAGCCGCAGCTCGAACGCTGGGTTGCGGCTACGATCGGCCGCGACTTCGCGATTGAGGGTCGTTTCGATATAGACCTGGGTCGCGAGACTATTATCGTCGCGGAAGGTATTCGCCTCGAGAATGCCGACTGGTCGAATACACCAGAGATGGTGGATATCGAATACCTCGAGGTGCATATTGATACTTTCTCGCTGTTCAATGCGCCGCTAACGATTGGTCTTGCAAAAATTCGTGACGCGGAGATTCGTTTTGAACGTGTCGAGAGCGAAGCGCCGAACTGGGATTTTGGAATTCCTCGCGGTACCTCAGATCAAGAAGCCGAAGCCGGTGTGCCAGGCTTCATTCTCCGCCAGATTGACATCGATAGCGTACACGTCGTGTATGAGAGTCCGGAGCGAACCGGGCCTCTCGATCTGAGGATCGGTGCGCTCAAGCAGCGACACCGCGACGACGACTTTCTCGAACTAAGCGTGGTAGCCGAGCTTGGCGAAAGCGCGTTCGAAGTGCGCGCAATTACCGGTACCTGGGATGCGCTGCTTTCGCAAAGAAATATCAAGTATGAGATCGAAGGTCGCCTGGATACCCTGGATTTTTCGAGCAGGGGAACAATCGACGATCTGGTTGCGCCTTCGCGGCCATCGCTCGATTTCACGGCACGCGCCCCCGACATTAATGATCTGCTGCGCCTGTTCAGGCTCGAGGAAAGTGGCCGGGGTGATATCAATATCTCAGGTTCCCTGAAACCCGTCGAGAACGGTCCATTGGTGCTCGACGTCGAGGGGCATGCGGGTCAGACCCGGGTTGATGCGAGCGGCACGCTGTCAGATCTGCAGCATCTCGAACAGTTCGACGCGAATGTAAAAGCGTCGGGCCCGGATCTGGGACAGATACTCGCGCTATTCGGCTTTCAGGATGCCGGTGCGGCACCGTTCACGATCGATATTGATGCCAATCGTGACGGGTCGATGCTGGCCATCGAAAAAGCACACCTCGAATTTGCTAAAGCACAGTTCGACCTGCAAGCACGGCTACCGGGCTTTCCCCATCTCGATCAAGGTAACGCGCAACTGCAGATCATCGGATCCGACGTCGCGCATCTGCGGAAATTGCTGCGCTTGCCGGGCGCAGCCGCCGGCCCGTTTGCGCTCGGGCTGCAACTCGATACGGATCCTGACGGGGAGGAAATCGTACGAGTCGAGTTTACTTCGACACTGGGGAATCTCGAAGCGAGTGGCCGTGTTGCACCTGATCCCAACTACGCAGGCAGTGAGTTCGATTTTACGGTCAAGAGCGATAGCCTGGCGCGATTGGGCGACGCTTACGGCCTGGATGGGCTACCGGATTTGCCGACGACCGTCAGTGGTTCGGTGATGGTCGAAGAGGACGCCCTTCGCGTTCAGGGACCGCTGAGGATCGACGTCGAGGACATTGGGGTTCAGCTAGAGGGGTTGGTCAAGCTGGCGCCGGGTGGCAGAGGTAGTCAATTAAGGTTTGGCGTGCACGGGCCCGATCTTGCGAATATTGTCGGGATGTTCGCACCCAGCGAGCAGGTCCCGCCGTTGCCGTTCGACCTGGGCGGCCAGGTTTTGATCCAGGATGACGGCTTTCGTTTTCGCAATGCCCGCGGAACGCTGGGGCGATCTACCATTGCTGTCGAGGGAGTTCTGATACCCGTCAAATTTGTAGCCGGGAGCGGGTTCAAGTTTGCTGCGTCGGGGCCGGCCTTCGAGGAATTGTTCGCACACCTTCCGGATCTCGAAGTTCTGCCGGGCGGATACGAGCTGTCCGGTGAGCTGGGACTTGGTGCTGACTCAATTCACTTCAAGGACATCGAGCTGTCGCGTGAACATGGCGGCGCCGAACTCGATGTCATGTTGGGACTTCCGCCGATAACGCGCCGCATCGACTTCGACGTCAACGCTCGAGGCCCGAACCTGCACTCATGGCTCACGACTCTTGGCGATTTCTCAGTTGCCGATGCGCCGTTCTCTATCGTCAGCCGTGGCGAAATTCGTGATATGCGACTGACGCTTGAGCGGCTGAATATCAAGGTTGGTGAGGCAAGCGTTACGGCACAGGGCGAACTGGATCTGGCGCCAAGCGGCAGGTCTACCGAATTCGAGTTCGACCTGGACGTTCCCAGCCTTGGCAAGGTGGGGTTGTTCAACGAGCGACGAATCCGCGAGCAAAGCCTGCAGATCCATGCAAGAGTTCGGGGCGACGAGAATGAAGTGTGGATCGATGAACTGGTTGCCCGTCTCGGAGAAAGTGATATCCGCGGTTCGGTGCGGCTGCAGAAGGGCGACGTTCCTAAGTTGTCGCTTGAGATACAGGCCGACTCGATCCGGCTTGCACCGCTGCTGGAAGAAAAGGCGCCCGACTATGATGCGACTCCCGAGTTCGACGACGGTCGGTTGATTCCAGACATCGAAGTACCGTTCGATGCAATGAAAAAGCTGGACGCGACCGTCTTGCTGGATATCGGTGAATTGCAGCGAGATCCACTGTTGTTTCGTGCCGTTAAACTCCGGGCACAGCTCCAGGAGGGCGCCCTGTATGTGCACGAGGCCGGATTCGAGGCCCGCTCTGGCTGGCTCCAGGCGCGCGGCGCGCTCGAACCTGGAGACGGCTTGGGCAACGCAACCCTGGCGATCAAGGCAAGAGATCTTTCGATGGGCCTCACTGGCCAGGGAGGCCTGCCATCGTCGCGAACAAATATCGATGGTCAGTTAGAGGCGACGGGGGTCGATTTGCGGACATTGGCCGGAAACGCCAGTGGAGTACTGTTTCTCAACGTCCGCAATATTGTGGTTCCAAGTGATCGGCTGCTGAAACGGATTTACGGGGACATACTCGATGAGATTCTAAGCACAATTAATCCCTTCTCGAAAGACGACCCGGAAACAAGAATTGAATGTGTCGTCTTGCCGATCGAGATCAGCGACGGAGACCTGGGCTTTAGCCCGAACGCGCTTATGCGGACCGACAAGATCCGAATATTGTCCGATACGTCCATGGACCTGAAGTCAGAGGAAATCGAGATGAGTTTCCAGACGACGCCAAGGCGGGGTATTACGATCAGTACGGGTGAGCTTCTGAATCCATATGTCATGGTTGTTGGCACCTTGGCAGCACCTCGACTGGCAGTGGATGCAAAAGGCAGCCTGATAACCGGGGGCGCTGCCGTCGCGACAGGCGGCTTGTCGATTCTCGCGAAAGCTGCGTGGGATCGACTGGCTCGGTCGAAGGCTCCCTGCGAGACAGCGGCCAGCGAAGGTATTGCCGCGCTGCAGGACCGGTTCAGCGATCTGCCGACGAAGAAACTGGCCGAATAGGCTTTTCGCGAAGAGGTAAATTGACCATAACCTGGGGTCCGATAACCAGATTCCAGCCCTGTGGCAGCGCAAACTGTCTCGCAATTCAACGCGGAGACAGCTGTGACTATCAACAACAGGCAAGAACCTGAGACCCGTGCTCGGGCTGACGGGGTGCGCCGCTCGGTCAGGCAGTACATAGCTGCTGGAGTCTCCGATCCCGACGGAGTCCTCGGGAACCTGGATCGCTGGTCGCAACGGCGCGTGGCGGCGGAGAACATAGGAAAAATCGACCTGATGCTCGAGTCGGAAGACCCGGTCGAGCACTGCTTTCAAAACCTGATCCGTGAAATCGATAGTGAAGCGGAGATGGGGGTCCTGCTTGTAAATCCGAGCACGGCGCACCAGTCGCTCAACAGCATATGCGAGGTGCGTGGTGTGTCCGGCCACCTCCACAAGGAAATTCAGAGAATCGCGCCCGTCGTTTTTCCCGACGAATACGCGCATTCACAAGGAGACCTCGACCTCGTCTGGGTAACCGTGCAGGCACTCTATGATCGCGCCAGTTTTGATGCGTCAACATCGGAATTCGCGATCGGGCATTTCTTCGACAACGCCGATAACGTGGCCGACATGGTCCGGCTAATACGATCCTTGTTTTATCCTTTTTACGAAGAGGGCATTCGCCGCCAGTTCGACCTGCCGTCGTTGCTTGATGAGGCGGAGACGCAGGATCTGTTCGCGATGGTTTCGGACCTCATGTTACGGGCCGGATCCTATGAAAACAGGATCAGTATGATCGAGTCGAGGGCCGATAAAAGAGACTGCCTGGCTTGACCGGCAGAGATCAAAGGTATACTTGCTGGCCATCTCGCGGTTCCCGATGCTGCGCTTGAGAATTCGGTATTCCCTGATAGCGCTGGCGCGCGGCAAATGAGAAACCTGATTCGCGGATAATCGTCTCTGTTTTGGCTGGAATAGTTCAGTCGGGAGACGTTCCGTCACGCCGAGGCCTCACCGTTCGTTCTTATTCTATGCCGCCAAATTCGCTCTCTGTTGCAGTCATTCTGCTCGCCAGCTTCGGTAATTCGACGAGTGTGCAGGCGCAAGATGACGAAGAACTGGACGAAATTGTCGTTGCTGCAGCTCGCATCGAGGGCGGTGGTGGTGGGCGCGCGGCCGCCAGTCGTGAGCAGTTGGATGACAGCGACGAGATTGACATGGAGGGTTTTTTCGACGAGCTCGACGGCATTTCTACACTTGGCGGCGACGATGAAGGCAATGTGATCAGTATCAACGGCCTGAGTCCCAATCTTTCCAAGGTCACGCTGGACGGACAAAGCCTCGTTGAAGGACGTGGCAATGGCGGTTTCGGGGCCGGTGACCTGCCACCCGAGATGATCCTTCGAGTTGACGTCTACAAAACCCCGACGCCTGCCATGGAAGAGGGCGGTGCGGGTGGCCGAGTGAATCTGCGCACGCGTAACCCGGTGGACATCCCGAAGCCGACGAACAGTCTCAAAGCCAAGCTGAGCTACACCCCGGACAAAGACGATTTCAGCCCGGCCGCAAGTGTGTTTACAGGGCGATCGTTAGAGAACAGGAAATTCGGCTACATGCTGAGCGTCAGCCTGGCCGATCGTGAGAAGCACTATGGTAGTCAGGACGTCACGAGTTGGGAGCAACGCGACTTCGATGGCACTTCGGCCTACATTCCCACGCAGGTCAGGAACAATGCTGTCGCTACTGACCAGGGTGATGCTTTTGTGGGCCTCACATTGGGCTTCAGGCCACATGAGTCGCTCGATATCAGTAGCAAGGTCTTCCTTTCCCGAAAGGAAAAAGACATCGAGAACCTTGGCTTGCAGCACCGCGTAGACCGGCAAAGAGACATCGTTGCACTGGCCTTCAATGAACGCATTGTCACGGAACTCGAATCTTCCGATGACTCGCGTGAGAACCTGCGCGTGGTTGGCAGCACTCGGGCAGATCGGGTCGACAGTGCGATCTTCGGGGCGGACTTCGACTGGCGTCGTGAGAAATGGCGCATAGAAGGCGCTGCAGGTTATACCACTGTCGACAATGAGGGCGACGCGCCGTCTCAGAACATCGTCTTCGACACGGTTAGCGCGTTCAATTATGCGGCAGATGGAGATGGCAGCCTGATCATGTCCTATCCCGGCGCGTTTCCCGACACTGGTGACTTCAGCGCCAGTCGTATCAACCTGAGCATCAAAGACGTCAACGATACGAATGGCTTTGGTGGCCTGGACCTGACCCGGCAGTTGGGCAGGGGCACCATTCGTCGCATCAAGATGGGCGCCAAGATCCGGGAGATGACACGCAGCCGTCGCAGTTCAAAAGGAACCGTGAGCTTCGATGAACTATCCCTGGACGATATTGATACGGGTGAGACCCAGCAGACCCCCTGGGATACGGTTGCATGGCCGACCATCGACATGGGTGCTGTCGACGAGATCGTGCAGGAGAGCCCGATCGACTGGCAGGAGAACCTCCTCAATGAATTCGACATCAAACAGCGGTCGAGTGCGGGATATGTGCAGGCAGAATTTCGTGCAAGCGTGGCGGAAGAGCGCTTCCTGGTCGGCAAGTTTGGCGCGCGTCTCGTTGGCACCGAAACCTGGATCGACGGGTACCAGGACATTGGCGAGGGTCCGGAGCCGGTAGCACTGAAGACTCGTTATACGGATTTTCTGCCCAGCTTCAGTTCGCGCATGCGGATCGCTGAGCGAGCGGGGCTGTCTGTCGGCATAGCAAAAGTGATGACCCGGCCGGAGCTCAATGACCTCGCGCCGGGGATACGCCTGAATTTCGCAGACAAGACAGCGAAGTCCGGTAATCCGAACCTCGAACCCTTCCGCGCAAACCAATACCTGGTGGAGGTGACGTGGGCACCGGAACGCGGCCGACGTTTGGGTGCAAACATTACTTACAGAGACGTATCGAACTTCACTGCACTCGGCGAAGAGACGATAGAAATCGGGGATGACACTTTCCTCGTGACCCGTCCCGTCAACGGTGGCGACGGTTCCATCCTGACGGCTTCGGCGAGAATCAATCAGAACC
>Ga0224504_10000485_pt1 | contig 17768 bp, 11 predicted proteins | sample SF_Oct11_sed_USG_3_FD_170160 | JGI IMG/M metagenome (GOLD analysis project Ga0224504, IMG submission 170160) | Sediment microbial communities from San Francisco Bay, California, United States - SF_Oct11_sed_USGS_24 | ecosystem: Environmental > Aquatic > Marine > Sediment | place: USA... | reverse complement strand
CGCCGGATCGTTCTCGCGCCCGTCGACGAACGATCCGGCGTTCCCGGAGTCGAAGGTGAGGGGGAGGGTGTAGACGGAGCCGACCTTTACCGGCGTGCCCACCGTGAAGCGGATCTGCAGCGAGCTGTTGGTCTGGTCGGTCGCGACGATGTTATGCCCGGACCAGTCCTCGATCGCGTAGCTCATGTCCGCGACCTCTTGGTTCTGCATGTGCAGGTACATGGTCGTCGGGGCCGCGTCGCTGTCGAAGCTGAACTTCCCGCTCGTGGGGGTCGTGGTCTCACTGGTGTCGAAGTTCCAGCTCGCGCCGCGGTGTGCGTTGACGCCGGTGGTGGGGGCCTTGATGTGCTTGACGGAAACGGAGTGTCCGATCTCCCACGTGCCGATGCCCGCCATGTACGTGAGGCCGGCGAAGATGGTCTCGGGGGAGATGTAGCTTGGGTTGCTGGTCACTTTGAAGTACGCGTACTGCGACGCCGGGCTGGACGTGCGCTCGAAGAGGAGCCAGTCGCCCACCCGCACGTTGTCGAGCAGGAGCCCGTTCACGTCCGCACCGCCCTCGCGGTCGTCGTGGAAGTCGATGCGCGTGACGCTCGCCGGCGTGAGGCTGTTCCACTTCACCTGCTGCGTGCCGGGCGTGCTCGTGAGCAGCGTCCAGATGCCGATGCCCGTGGTCGCCCCGCTACCGGAGGACGAGCCGTCGCTGGTTCCCGTGAAGCCGTCGTAGTACGGATCGGCCTCTTGCGGGAAGTCGGTCTCGGTGGTCAGGGAGTACGTGGTCGTGGTGGTCGTCTCGGAGCCGGTCTCGTTCTCGACGACGCGGATGCTGAAGGGGGACTTGTCCCAGCCGCTGGTGCGCGTGACCGTGAACTCGTGGCGCGAGCCGAGGTCCACGACCGAGACGCCGTAGCCCGCCTGCGCTCCGCCGAGCGCGGAGTCGTACGCGTACTCGTAGCCGCTGTCCGTGTCGACCTCCACCGTGATGGTGGTGTACGTGTCGTCCACGCGGAAAGAGAAAGAGTCGCCGGGGGCGATCGTCGAGGTTGCCGGGGGTGAGATGTTGTCGATAGCCATTAGTACGTCTGCTGCCTTTGAGAGGTGGTGGCCTGCGTGCTAGGTGCAGGGTTGGGCATCGGTCGCCGCGGCCCGTTGATCACTTGGTCTTGCGTCTCCGTCTGTGCGTAGTTGCTCTGGATCTTCGCGATGAAGTCTCCAGTGTAGAGCGTGTCGAGTCCGCCCATGAACATGCTCGCGGCGGACAGCACCTTCGGGTTTGCCTTCTCGGCGGGAACCTTGGACATGATAGTCGCCAGCTCGACCTGCATCTGGGCGAAGAGGTTCGGACTGGTCACGCGCACGGAGTCGACCATCTGCGGGGTGAGCGTTCCCTTGAACACTTCGTAGCCCACGGACACGGGGTCCGCTGCCGCGCCCCACTTCTCCAGGTACTCCTCCACCGCGCTGAGGGGCTGCGGTACGCCGCGCCCGAAGATCGTGTCGTCCTGCGGGGGGAGCTGCGACTGCAGGTAGAAGAGTGTGTTCATCGCCTTCTGTCCCGCCCAGTCCGCACCCATCGGGTCGTACGCCGCGCCGCGGTCGAGCTGCTTGCCCAGCTTCTCGGTGAGGTACGCGGGGTTGCCCGCGAGGTTGACCATCTCCCGCTGGATGTGGTCGAAGACTTCGTACTTCTCTTGCGCGCTCATGCCGCTGACGGCACCGACACCCACCGCACCGTAGCGCATCGGCTTCTCGGAGAGGAACGCGTCGAGCCCCTTGCTCGCCCACGTCGCCATGTCCGTCGCGGTCTCCATCACGGCCTGCGCCTTGGTGGCAGCGAAGCCCTCCGCCGTCTCCGGCACGTCGCTGTAGACGTCCTTCTGCTTCTTGAGCTTGGCCTGCGCCTGCTTGCGCGCCCGGTTGATCTTGATGACGTCCGTGTACGCCTCGGTGCCTTCCCGCACTGCGTCGCCGGCGTCGACCAGCCTGGTCTCGATGTCGACCCGCTGCTTCTGGCTGATAAGGCCCGCCTCTTCGAGGGTGTCCATCGACTTGCGGAGCTTGTCGATCGAGGCTTGGTTCTTCCCGAGCGCAAGCCCGTCGTTGATGTCGACGTTCTCCAGGTGCTTCGGGATGTGCACGTCCCCGAGGTCGTCCCAGATCTGCACCACGTCGTCGAGCGCAGCGTTCAGCTTGGCGTTCTTCGCCGCCTGCCCGCGCCAGATGGTCTTGTCTTCGAGGAACGCCTTGAGCTGGTCGTCGATCTGGTCCGCACCAGCCGACACGCCCCGGCGGAACCGGGCGTTGACGCGCGCCTCGAAGAGCGCCTTGTGCATCGTAGCCACGTCGTCCGTACCGATGACGCCTCGCTTGATCGCGCCGCGCACGTCCCCGAGCCCGACGTCTTCCGCGTGCTTCAGGATCTCGTTCGCCTGCACGATGATCTGGTCGCGCACGGTGTTGGGGAGCTTCACCTCGGTGACGAGGTCGCCCTGGAGCTTCTTGTGCATGGAGAGCGTCGCGCGTCGCACTTGGTCGACCGACGTCTGCATCTTGCGCGTGCGCTTGGTGACGGTCTCCCACTTGATCCCGTCGAGGAAGTCGACGTCGCCGTCCGCGTACCGCTTGAACTGCTCGATGACTCGCGCCCGCTTGCTCGGTGCCATGCGGTCGAGCTTCTCAGGGGTCATGAAGATCTCGGAGTGCGCGAGGTCTTCGTCGATCTGCCTCGCCATCTGCGCCGCTTCGTCCGTGGCGGTCAGGCCCTTCCTCGCCTTCGTGCGTCGGAAGAACTTCCCGACGAGCCCGGTGGCCGCTGCTCCGCGAGCCATCGTTGCGGCGCGCATGCTACCAGGGGCGGAAAGGACAGCCCCCGTGGTGATCGCCGTGCGCAGCGTGCCGAGCGCGTTGCTCTGCCCCACCGCCTTGCGGACCGCCTGGCCCACGCCGCGTCCTGCCGCGCCGCCGATGAAAGGCATCGCGAAGAGGAGCCCGGTGCCGACCTGACGTCCCCACTCCTCCGCCTCGAACTCCCCGCCCGTGTCGAGCTGGTTCTGCACGTAGAAGTGAGTGTCGACCGCTGCCTCGGTGCCGGCGACACTGGCGACCTTGGCGAGCTTCGAGCTGTCCTTGCTGAGGCCGAGGCGCACGCCGAGCTTGGCTGCGCGCTCCGCTCCGAGGAGACCCTTGGCTGCGGTGCTGATGACCTTCCCGCCGATGGCGAACTCCGCGAGGTTGCCCACGAGGCTCGCCGCGACGTTGGTGTTCAAGTCCTGTCGGGCCTGGTTGGCCGCGTCCTCGCCGACCGCGAGGTTCTGCATCTTCTGCGCGAAGGGGAGCGCCGCGTTCACCAGGGTGGTGAAGTCTTCTTCGTCCGCCATCGCGAGACGGTCGCGCTGCTCGGTCTCCTTGCGGGACTGCTCGATCGACGTGGCGTCCGCGACGACGTTCTCGCCCATGCGCGCACGCTGCTCCACCTGATCGAAGGGTAGCTGCTCGTCGACCAGCTCACCGTCCGCGTTACGGAAGACAGAGCGGACGCGCGCGCTGTCGTCCACCGGTGCGATGCGGGGGAGGTACGCCGGGCGTCCCTTGTTCAGCTCTGCGGCCTCGCGGTCCGTGATCAGGAACTGCTTCTTCCCGTCCGTGTACTGTCGCTTTGGGTCGCCCATCTTACTCCGCTGCGGCTTGCCGCGTGAACTCGGTGATCTCGTCGGAGATCTTCTTCTGTTGGATCAGTGCGTTGTAGTTCGGGACTACCTCGTTCTCGATCTCGTAGAAGAGAGTGTTCGAGGCTTCGACCGCGAGTGCTCCGAGGAACCGCTCAATCTGCTTGCGCTTCGTGTTGTTCATCGGGTTGCCGTCGAGGCTCTGGATGAAGTCGAGGAAGGCGTCGCCCTTGCCGAGGTACGGCACGGCTGCGCGCTCACCGACTTCCAAGTCCTTGTCGGAGATACGTGCGGTCGGGTCATGCGTCTTGATGAAGTTCATCGCCTGCGTGATCGCCTTGTTGAACTTCTTCAGCGTCGCCGGGTCGCTCGTGTTGAGGCCCGGGATGTTGAAGCCACCCTCGTCGGTGAAGATGCCGCTGATGCCCTTCTTCTTGATGAGCTGCGCCATGCTGTTCAGACCGTCGATGAGGCGAGTCGTCTTGACGATCTCCTCGCGCACTCGCGTGTACGTCTTCTCGTCACGCGCTCCGGCGAGCACCACGTAGGTCCGTCCGCCGGCGGTGATCGTCGCACGCTCCCCGGCCATCGCGCTCGGGCGCTCCAGCACTTCGGGGTACGCCTGCATGTACTCGTGCCGCTTCAGGTCGTGGAGGTAGTTGAGGTTTTCCTCGCCGCCCTTGTACGTCTTGGGGTCCGGGGGCTGGATGCTCGCGGACACGATCTCCGCGTCGCGCGTGCCGGTCAGGCCGCCGTTGCGGATCTTGCGGTTCCCGTCGATGTCCTCCTGCGCCTGGTCCCAGGTGGTGATGCCCACGACCGACTCGTTGGCCTCCTTGGCGATCGCCCGGGCGAAGGAGCCCTCCTTGGCGATGTGTCTCGGGGCCTGGATGTCCGGGTCCGTGACCGCCGTCTGGCTGATACGTTTCGGGGCCTTGGCCTTCTTCTTGGCCGGCTTGGTGCCCGCTTGGACGACCGCTCCGCTGGCGTCGAGGTATCGACCCTCCGCGTCCTGGGCCACAGCGCCCTCGGGGATCGCAGGAGCCGCCGTCTCCTGGGAGGGACGGGCCTTGGAGGATGGACGAGTCGGACGGGAACCCCGAGCGGCGACAGAGGCCGCCCTGGACGGCGCAGCGCCCATTTGGATCGTCGCTTCTGGCCGCTGCCCGACCGTATCTCCCGTGAGGGTGGAAACTTGCTCTGTGGGTACAGTGATTCCGCCGGCGGGGCCTGCCGCCACCTGGCCGCGGAAGTTCGCGATCTGCTCCTTGTACGCCGCGAGCTGCGCCGCGTTGCGGAGGGGGCCGTCCAGCTCCAGCCGGAGGACTTCCTTCTGCGCCGCCGCGATGGCCTGCAGCATCTTGACCTCGAAGTGGTCCTCCGCGGTCTGCAGCGCGAGGTGGTGCGCCTCGGTGACAGCGTGTTGCTTGGCGGCCTGGATGCGCCCGACGATCGCCGCGTACTTGGTCGCGCGGATCTTGTTCATGGCGTTCATCTGCTCCTCGAAGAGGATGCGCTCGTCCGTGAGGAGACCCTTCTGCGTCTTCAGCGCCTCGAAGGTGTTGCGGATGTCCTGCTCCTGGGCGGAAATGTCCTGCTCGATCGCCGTCTGCATCATCTTGACGGCGGAGTTGGGGTTGTTCTTCCCGGCGGCGAACCCACCGGTCAGCGCTGCGAAGGCAGCGGCCACTCGGCCACCACGCCCGATGCTCTTGTGCCAGTGGTACGGGTCGACCTTCAGGGAGCGCGCGTCGTCCACGTCCTGCTGCAGGGCACGGACCTTGTCGCGCATGCGCGGGAAGTGCTCCGAGGCAACCATCTGCGCCGTCTCGGCGTCCTTGTCGTTGATCTCCGCCCACGCCATCATCTGCTCTTCGGTCGCGCCGGAGGCTCGCAGGTCGGTGAGGTGTTGGAGGGTGTTCGCTTCGTGGATGCGTCGCTCGCGTGCGGCGATGCCGTAGGCCACGTCGGGGGACACGCCGCCTTCGATGGTGGCGGTCGCGGTCCACGGGGTCTTCGCCGCCTTGCCGGGGCCGGGAACGTCGGGGCGCTTGCCGTCGACGACCTTCTGGGAGCGCGCGGCCTTCTCTCCGCCCGCCCCAGCCTTCTCGGTCTCTTCGGTCGCCTGGGGGACTTCGCCTTCGGTCAGCACGCGCTGCCGGTTGCGCTCGCCGGCGTGGCCGCTCTTCGCCCGGTTCAGGGAGGGCGCACCGCTCTCGAAGGTCGGTAGCTCAGGGACGGGGACTTCAGCCATTACTCGGCTCCTTCATCGGGCGTCTGTAGCGTCACGCCGAACGGGTTCGCGCTCGACTGTCCCGGGCGGAGCCCAAGGCGTCGGTTTATGCGGGGGATGATCACGTCGAGGCCGAGCCCGAGGCGTTCCGCCTCCGCGAGCGCCAGCTCCTTCATGTGTAGCTTGTCCGCCAGCGCCTGCTCGATCTCGGGCATCACGCGGGGCGGTGCCGACTCGATCAGCTTCGTGGTCGGGTTCTGTTGGAACGCGGCGGTGGGGCCGACGATGGCAGGGTCGTCCATCTCCGCGCCGAGCGCCGACTTCTCCTGGGCCATTTTGATGTCGGCCAGGATGTCTTCCGCGCCGACTCCGAGGTCGCCACTGTCGAGCACGCTCGCCTGGTCTGGCTCTGCGCCGGGGAGCGTCTGCTTCGCCTGCTCCAGCGCGGTACCCTTCCCGCTCTTCATGCCGACCGCTGCCGTGCCTGGCGCGTCCGCACCCTTCGGCCCGATCTGCGCAGCCGCCATGTCCCCGAACCCCTTCGCGAGGTCTCCGGTGAAGTTGGCGATGTTCTGGTTGCGCAGCTCAGTGCGGCGCTGGAACTCCTGCTCGTCAGCTTGCGCTGCCGCACCGACAGCCTGGGAGGTCTTGCCGACCGCCTGCATGCCCTGACGGAGCCCTTCGCGCAGAGCGAGCCCGCGGGAAGCACCGTGTCCTGACTGCGCAGCGCCGACTGCCTTGCCAAACTGCGAGCCTGCGGTCTTCGCGACCTCTCGCGCCGTGTTGGGGCGCTTGGGCTTCTTCATACCGGGGATGGCACCGGCGGTCTTGGCCCCGAGGCCAACGATGGAGGAGACTAGGGAACCGATGTCGATCATTTGTTCATTCCGGTGTACGAGTTGACGACCTGCTGGACAGGCTGGACGGTCGGGGCGTTACCGCCGCCGTAGCTGTTGAAGGCGGGCGTGCTGGCTTGGTGCACAGGCGCGGTCGATCCGACCTGCTGACCCGAGCCGATGCCGACACCGCCCGCAGCCGAGGACTGTCCCCCGGCGAAGTTCTGCTTGTTCGCGTCCTGGCGCTGCCGTTCCTTTTCCGCCCTCTCCGCTTTCTTCTTCCGGCGGCGTCCGCCGAAGATCTTGGTGAAGAGCCCCGCGATGGCGAGACCCGCTGACACGAACTGACCGGCCACGGGAATGGCGTTTGCCGCCGACGCCGCCGTGAAGAGCGACTGTGCCGCTACCTGCGCGCCTTGCCCTGGTTCAGCCACTATCGCCTCCGCCCTGCTGGGAGCCGCTTGCTGCCGCCCTTGGCCCCGTAGTGTAGATCAATCGCGACAAGCTCGAATCCCTGTCCCGTAGTGTAAGTGGGCTCGAAAACCTCCACCCCGGTCGTCGCGACCTCGGTGATCTCGAACCGCACCGACTGGCACTTCTGGTGCACGATAGGTACTTCGAGCTGGAGCGCCTGGCCGTCCGCGGGGTCAAAGTCCACGTTGGCCCGGAAAAGGTGGGTGTCCACAGTGGCGTCGGGGCCTTCGTAGTCGTAGCGAACCACGACCTGGAGGTCGCCCGCCTCGACCCCCGAGCCCGTGTCGGACCAGGAGGAGAGGTACTTCCCGAGGATGGTCGCCTGGTAGAAGCGCCCGAAGTCCTGGAGCTGGTTGACCTTGATGTCCGGGGTCTCCCAGTACATCTTGTCGCTGTACCGGTACTCGCCGTCGATCTCCTCGCGGAACACGTACGAGTCGGAGATGATGCCGAAGCGGTTCCTGCCGTAGTTGATCACGCCGTTGCCGGCGATACCGTTGCCCACCGCGACGTCGAAGGTGCGGATGCTCCACTTCTGGTACTTGAAGCTGTACGCGAAGAGCACTGTGTTGTTCGTGCCCGGCTGGTTCTTCGTCAGGTACGCACGCGGCGGCTGGAAGGGGGTGCCGGTCGGGTGGCTGTCGGCGACCTCCGTGGTCGGCTGCGTGTAGTCGCAGTAGAACCGAACCTCGTGTTCGAGCGGGAACACAGCCGCTGCGCGGATGTCGTCGATGCCCGCGCTCATCTCCTTGATCGCCTCGCCGATGTCGACGACGAGGAGGTCGCGCGTGATGGTGTGGAACTCCTGCGTCGAGCTGGAGTAGAACGCGATGCCGTCCTCGTACGTGAGGACAGAGTCTTGGTCCGTGCAGCCGACAGCGAAGGGGAGCTTGTCGACGAAGAAGTCGCCGTTCGCGCCGGTGTTGTCCGGGCCGACGCCGTGCATCACCCAGCACCCCTCCTCCGTGAAGAGGATGACCTTGTCGTCGATCGTGCCCATCGCCGTGATGATCTCGTTGCCGAGCGACACGGTGAGGGACGCGCTGAACTCCGGTGCGACGTTCTGCTCGAAGGTCTTGGAGTAGTAGATCGTGTTGGGGTCGGAGATGCTGTGCGCGAAGAGCCGACGCCCGCTCTTGACGATGAAGTCGAAGTTGGGCCACGGGTCAGCCGCGAGGACGTTCCCGTCCGTGTAGAGGATCTTGGACGCGCGGTAGTCGACGATGTCCTGCTCCGTGCTCGCGCCTGCGGTCGGGTTCATGTTCGTCGCGTAGCTGATCGAGAGCTTGGTGTTCCCATCGTAGCCGTTGGCGGGAAGGGGGCGGGTCGCCGCGAGCTGCGGTGCCTCACCGCTCCACGACTCGTAGATTTCGAGAAAGTACTTGTCGCCGAGCCGGTTCATGGTGAGGGGCGGCGTGACGTAGAGCGTGAGCGCGGTGGTGCCGACGGTGTCGGCAGCCTCCAGCCTACCGATCCACACTTCGGCGCTCGGGGCGCTGCGGTGCACGCGACCGTTCGCGTCGTAGAAGCCGATGACCGCCTGCACGACTTTGCCGGTGTCGGCTGTGAGTCCGAGGTCTTGGTACGCGATGTGCGTGACGCCGTCGCCTGACTTCTCGACTGCGCCGACGATCTCCGGGGAGTCGAAGGGGTGCGCCTCCATGACGTACGTCGAGCCGTCGTACCACGAGGGTGCGGAGGTGCCGAGCAGCATGCCGTCCGGGAACTTCGCAGAGTGCACCTTGATATTCGAGTTGAGGTGGTAGATCGCGAAGCGTGCCGAGCCCGCGAGCAGGGACGCGCGTGCGTCGCTCTTCGGGTCGACAGTCGAGACGAAGGCGGGGGCCGCGGTCGTGTCGAGGAAGAAGTAGTCGTCCGTCGCGGTGAGGAGCACGCGGTTGCCGTACCAGAACTGGTTGTAGTCGTCGGTGCCTACGCCGCCGTTGCCGAAGTAGTAGAGGTCTCCGTTCTTCTGGATGTTCTGCTCGTCGAGCCCGGGGAGGCATGCCTTGGACTGGCCGGCGTCGAAGGACGCCATCGGCACGTTGTAGTTGTTCGCGTCGTAGTACGGTCGGATGAGGAGCGTGGTGACGGGCTTCTTGTGCGTCGGGGTGACGCCCGCGAGGTTCGGGTCTCCACCGCCGCCCTGGCCGGAGTCGTCGGGGTTCCAGTTGTCCCACTGCTGCGCGCAGAAGTGCGCGTCGCCATCCTTGTCGATGGCGATGCCTGACGTGAGGCGGTGCGAGTAGAGGGAGCTGTTGCGGTCCGAGGTGGTAGCGCCAGACCAAAGCCCGGACGGGAAGCGGTACCAGTCGATGCGGTGTCCGCCGGCGGTGGTGTACATCTCCGTCTTCGGGTTGCCCTGTGCGCGAGTCGTGGCGATCCACACCTTGTCGGTGGTGCTGTCCGGTCGCACGGAGCCGTTGATGTACATGCCGCCCTGCAACGTCTCGATCGCGAGGTCGTACGTGGAGATGGGGCCTGCGCCGAAGGACGCGAGGGTCGCCTGCCAGCAGCGCAGCTCGGAGAGTCCGGTCGTCTTGTTGTTGCGCGTGTAGAGCACGTAGACGTACGAGTCGTTCTCGCACACGTCGAGCACTTGGTGTGCCCACGCCGCGGTGTCCGTCACGACCGTGTAGTAGTTGTCCGTGTAGGCACCGGAAAGGGTGCGGTGTGCGCGGATGCGGCCCGTGCCGTTGTCCTCTTTCCACGCGACCACTCCGTACAGCGACTCCTTGCGGTTGAACGCGACGAGCGCTCCGTTGTTGTAGTGCAAGTCGAACGAGTAGCCGAGGCGCATGTCGCCGAAGTTCTGACCGACGAGCCCGAGGAACCACTGCTCCGCCGTAGTGTCGAAGAGCTGGCAGAACTGCTGGATGCCCTCCGAGGAGCTGAGGGTTTCACTACTTCCGATGATGAGGTCGCCGGAGCTGTGCGTGACCGCGCGGCACTTGAGGATGCCGCCGGTGGTCGTGTACCACACGAGCGCGAAGCCGTCCGCCGGCTTGACGTTGGGGGCGTTGCAGTTGGTCAGCACCATCTCTTCGAGGAGCATGCCGTCGCTGTCGTACGCCTGGATGACGACGTCGCGCGTGTTGGTGATGTTCCCGCTGTCGTGTACGACGCGCTCGAACGCGACCGCGTAGCCCTGCACCGGGTACGTGTTGGGGGAGCCGCTGGTGTAGCTCGCCACCGGAGCCCACGAGAAGGAGTTGCCGCCGCTCTGCTCTGCAGTGCTGAGGACGCGCTGGATGCCGAGGAGGTCCGTCTTCTGGAACTCGGTCTTCCACGAGTTCCCGCCGTCACGCGAGTAGCACACCTCGTTGTTTCCGATGAGCGCGAGCTTGTTGCCGAAGCCCCACGAGCCGTACACGTCCTGCGTGTAGTTCGAGTAGCCGGTGACTTTGCCGTCCTCGAAGCTGCGCGCCTTGACGCATCGGTCGGTCGCAGGGTAGCGCCCGTTCTTCACGAACGCCATACCCGCCGGCTCCAGGACGAAGTCCTGCGCTTCCTCGGTGGTACCGCCGGTGAGGGGGATCGACTTGGTTGCGCGCTTCAGTGCCATTAGAATACCCAGAACGTGAAAGTTGCGTCCGCCCCCCCACCGTTCTTGAACACGGTGAGCACGGTGCCGTCGATCTGCCAGATGTACTCGCCCATCGCGCCCGCACCGTCAGTGCGAATCTCAAGAGGCATCGCGCCAACACGCCGCGGCTTGACGGTCGTGCTCGCGCTGTTCCCGCTCGTGATCGCGACCGTGACGACCTCACCCTTGGTGATGTCCCCGGTGGCGAGGCGACCGTTCGACTTGTTGATCGCGCGGGAGATGTTCCCGGTCAGTCGATCAAAGCCGAGCTTGGTGAAGTCCGCCATCAGTAGCCCCAAGGCCGACGGGCGCGGCGGCGGTTACGACCCGCGAGCTGGCGCAGCGTCTTCACCTCGGAGACTGCTTGTGATCGAACGTCCTTGAGCACTCGGGCGACAGCCTTGTCCTTCGCGACGTGAAGGTGCGCGGCTTCGCTCTCTTCCTTCTCAAGGCACTTGATCGCAGCGCCGAGGACGACAGCCTCGTGCCAGTTGCTGGGCCACTTCAGAGTGTCCGTGCCGAGCGTGAGACGGGGAGCCTCGGGAATGTACCGGACCCCGATGTCCGCGACGGCCTTGGACGGGAAGAGGAAAAGCTCGTACCGGCCAGCGGTCATGTTGAGCTGGAGGTAGTACTGCACGCCGTAGTCGCCGGCGTACTGCTGGGTGAGTAGTTGCAGGTAGTCCTGCGCGTCCGCCTCGTAGGCAGGAACCCAGCGCGAGCCCGTGTGGATGTTCACGTCCACGACTCGCATGAAGTCATTGGGGAGCTGGTAGGCGTTGTTGCCGATCTGTACCAGCGTCGGAGACATGGTAGCGAAGAGCTTGCCGTCGTCCACGTTCACCATCTTCGCGTAGAGATCGAAGATCTCGTCGTTGATGTAGTGCTTGATCTCGTCGTCCGTGACGAACTGCGAGCGCTCCATGTTCGAGCGTTCCCGCACGTGCGTGGTCAAGTCAGTGAGCGTTACGTTGGTGGCCATGATACTCCGAGAAAAGGGGAGAACCCCCCTCCGAAGAGGGGGGCCTCAAGCAGCTTAGTAGAGGTCTTGGATCCACGAGCAGCGACCCGGCTCCTGGATGGAGAGGCCGTAGAACCCGTAGAGGTAGAAGCTGATCTCGTCAGCGGTCAGCTCACGGTGGTAGAAGCTACCATCGCGGTTGAACAAGGACGGAAGAGCGTTGGTGGAGTACACCTCGATCTTGCGCGTGTCAAGAATGAACGCCTGGTCGTCTTCGGTGTGACGGTCAGCGATGGCCGGGACGGTCCCTGCGCCGGTCGCAACCTCGATGCCCGAGAAGGACACCGTGCCGCTGGTCGCGGACACCTTGGCGTACCGACCACGAACCTCAGTCTCAAGTGCGAGGTCGGCCCAGTCGCCGGCGCTCACGAGAGCAAGGTTCGGGCGACCACCCTGACGGATGATCTGCGAGGTCGTTTGCACGAGCGCGTCGGTGATGAGCATGCCCGAGAGCGTGCCCTTCACACCGTCGACGCCAGCGAGGCGAGCGGGGTTGACCGTTCGGTTGATGCCGTTGAAGGCAGCCGCGCCGACGCCCGAGCCCGGGAGCCACGCCTTGAGACCCTTGGCCTTGGCGTTCTGGTCGCCGGAAAGGACGAGCTTCTGACCCGCGGCAAGCACCGTGGTGAAGTCCGCGTCCAGACCGATCAGGTCGTTCGCGAAGTCAACCTCGGTCACGATCGCCTCTTCGCCTGCGTCAAGCAGGGCGTCCGAAGCGTTGAGGTGAACAACCGTCATGCCGACGTCGAAGTTCACAGCCTGACCAGCGCCGACACCGACGTGTCCCGCCTTGGTCGCACCGAAAGCCTCGGTGGCGACACCACGGGTTCCCGTGCCGTCCTGGTGCAACTCGACCTCGACGTCGTTACCGAAGGCCATGTGGCCGCCGTCAACTTCGTCGACGAGGAGATCCTTGAACGCACCGTCGCGGCCTGCGCCGGCGGCTAGCTCAAGAGCCTTGTTGTCCACGCCGCAGATGACGTAGTGGTTGGTCCAGTCCATTTCCCAGCGCTCGCGGTCGGGAGCCGACACGTTTGCACGAGCCGTGGCGTAGGTTGCGCCGCGACCGTTCGGGAAGCTGTACTTGATGGGTTTGATGTATTTCTGACCACCGGTGTTCGAGTTCTTCTTGAGGAGAGCGAAGAGAGCGTTCGTGTCGAAGCACAAGTCAGCGACAGTCGACCCTCGGTACAGCTCCTTCAGGAAGTCCGTGTAGTTGGTGGACGTAGTGGCGGTGAAAGCCATTGTTTGATCCTGTTGGGGTTGGTGTTATGAGGTTTTCGACTTCTTCCACAGGTAGTCGATCTTCTCCTGACGCGTCATCGTGGACAGGTCGGGTTCTGCATCGCTCCCGGAAAGAGTCGGGCTTAGGGTCTGTTGGCGTTCGCTCGCCGCCGCTGGTGCTTCACTAGTTTGGGAGCCGTACACGGCATGCAGCTTGGTGTAAACCTCGCGCAGTCCTGACTCCACTTCGCTCGCGATCTCATCTTCACTCGTTTCCACGCCCTCTTCGAGCCTTTGGAACAGCGCGTTGACTACAGTCTCCTGCTGCTCCAAGGCCGCGAGGCCGGGGTACTCTGTCTCGGCGACAGCGTTGATGTTCTCCAGCGCGCCTGCGCGGAGTGCCGCCACCTGTTGCTGGAAGGCTTCTTGTTCCTTCGCAGCCGCGTCCGCTTCGAGCTGCGCCGCTTGCTGCGCCTGTAGCTCGTCGAACTTCTGGAGCAGTTGCTCCTCACGGGAAAGCTCGGGCGTTCCCTTCCCGCGCAAGTCGTCGAGCGCTGCGCGGAGTTGCTGAACCTCGGCCTCAAGGCCGGTCGGCTCTTTCGCGACAGGCTTCGCCTGCGCGCGGATGAACTCTCGGATTGAGCCGGCAACACTCTGTCGCTCGGGCTTCTCTTCGAGGTTTTCGGCGGTGACCGCCGGTGCCTCCGCCGCCGGTGCAGCTTCTGCCGCCTCGGGTTCGGGTGCTGGGTTCGCTGCCGCCCATGCGGCTTCAACCGCCTCTGCGCGGCTGGCTGGTGCTTGTTCTGCTGGTGCTTGGTCGCTCATGATCTACCTAAATCGCTGTAGGAGATGAACCATCCGGCGATACTGCCGGTGGCCCGCCTGCGGGTCCGAGCCCCATGCCCTGGCTCCGCAAGAGAGTTGCTTCTTCCGCTTGGTCGTTCATGCTCTTGAGCTGACGCATGAAGCGTCGCAGGAGCGTGATGCGCTCCTCGGGCACCTTCATCACCTGCGCGCGGTTGATGAACATCTGCGTCATCTTCATGGAGAGGCGAAGGTCGAGCGTCGGCTCCGGCGCTTCGTACTCACCCTCGTCGAGCATCTGCTCCAGGATGCGCTTCACGTTATCACGCGCGGCGTTGCGGTAGTTCTTGAACTGGTCGAGGTCGGGGAAGTCGAGGAGCGCCATCGCCTCGCCAGCGTCGAGCCACCCGGCGTTGAAGAAGTCGAGCACGTCGCTCTTCTTGCCCGCGGGGCTCTGCGAGAGCATGCTGGCCGGGAAGACCTGGATCACGAAGCTGTCTTCGCGCGGGTCGTCGATGTCCTTCCAGTCGATGTCCTCGATCGTGTACTTGTCCTGGCGCATCACGACGGTGAAGCTCGGGTTGCGCTTGTAGATGGCCCGGCCTGACCGAACCTGCGCTTCGTACACCTTGACGTTGAAGCGCTCGAACTCCTCGTACTGGGGTGCCAGCTCCGTCGCCTGGATGTCGTTGTAGTCGCGTACGGCCTGCCCGGTCTCAAACTGCCCGCCAGTACTCTCCGGCATGGAGAGGCTGAGGAGGCGGGAAACCTGGAGAGCCTTCTCCCAGATCGTACCCGCGTACTGGACGACGTCGGGCGGCACGCTCGGGGGCAGCTCGAACGTAGGCGCGCGGTCGGCGTAGTTGATGACAATGCCGTTGACGTTGCCCAGCTTGCCCTCGCTGACGTTGCCACCCTCGGGGATGAGGATGAACGGCGTGGGCATGTTGTCGATGCACTCTTCGACGTTTCTGATGGTGTGGTTGAAGTCGAAGTGCAGACCGATCAGCTCCTCGATGAGGCTGATGCCCCAGAAGCCGATGGTGGGATCTTCTTTCCAGCGGTACGAGCTGAACGGGAAGGAGGTGGACTCCCACTCGCCAAGCTCAAGCACCGCGCCGTCGACAGCGATCGCGTGCTTCCCGTCCCCTGCTCCCTTGAACGAGGGGAGACGCCACGCTTCGATCACCTCCACCATGTTCTGGAGGGTGTGCCTCTGACGGTGCCAGACGTACGGATCGTCCGAGATGCGCCCAGCGGTTCGGATTGCTTCCTTGTGCTTCGGGTACATGGCAGCCAGACGCGACCGACTGACGAAGGCGCGCTGGTAAAGGTGGGTGGGCTTGCCGTTGCTGGACGCCTCGACGGGGTCCACGAAGACGTCCGCGGGGTGGACTCGATCGTTCTCGACCTCGTCGACCACGGGGTGGGGGGCGGTCTTGACGAAGCCGGTGCCGTAGATGAAGCCGTCGAGCGCGGCGGAGCGCTTGGTGGGGCGCACGTCGCCGAGATGCTCGCAGAACTCGACCCACTTCTGCATCTGCTTGGCCTTCTTCTGCAGAGTGAAGTTCCCGCCCTTCGTCACGAAGACGGGGCGAGGGTTCTGGCGGGTGACCTTCGCGTGCGCGCTGTCGACCATGACCTTGGCGAGGTTCACGGGAACGCGCGAGTAGGCGGCCTCCTCGTCCTCAACCTTCCACGCGGCGGAGTAGTTGGCGAGGTAATCGTTGTTGGCGATGTTTCGGTTCAGGTAGAGCTGGGAGTAGGCGTTGTACGCCTGGAGCCGGGGGGCGTCCTCCTTCACGAAGTACTTATAGATCGCCAGGAGGGGGGCGAGGGCCTTTGTCTTGGTTTTCTCCTCCCACCACGGAGAACCAGACTCAAGGAGTACGTCAGTTGCCATCTAGGGAAGAGGATAAGTGGTTGCGGCGGGCTTGACAGGGGCCGGAAAGTCGACTATAATGGGGGCATGTCTCGTTGGCGGAACCATTCCACCTACGGGATAGATCCCCCAGGCACGACGTCCTGACAGTGGGGTCGGCGGCCATAGAGGGGGGTGTCCGGGACAGGCACCCCCCGCGCCGCTTTTCTTTTCTGCGAGCGAGGATCATGAACCTGACGAGCGAAGAATGGGCCATCGTACGACGCGCGGCCAAGTACACCAACGGAACACGCGTTCCCCGTCGAGTCGAAGTCGACGCCCTGAAGGCCCTTCAAGCCCTGGTCAGAACCCGCGACGCCCTGGCCGCTTCCACTTCCCGGCCTTCACCCACAGGGGCTCCTCGTGCCGAGGGTTCCGCGAGAGTTCGCGTTGCTTGAGCTGGGCGTGGATCCGGTCCATCCGCTCTCGGTCGCTCGTTGGACGATCGTCAACGACGAAACCACTATTGTCGTGCGTTCGCACCTTCGTATAGGCGTAGCGGAGACTATCTGTCGCGTGGTCGTCCCAACCGCGTTTGATGATACGCTTTCCGACCTGCAGCGACTTCTCGTCCCACTGAAGCTCGGCCATCTCGGCGAGTACGTCGATGCAACCCTGCTCAACGAAGAAGAGCTTACCTGCCCGGATATCAGCGTTTATGATGCTCACACCCATGTCGACGGAGTCGAATCCCTTCTTCACTGGTCGTGCCGGAATATGTGGGTGCGTCGACTTCCACTGCTTGACGAACGCCGCCCCCTGGCCCCCGCTGTCCACCACGATGTGACTGTAGTTCGGGAATCGGTGCATGAGGCGCTCTATTTCGGTGCCGGCTGCGAGAACGGTCAGTTCCGGCTCACGGTAGCTCTCCAGAACATAAGTCCTGCCGATGCTGCGCGAGTACGCGAGTACTGTAAAGGCGCACGGGTCTTCTGTCCCGAGGTCGACGCCGATGATGTACCGCCAGTCGGTGGCTAGCTCCTCTGGGAACCTGTCGACGACCATCGCGTCGCGGTAGTCGAAGCACCCGCGGTGCGTGTCGAAGACCCACTCCCCCAGGAACTCGCGGCGGAAGGCGGGCGTGTTGCGCGTCCAGCCGTTGGCTGCGAGCGCCAGCTCCAGCTCACCAGCCGGATCGGGGATGAAGGGGTTGTCCGCCATCGTCCAGTGGTGGACGGACCAGCCGAGGCTCGACTTCTCGGAGAGCTGCATGCCGTTCGCGATCTTGTAGAACGGGCTGTGCCGGTTGTTGGATGGCGTTCCCGTGACCATGATCGGTGCCTGGTAGTCAGCCGTGGACGGGAGCAGAATCTCGTTGATCAGGTACAGCATGTCCTGGCCCATGTTCTGCGCCTCGTCGAGGCAGACCGCCGGGGGCTTACCGCCGCGGGACTTGTCCATCTCGCGGCGTGAGCCGACGCCGTACACCTGGATCACGCTGTCGTTGGGGAGCTTGATGTTGGAGGTGACGTTGTCGAACCGCAGCCCGAGCCCGAGCTTGCGGTCGATGTCTCGCAGCGCCGGCCAGATGATTACCTTGGCGCTCGACCTATTCATATTCATGTAGATCGGGAAGCTCCCCGGGTGCTCGAAGCCTGCCTTCAGGAGCGCCAGCGCGACACCGTGGGACTTCCCCGCTCGACGGGAACAGCACGCGACCTTCAGACGCGACTGGTCCTGGATGAAGTCCTTCTGCGGCCCGAACATGAGGGTCTCCCAGTCGAGCTTGGCGACTCGCGATCCTCGCTTCGCCGCCTGCTCCAGGGCCTCGCGGACCTTTGGGGCCATCTCGTTGGGGGCGAACCTATTCGGGGTCACGAGTGGCCTCAGCCTTGATGTCCCCAACCAACCACGGCAGGAACACCATGCTCCAGTCCTTCATGGACCGGCGGAGCCAGGGCTTCTTCATGTCCTTCGTGCCGTACGTGTAGACCATGTTCTGGCCCTTGGTGTAGCCGAAGTCCGAGAAGAAGCGCTCCAGGAGGGCGGTGGCGACACCAAGGG
>Ga0224504_10000484_pt1 | contig 17770 bp, 14 predicted proteins | sample SF_Oct11_sed_USG_3_FD_170160 | JGI IMG/M metagenome (GOLD analysis project Ga0224504, IMG submission 170160) | Sediment microbial communities from San Francisco Bay, California, United States - SF_Oct11_sed_USGS_24 | ecosystem: Environmental > Aquatic > Marine > Sediment | place: USA... | reverse complement strand
GCCTGGCCCTCCAGGGCACGCTCAGCAACGTCGCCGCGGGCGTCATGCTGCTTCTTTTCCGCCCGTTCAGGGTCGGCGACTACATCGAGGCCGGGGGCCTGGCCGGGACCGTAAAGGCGATCACGCTCTTCGTGACCGAGCTCGGCACGCCCGACAACGTCCAGATCATCGTCCCGAACAGCCAGGTATGGAATACGGCGGTAAAGAACTACAGCCACCACGCGACCCGCCGGGTCGACCTCACGATGGGCATCAGCTACGAGGACGACATTGATGCGGCCATGGCCGCGATTCGCGGCTTGGTCGGCGCCGATCGGCGTGTCCTCGCCGATCCCGAGCCGATGGTCGCCGTGGCCGAGCTTGCCGACAATTCGGTCAACCTGACCGTTCGCGTCTGGTGCAACTCCGGCGACTACTGGCCGCTGAAGTTCGACCTGACCAAGGGTCTGAAGGAGCAGTTCGATGCCGAGGGCATATCCATCCCCTATCCGCAACGAACGGTGCACATCGCCAAGACCCAGTCCTTGGAGATGCTAGGGGCCGCCGCCGAGTGATCAAGGGCCCCGAGATGGGATCCAAAAACGAGATTGCAGGCGATTCAATCTTCCCAAGAAACAGGAGAGCGATATGAACGGACTTAGCAAACTGACCCTGCCCTGCGTGGGCATTCTGCTCCTCGCCGGTTGCGGTACGCAGCTCGAGCAGGCCCAGGGCCTGACGCCCCAGGGTACGGCTTTCGACAAGAACCTCTACCAGGGCTATCTCGAGCTCTCGAGCTCCGAGTACGGCGAGGGCGACTACCGTGATTCCGACACCTTCGCCGAGCGTGCCCTGCGCGCCGGAAGCGGCCAGGCGGTCGCGCCCGAGGACATCGACCGGCGCGCCCTGCCCGGGGACAAGGCGGGCGAACTGACGACGGCCCGCCGGCGCCTGACGGCCGCGCTGGACGGCCCCGCCGCCGCGGACAAGCCGGCGGAGGCCGCCAAGGCCCAGGTCATGTTCGACTGCTGGATGCAGGAGCAGGAAGAGAACTTACAGCCGGCGGACATCGCCGCCTGCCGCGGCGGGTTCATCGACGCGATCGCCGAGCTCGAAAACGTGCCGGCGAAGACCGTGGCGGAGGCGGTAACCGAGCCTGCCGTGCCGGGGCCATACGCCGTGTTCTTCGAGTTCGACAAGGCCGAACTGACACCCGAGGCGAAGGCCGTCCTGGCCGAGGTCGTGCGCAACGCCGGGACGGCGAAGTTCTCCCGGATCGTCAGCAGCGGCTATACTGATCGCGCCGGGAGCAGCGCCTATAACGCGGATCTGGCGAAGCAGCGGGTCGATGCCGTGGTGTCGTACCTGCTCGGCAGCGGGATCGAGAAATCCAAGGTCGTCTCGGCCAGCTACGGCGAGGACCGGCCGCCGGTGCAAACCCCCGACGGTCGGCGCGAGCAGCGCAACCGCCGCGTCGAGATCGAGTTCGCCCGGTAGGAAACCCGGCGTCCCGCCGCCACAGCCGGCAGCGGGCTTACCAGCCGGTCGTTTCGCCGCTCACCGCGGCGGCGGCCGGTTCGGTTTGTCGGGGCCGCTTTTCATGCCCCGGCAGGCTGTCACGGCGCCGCGGCCCTGCCCGCCCGCGCCACGGCGGGCGCCCGCTCGTACCAGCCGCGCGTCGCGCCGACGATGCGGACCACCGACAGCATTACCGGCACCTCGATCAGCACGCCCACGACGGTCGCGAGCGCCGCGCCCGACTGGAAGCCGAACAGGCTGATCGCCGTCGCCACGGCGAGCTCGAAGAAATTGCTCGCGCCGATCAGCGCCGAGGGCCCGGCCACGCAGTGGGCGACGCCGAAGGTCCTGTTGAGCAGGTAGGCCAGGCCCGAATTGAAGTAGACCTGGACCAGGATGGGTACGGCGAGCAGCAGGATGACCAACGGCTGGGCAATGATCTGCTCGCCCTGGAACCCGAACAGCAGCACGAGGGTCGCCAGCAGCGCGCCGAGGGACAAGGGATGCAGGGCCTTTAGCGCCCTCTGCAAGGCCGCGTCCCCGCCGCGCCCGAGCAGGACCCGGCGCCAGAGCTGCGCGACGATCACGGGAACGACAATGTAAAGCACCACCGAAAGCAGCAAGGTCTCCCAGGGCACGGTGATCGAGGACAAACCCAGCAGAAGACCCACGATGGGCGCGAAGGCGAAGACCATGATGGTGTCGTTGAGGGCGACCTGGCTGAGCGTGAAGTGCGGCTCGCCGTCGGACAGGTGGCTCCAGACGAAGACCATGGCCGTGCAAGGCGCCGCCGCCAAGATGATCAGCCCGGCGATGTAGGAGGTGATCTGCCCGGCCGGCAGGAACGGCGCGAAGAGGTAGCCGACGAAGAGCCATGCCAGCGCGGCCATGGAGAACGGCTTGACCGCCCAGTTGATGAACAGGGTGACGCCGATCCCCTTCCAGTGTTCGCGCACCTGCCCCATCGCCGCGAAGTCGACCTTGAGCAGCATGGGAACGATCATCAGCCAGATCAGCGCCGCGACGGGCAGGTTGACCCGGGCGAGCTCCAGCTTGGCGATCCCCTGGAACAGCCCGGGCCAGACATGGCCGAGCGCGATCCCGGCGACGATGCACAGCGCTACCCAGAGCGTCAGATAGCGCTCGAACAGGCCCATCGCCTTTGCCTTGTCCACCTTCTCGTCTGCCTTGGCGGTCATCGTCATGTACCTGTCTCCGTTGCGGATTTGCCGAAGTCTTCCAACCGTCTCTGCAGGCCGGGCCGGCCGGGCGCCCCTGGCAACGAGTTCACGAAACGCGAGATCCGCTCTTCGATCCGGGCGTAGACTTCGGCGAACAAGGCCTCGGTCTCGGCCTCGCCACCCCGGAAGGCGGCCGGGTCGGGGAATCCCCAATGGGCGCTCGCCGGCCGGCCGGGCCAAATCGGGCAGACTTCCCCGGCCGCGTTGTCGCAGACCGTTATGACCGCGTCCATGACCGGCGCGCCCTCGGCCGCGAACTCGCCCCAGTCCTTGGAGCGCAGGCCGCCGGTCGGATGGCCGCATCGAACGAGCAGGGCGAGCGCCCGGGGATGGACCGCACCGGCCGGATGGCTGCCGGCCGAGAAGCCCCGGAAGCGGCCTTCGCCCAAGCGGTTCAGGATGCATTCGGCCAGGATGCTGCGGCAGGAGTTGCCGGTGCAGAGGAACAGGACGTTGCAAGTCTTCGTACTCATGGCGCCTTGCCCTGGACCGGACGGCCCGCGGCCGCAAGCGGCGCGCAGATCTCCGGGTGCCCGCCGCAGCAGTCCTCGGTCAGGAAGGCGAGCAGGCCCCGCATGCCCTCGACATCCGGCGCGTAGTAGATCTGCCGGCTCTCGCGCCGCGCGCTCAGCAGGCGGGCGCGCTCAAGCTCCTTCAAGTGGAACGACAGGGTGGCCGGTGGGACCCCGATCCGCTCGGCGATCGTGCCGGCCGGCAATCCGAGCGGCCCGGTCCGTACCAGGAGCCTGAAGACCTCCAGGCGAGTCTCCTGGGCCAACGCGCCAAGCGCCTGCAAGGCGTCACTCGTTTCCATAATTTGATAATTATCCAATTATGGAAACGAGTCAAACGGATCTTGTTTCCAGCGAAGGGGACATCAGGCGGGGGGCGGGAGCCTGCTGGGCGGCCGATGCAAGGCTGCCTTCGGCAACGCCGGCGCCGGCGGGCTTCGGCGCCGCGCTTTACTCCACGCCGGCCGCCTGCTTCGCGTCGCGGCAGGCGCCGAGGAACCTGAGGAACTCGGTGTTCAGGACGCCCCGGCCCTCGGCGCGCTGGGTCATCGAGAGGTCGCCGGCGCCGTTGATCTCCAGGATCACCGGGCCCCTGGAGGTGGCGGCGACGTCCCAGGCCTGAAGGCGCAGCCCGGGAAAATGTTGCGCCGCCTCCAGGCAGAGCTCGGTCATGGCCCGCCACTCCGGTATGACAGCGCCCGCGAGCCTTTCGCCGGTGTCGGGATGACTCTCGACCTCGACCTCGTCGGGCCCGAGGCCGATGATGACCCGCTTAGCCGCACCGGTCGCAGGATCTATGGCGGCCAACAGGTTGCCGTCCCGCCAGACGTTGTCGGCCACGTTGTCGCCGACCGGGATCTTCCAGACCGGACGGAACAGCTCGGGGCCGCTTTCCTTCAACTGCACCATGAGGCGTACCGAGGAGAGCCGGTCGCCGACCAGCGCCGCCATCGCCGAGCTGGGTTCCAGGCGTTTCTGGAAGATGTACCCGCCGCTTTGGAAATGCCCGACCTTTTCCACGAAATCGTCGACCGGCACCTGGCGCCCGCTCTTGAGTGCCAGGCAGTCCGCGGCGGCGTCATAGCCCTGGACGGAGACCACGCCGACGCTCTCGCAGGCATCCAGCGGCTTGCCGAAGAAGGGGTAGGGCGCGCCGTTTCGCAGATAGTCCGCGCAGTCCGACGGATTAGCCAGGCTGCGCAGGCCATCGGCCGAACGGTAGGAATGGAACAGCGCGAAGGTCTCGGGCATAGGGAAGTCCTGCCCGGCCAAGAGGTCGGCGCTGGCCAGCTTGTCCTGCTCGATGTCGGCCCAGGCTCGGTCGTTGCACATCGTATAGACCGACGGCCGCCCCGCCTCGCCGCAGAACTCCAGCTTGGCCTTGTGGTCGAAAAGCGAGTCGTCGTAGAGCCTGAAGATATAGTACTCCAGCGCGATAATGTTGCCGGGGCCGCGCTTGACCTTCCGGACGTCGAACATCTGGCCGAAATACCCTTTGGCGTGCGTGCGCTTGACCGCCATCATCCATTTGGCGAGGTCGAATTCCGCCGATGGCCGGCTCAGATCGATGAAGCTCTCCGGCTGATCGATTTGCACGGCCTCTTCCATGTCCGGATACCTCTTGACGGTGGATTTCGCGAAACGGTCGCTCGGGGGAGCCCGCACGGACCAGCGTGCGCAGGCGGAGTTCGACGCTAGAAGCAGCCTGTTAAATTTCTGTTAGCCGCCCTGCCCGGCGCGTGGCCTCGATGCGGCACGGGGGGACTCCTGGACAAGACGGCCCTGTTCCCTTGCCGGCCCGGAGCCCGGAACGGCCGATTCGATTTGCGCGCGAACCCCACCCACCGAAGTACAGACGAGTTCAAGCAAAGACTCGAAATGTGAACAAGAATATAATTGATACCTCTTTACCGGTAATGATAAGTCTTATAATATTTGGTTAATACTGAATTAACATTCTATAACACCACAAACATTGTCTAGGACAACTTTTATGTAATAATCGTGTATTAATTTGTTGTCAATCATATCTGCAATAAATTATTTTATTACTTGACAGTTCCGAAGGTTATTTGTAGAATTAGCATCAGTTCGACTGGCTGGGGGAAGGGTCGAAGGACCGCGGCAGCACAGTTCAGTCAGGTAGGCCTGTAACAGAGTCATTTACCCGAAAGCTGATTGGGGGAAATATGTCAGCCAACGACGGTAGATCGGTGAGTTTCCGGAATACGCTTGCGGCCTGCGCCGCGGTCCTTACCCTGGCCATCCAGGGAACCACCCTGGGAAATGAAACGAACCGCCCGGCCGGCGCCCAGATGGCGGCCGTGTCGGGCGGTTCGGGCAAATCGGCCACTCCCGCGGCAGGCGATGTCCGACCCGGCAAGGCCATGGCCGGACTGAGCCTGACGGAATCGCCCTTCTTGATCGAACCGCGCTTCCCGCGCCCGGACAAGAGCGCTGCGGACAGCGTCTCGGCGGCCTTGACCGAGGCCGATTTCCTGGCCGAGCCACCGATGCCGCAGCCGAGCCAAGCCGGCGTCACGGCCCGGATGGCCCCGCTGGGGCTGTCCACCGCCGATCTCGCGGAAGAGGTCAACTGTCTGGCGCTCAACATCTACTTCGAGGCCCGGAACGAGCCGGACGAGGGTCAGATCGCGGTTGCCCACGTCGTGCTGAACCGCGTCTCCGACCCGCGCTTTCCCGAAACGGCCTGCAAGGTGATCCGGCAGGGCGGTTATCGGAAACGGCATCGCTGCCAGTTCTCCTGGTGGTGCGACGGACTGAGCGACCGGCCGCGGAACAACAGGAAGTGGGCCTCCACCAAGGCCATGGCCGAAGCCGTGTACTGGGGCCGCTCCACCGACCCGACGGACGGCGCCCTGTGGTATCACGCTGACTACGTCTCACCCTCTTGGGGACGGGTGTTCAAGCGGAACGGCCAGATCGGCCGGCACATCTTCTATCTGGATCAGGACAAGCCGACCCAGATCGCCAGCCGGGCCACCCAAGCGCCCAGTTCGCCTTAGCACGAATCCTCGTCGTCGTGCCCACCGCGGCGGCGGCCCACCCCGGGCCGCCGCCGCAGTCCTTTTGCCGAAGACCCTGTCCGTTCGCAGGCCTCCTCCAGCAGCCAGGTCTTGAAGGCCCGCACCGGCGAGCGGTCGGTGGCCGCCGCGGGCGCGATCGCGAAGTGGGCATCCCGGCCCGGGGAAAGCGAAAGATCGGAACGAGCCCAAGCAACGGGCAAGAAGACCCGGACCAACCATCGAGACTCGGCCGGGGCGTGGCGCCGGTGGCGCCGCGCGCGCCGCATGAGCGAGGCCCAGGGGTGCAATTTGTCGGCCCAAAGTGACAAACCCTACAAACGGCGCAGGACGAACGTGGGATATTGGCCGCGGTCGAAGAGAGGGTTTCACCGTGGAGGCTCTATCCATGAAACGGCCCCCCGAGCCAGAGCAGACCTTCGAAGAGGTCTATCCGAAGCATCGCTTTTCCGAGCTCGTCAGACTCTCGGTGAGCCTCGCAAAGATGCTCGCTCGCTTGCGGCGGCGGCAGTCCGGCAAGCGCCCGCACACGCTCCCGAGCGACCGCGCCGCGGCGCCAAGGAAATGGCGGCCCCGTGCGCTCGTCGAGCAGCAGGTTAGGGATCAGGCCGATCGTGAAGACGGCTTCGCCGGCGCTTTGAACTTCGGGATCTCTCCCGGGTTGGCTGGGGCGGCAGGGATCGAACCTGCGAATGCCGGTACCAAAAACCGGTGCCTTACCACTTGGCTACGCCCCATCCGCGTCCGGGGATGGCGCAAAATAGCGCCCCTGACCGGCCGCTGCAACGGAAGTGGATCGTGATCCCCGAGCCCTCGGACGGCGGGCGCATCTAGGGGTCATGCCCCCTGGATTCGGTTGCATCCCACCGGTTAGCGAAACCTTAGCGAATGATCCGGAAAATGTTAGGGCGGGCAGGATGCCCGAAACTCGGCCCCCGGCACGATCCTGCCGACGGTCTCGGCCGACGGCTCCGAAAGGGGCCTCTGAGAAGGGGATGCTGCCCATGGTACACACAGTCCGGAACCTGCTCTTCGTCCTCCTGGCCGTCATGGGCGTGGCCATCCTGCTCAAGGGCACGGGAGGCGACGACCGGCGGCAGGAGGTCCGCACGAGGACCCCGCCCCAGAGCGAGCGGCAATCGGCGGCGCCGCGCACGCCGGCCCCGGCCCCGGCCCCGGCCAATGAGATGGTGCTGCGCCCGGGGCAGGGCGGCCACTACTACGTCACCGCCGACGTCGGCGGCGCCGAGATCCGTTTCCTGGTCGATACCGGGGCGAGCCTGATCGCGCTCAGCGCCGACGACGCCGAACGCATCGGCCTGGAACCCGACAGCCTCGACTACAACGGCGTCGTCCAGACCGCCAACGGCACCACGCGGGTCGCCCCGGTCACCCTGGACGAGGTGCGCATCGGCCAAATGGAGGTCGATCGCGTCGAGGCTATCGTCAGCCAGGCCCCCATGGGGATGTCACTGCTCGGCATGAGCTTCCTCCGGCGCCTGGAAGGCTACCGGGTCGAGGACGGCAACCTGGTGCTCTCCTGGTAAGGGTCTGGAACGGAATTATCGATACGTTTGGCGGTAATTAGCCCCGTCCCGCGGGGATCGGGCGCAATCGGCCCGCTGCCGCGTCGCTCGTCGTCGAATATGCCCGGCATGTCCTTCCTCCTCGCTCCTAACAGCGGGCCGATTGCGCCGCGACCAAACGCATCGATAATTCCGTTCCAGACCCTAAGCGCGGCCGACGGCCGCGCCGGGATCTAGCCGCTCGACGTCCCGGACCGGTGGGCGAGCCTAAGCAGGGCCGGCAGCACGATCAGGCTGGTCAGCATGGAGAGGCCGATGGCGATGGTCAGCAGCTTGCCCATGCTGGCCGTGCCGGGATGGCTGGACAGCGCCAAGGCGCAGAACGAGCCGATCGTGGTCAGCGCGGAGAACAGCACCGCCCGGGACGTGGAGGTGTGCATCAGCCGGGCGGCCGCCTCGGCACGATTGCGCGCCACCATGTGGATGCCACCCGCCACCCCCAGCCCGAACAGGAGCGGCAGGACGATCACGTTGGCGAAGTTGAACGGCAGGTCGAAGACGACCGTGGCGGCCACCGTCAGAACGGCGGCCAGGCCCAACGGCGCCATGACCAGCAGGCTGTCGCGCACGCTGCGCAGCAGGGCGACGAGCAGCAGCGTGATCAGCAGGACCGCCGTGCCGGCCGCCTGAAAGAAGGCCTCGACCACCGCACGGCCGGCCTCGGTGATGATGATCGGCGCGCCCGTCGCGTCCGGTGCGACCTGCTGGACCGCGTCGACGAAGCGCTGTCGCTGCGCGCGCGCGCGCAGGTCGGCGGCCGGCGTGACTTCGACCGTGCTGCGCCCGTCGGCGGCCAGCTTGCGCGCGACCAGGTCGGCGGGCAGGTCCGCGCGTTCGACCGGTCCGGCCTGCAGCGCCTCGGCCAAGGCGTCCAGCCGGCCGGGCAGATGGCCGAGCAGGGCGCGCTCCAGTGCCTCGAGGACCGGCGCCGAGCCGTCCAGACGGGCGAGCGCGGCCGCAAACCGCGCGGCCGCGGCCGCGGCCGGACCTTCGCCGATCGCCGCGGCCGTGGCCTTCAGGGCCTCGAAGGCGCGGTGCCGGTCTTCCGGCCCGGGCGGCGCGGCCCCGGCCCCGGAGTGCCAGAGCGGGGTCAGGAAAAAGGCCGTCTCCTCGATGATCGCCAGCTTGTCGTCCTGGTCGCCCGGAACGTAGTCGAGCAGGGTCACGGCGCGCTCGACCTCCGGCAGGGCGGCGAGCCTTGCCGCCTGCTCGGCGGCCGCCTCCAGGCTTTCGGTCAGGACGGTCGCGTCGTAGGGCTGGACGCGCGGGTCCTCGATGATGTCGAGCAGGGTCGCGACGGAGGCGCTCTCGGGGTCGCGTAGGTTGAGCGGATCGTCGTCGAAACGGGCAAAGAAGAGCGCCGGAATGGCCAGGAGGCCGAGCGCCAACCCGGCCCAGGCGATGGCCCGCGCGCGGCTTTCGATCAGGCCCTGGACGGCACGGCTCAGCCTGAGTGGCGCAGCGACGGGCCCGCCTGCCGGCGGCATCAGCGCAAGCACCGCGGGCAGCACCGTCAGATTGGCGAATAGCGCGATGAACATGCCGGAACCGGAAATCAGGCCGAGCTCGGAAAGCCCGCGGTAGGTGGTCGGCAGGAACGACAGGAAGCCGATCGCCGCGGCCACGGCGGTCAGGGTGAGCGGCCCGCCCACGCCGCCTGCCGCACCCCGCAGGGCCTCGCCCAGATCCGCGCCGCGACCGATCTCCTCCTCGACACGCAGGGCGAAATGAATGCCGAAATCCACGCTCAGTCCGATGAAAAGCACGGCGAAGGCAACCGAAATCAGGTTCAACTGGCCGACCACCGCCGCGGCGAAGAAGGCGGTCCAGGCGAGACCGGCGACCAGCGCGGTCAGCGTGGCGGCGACCAGGCGGAATGAGCGCAGGCCGATGGTCAGCAGGGTCGCGACCAGGACGAATGACAGCAGTCCGACCAGGCCGATGCCCTCGCGTACGCTCTTCAGTTCGTCCTGCAGCATGACCGACTGACCCGTGATGCGCACGCGCACGTCGCCGTTCCCGGCCAGGCCGAGAGTGTCCGCCAGGGCGCGAATTCCGGCGATCGCCGGGGCCGCCGGTTCCAGCGACCCGTAGTCGAGCACGGGCCGCACGGTGACGAAGCGCCGCCGGGTCTCGGGCCCGGACCCGCCGGCGGCGAGCAACGCCTGCCAGGACAGCGCGGCCGGCCGTCCGTCGGCCAGGGCTTCCACGGTCTCGGCCATGGCCTCGAGCGCGGGCACCAGATCCGCGGCCGCCGTGCTCTCGGCCTCCTCGGCCGCGAGCTCGAGCACCCCGGCCAGGCCGCGCAGGGACATGTCCTCCTTCAAGACCGCCAGCATCGGCTGCGCCGCGGCCAAACGATCGCCGAGCGATTCCAGCTCTTCGAGATCCAGGTAGACCAAGCCGTTGCGCCGGAAGAAGGGGTCGCCTTCGGGATAGAACACGCTGCGGAACCGCTCGGGCCGCGCGGTCAAGCCCTCGGCGATCCTGGCCGCCGCGGCCTCGGCCTGCTCGGCGCTGGCGGCCTCGACCACGACTAGGATTTGGTGTTCCAGCTGGGGGAACGCCTGGTCCATCGCCCGATCGTTCCGGCGGAACGGAAGGTCTTCGGACAGCATTTCCTTGGTCGAGGTGTTGATGCCGAGGTGGCCGACCGCATAGCCGAGCGCGCCGGCGCTCGTCAGGATCGAGAGCAGCAGCACCCAAAGGGCCGACCGGCGCACCAGATCGACCCATCGGACCAGGATTCGGCGACCCAGTGACATGTCCTCGGAGGTTGCGTTCATGACCGCGCCGACAGTCGGGGCGCGGGCGGCTTATAGCGAAGGGCGAGGGCCTTGACAACGGCTTCGGACGGCCTCGGACGGGTCTGGCCGGCAAGGACCGTCCCGCGCGCCGGCCTACCCGGCTTCGGCTGGTCGTTCAGTCGCGCCAATGACCGGCGAGCTTGCCGTGCAGGATCGGCGCCGCGGCGCGCCACCAGTTCGGATGCTCCCTGCCGATGGCCGCAGCGGCTCTGTGCGCTTCCGTCGCCGTGGCGAAGAGTGCGAAGCAGGTCGCACCGCTGCCGGACATGCGGGCGAGCAGCGCCCCCGGCGCCGCGCCGAGCCGCTCCAGCACCCGGCCTATCCCGGGCGCCAGCCGCAAGGCCGCCGGTTCCAGATCGTTGGATCGCTCGGCCAAGCGCTCGGCCAGCTCCCGGACGTCGTTCGCCAAGGTGGTCCAGGGCCGCGGGGGGGAAAAGGCGCCGGTCCGCGCCTCGAAGACGCGCCGCGTCGCCAGGGGCAGGCCCGGGTTGACCAGCACCAGCCAGCCCGCGGGCAAGGGCGGCGCGCGTTCGACCATCTCGCCGAAGCCGCGCACCAGGGCGGGCCGGCCGAACAGGCAGACGGGGACATCGGCCCCAAGCTCCGCCGCGATCCGCATTAGATCGCCCGGCGCCGGCGAAAGCCCCCACAGCGCCGCCAGACCTTCCAGGGCGGCGGCCGCATCGGCCGATCCGCCGCCGACACCCGCGGCTACCGGAATCCGCTTGTCCAGATCGATCCGCGCCTCGGGCGCCACGCCCGCGTGGTCGGCCAGGGCCCGGGCGGCCCGCGCCACCAGGTTGTCGGCGCCGGCCGGCACCCCGCCTGCACAGGGACCAGTGACACCAACCTCGAGGGTTTCGGCGGGCCGAAAGTCCAGGCGGTCGCCCAATCCGGCGAAGACGATCAGGCTTTCGAGCTCGTGATAGCCGTCGGCACGCCGGCCGGTCACTTCCAGGTAGAGATTGATCTTGGCCCAGGCGTATCGGCTCATACCAAAGGTATCACCTCGGAAGACGCCTTCGCCACGGGCCGGCGCCCAGGACCAAAGGTATCAGATATCCTTGGGCTTCTGATCCAGGCCGCTCTCGATCTTGGTCTCGATGACCGGAACGGTATCGGCCTCCGGCTCGAGGTTGAGCGCGCGGCGCCATTGGAACCGCGCCTCCTGACGGCGGCCGACCTTCCAATAAACATCGCCCAGGTGGTCGTTGATCACCGGATCCTGCGGCTGCAGCTCCACGGCCCGCTCGAGCCGAACCACCGCCTTGTCGTATTCCCCCAAGCGATAGTAAACCCACCCCAGGCTGTCCACGATAAAGCCGTCGTCTTTCCTGAGTTGGACCGCCCGGACCAGCATCGCTTCGGCCTGCTCCAGGTTGGTCTCCTGCTCGACCCAGGAGTAGGCCAGGTAGTTCATCACATAGGGATGATCGGGTTGCAGGTCGAGGGCCTTCAGCAAGTCCGGCTCGGCCCGCTCCCACTGGCCCGACCGCTCGAGGGCAATGCCGCGGAAGTAATACATGCTCCAGTGCGCGGCCGACTCGCCGAGCCGCTCGAACGCCCGGTCGTAGGCGTCGACCGCCTCGAGGAAGCGTTCCTGGGCCCTCAGCATGTTGCCGACCCGGAACAGCGGTTCGAAATCCCCTGGCCGCTCGGCGGCCAGCGCCTCCAGCTCGCTGATCGCCTCGTCCGCTCGGCCCTGGCGCTCGAGCCCCTCGGCGATGCGCAACCGGGCCATCCAGGCAAACGGCGAGGCGGGATCGACGCTGCGGTAGGCGGCGATAGCCTCGCCCTCCCGCTTCTGCCGCTCCATGATCTCGCCCAAGAGGACCCGCGCCTGCTGGAACCGGGGGTTGAGCCTGAGCGCCAGATGGATCTGGAGCAGGGCCTGCTCCTGCGCCCGCTCCTGGCTGAGCAGGATGGCCAGGTTGAACAGGGCCTCGGCGATTCCGGCCTTGAAATCAGAGACCGAGGGCTCCGGCCGGGTGCCGGCGGCCAGCCGCTCCAAGGCGGTATCGAACAGGGCCGATCCCGGTCCGGCATCCTCGAACCGTTGGTAAAAGTCCACTGCCGTCTCGGCATTGCCCTGGCGCTCGAAGAAATTCCCGATCAGCCAAGTGGTCCGCAGCGACGGTTTCTCCATGCCTTCGACAACGGCCCGGTAGGCGGACTCCGCCTCGACCGGCCGGCCGGCCACGTCGTTCAGCAGCGCGGTCTGCAGATTGTAGAGTACGGCGAGTCCTTCGGCTTCCGCCAAGGGCGCGATCGTCGCCAGCGCGGCGCCGATATCCCCCTCGCCCAGGTCCAGCCAGCTTCCGATCATCGGAGGCAGGAACTTGCCCAGGCGGCGGTCTGGCATGGTGTTGAGCAGACGCCGCGCGGCATCGATTTCACCGCGTTCGACGCGGTCGATCGTCAGCACCAGCTTGGTCAGGACGGCCTCGGGGTAGCTATCGTCCTCGGCGGCCTGCTCGAGAACACGCCGGGCCAGGCGGACCGCCTCGGCGTGGCGGCCGTCGGCCGCCGCCAGCAGGAAGGCGCGGCGCAGGAGCACGAAATTCTCGGGATCGTTCTCCCAGGCCCGCATCATGAAGTCGGCTGCGGCGGAAAGATCGCGCTCGTGGCTCGCGAGCATCCCGGCCAGGAAGTCGCCGTAAGGCGAGGCGGCGACCGGCTGCACGCCGCGGCCGTTGTCGGCGGCGGCCAGTTGGATCGACACGAAGCCGGCAGACCGGACCGCCGACGACTGCGGCTGGCTCGCGCAGGCTGCGGCAAGCGCAGAGACCACCACGGCCACCGCGCCCCGCGCGGCAAGGCGCCCCGGTATCCACCGGTTTCTCGACAAGGCCAAATCGCCCTCCATCGTTAGCTGACGGTAGAATACCCGATGGTGCCAGGGCACCACAACGGCCCATTGATCGGCCGGGAAACCGGCCCCGGCGGGCCCCCGGCGGGCCCGGCGCGGCATCAACCGGGCATCACGCGCCAGTCACATTTGGCAGATATAGGGCCGATCGACGGATGGGCCAAAAAAAATCGCACAGAAATCGTATCCCGGGGCGCGCTCACATGCCAGGGTAGTTGGGGCCGCCGCCGCCCTCGGGGGTGACCCAGGTGATGTTCTGCTTCGGATCCTTGATATCGCAGGTCTTGCAGTGCAGGCAGTTCTGCGCGCTGATCTGCAGGCGCGGATTGCCGCCGTCTTCGTCGCACAGGATCTCGTAGACCCCGGCCGGGCAGTAGCGCTGCTCCGGGGCGTCGTAGAGCGCCAGATTGTGCGCGACCGGCACCGTGGTATCCGCGAGCCGCAGATGGACCGGCTGGTCCTCCTCGTGGTTGGTGTTGGAGAGGTAGACCGAGGACAGCTTGTCGAAGCTGACGACCCCGTCGGGCTTGGGGTAGTCGATCTTCGGCATCTCGGCGGCCGGCTTCAGGGATTCGTGGTCGGCATGGCGGTGACGGAAGGTCCAGGGCGCCCGCCCGCGCAGCAGCTTGAGGTCCAGCCCGCCGTAGAGCATCGAGCCGTAGAGGCCCCAGCGGACGAAAGCAGGGCGGAAGTTCCGTACCTTGTGGAGCTCGGCGTGGGCCTAGGAGCGGCGGAAGGCCTCGGGATAGGCCGCGAGCACGCCGTAGCCCGGATCGCCCGACTTGAGCGCCTCGAAGGCGGCCTCGGCGGCCAGCATGCCACTCTTCATGGCGGTGTGCGTGCCCTTGATCTTGGGCACGTTGAGGAACCCGGCGGCGCAGCCGATCAAGGCGCCGCCGGCGAAGACCAGCTCGGGAATCGCCTGCAGGCCGCCCTCGTTCAGCGCGCGGGCGCCATAGGCGATCCGCTTGCCGCCCTCCAGCATGGGCCGGATCGCCGGGTGGGTCTTGAAGCGCTGGAACTCGTCGAAGGGCGAGAGGTGCGGGTTCCGGTAGTCGAGGCCGACCACGTAGCCGACGGCGGCCTGGTTGTCCTCCAGATGGTAGATGAAAGACCCGCCCCAGGTCTTGCTGTCGACCGGCCAGCCGGCGGTGTGGATCACAGTGCCGGCCTTGTGCTTGGCCGGGTCGAGCTGCCACAGCTCCTTGAGGCCGAGGCCGTAGGCCTGCGGGTCGCAGCCATCGCGGAGCGCAAAGCGCTCCATCAGGGACTTCGAGAGCGAGCCGCGGCAGCCCTCGGCGAAGAACGTGTACTTGGCGCGCAGTTCCATGCCCGGCTGATAGCTGTCCTTGTGGCTGCCGTCCCCGGCCACACCCATGTCGCCGGTGGCCACGCCGGTGACCCGGCCCTGCTCGTCGAACAGCACCTCGGCGGCGGCGAAGCCGGGATAGACCTCGACCCCCAGGGCCTCGGCCTGCTCGGCGAGCCAGCGGCAGACGTTGCCGAGCGAGACGACGTAGTTGCCGTGATTGGACATCTGCGGCGGCATGGTCCAGACCGGAACGCCGAACGACCCCTTCTCGGTGAGGACCATGAACTTCTCGCCGGTCACCGGGGCGTTCAAGGGCGCGCCCCTGTCCTTCCAATCCGGGATCAGCTCGTCGAGCGCGCGCGGCTCGAGCACCGCGCCCGAGAGAATGTGGGCGCCCACCTCCGAGCCCTTCTCAAGCACGCAGACGCTGACCTCGTGGCCACTCTCGGCGCTCATCTGGCGCAGCCGGATCGCCGCCGACAGGCCGGCCGGCCCGGCGCCGACGATCACCACGTCGTAGTCCATGTATTCGCGTTCCATCGCCCTTCACCCCCGCACCCGTCCGCAGCCGACAAACGACCTCGGATACATAGTACAGATGAGGATTGCGGGCCACGGGAAATGGCGGACGGCGTGTAGCGCGGAAACCGACAAGGCTTGCACAAGGCAGGACGGTGATGCTCCTATCACCTCCGGAAACTCCTCTTCCGCGAGCTGCTGTGGGAAGACATGGTGAAACTCCAGGCGTTGTCGCGGCGATGGTTTGGACGCAAGGGGCAGCCGCCGCGCGCGGCGGCGGCGATGCTGGCTTTCGCGGCGCTCCTGCTCGTGCTCGCGGCCTGCGACCAGGGCGCCCAGGAAAAGAGCGGCGATGGCCGCAAGGCCGGCCAGAAGGTTCATCTGGTCGAAGTGGTGACGGTGCGCTCCGAGCCCTTGCGCCATGAGACCGTGCGCACGGGCAGCTTGACGGCACGCCGCAGCGTCCGCGTCTTCAACCAGGAAGAAGGACGCATCGACTCGCTTCCGGTCTTCGAGGGCGAATCGGTTCGTGCCGGACAGGTGCTGGTCCGCATGGACCGCCGCCTGTTGGAGGCGGAGATGGAAAAGGCGGCGGCGCTGCGCGCGCAGGCCGAGGCCGATCTCGCGCGGGTCCGGACGCTGGTGAAGAAGCGGGTCACCACCCAGGAAAGGCTCGATCACGCCGAAACGGCCCTCAAGGTCGCCCGGGCCGAGGAAAGCCTGTTCCGGACCCGTCTCGACTACGGCGAGATCAAGGCCCCCTTCGACGGTGTCGTCACCGAACGGCTGGTGGAGCCCGGGGACGTGGCCCCGCGCCATACGCACCTGCTGACGGTGATCGATCCGAACACGCTCTACACCAAGGTGGCGGTGTCCGAGCTGATGCTGCCCCGGCTGCAGGAAGGGGACGGGGTCGACATTCGAATCGACGCGCTGGGAGACGACGTCTGGTCCGGACGCATCGGACGGATCCATCCCACCATCGACCCGCGCACGCGCCAGGGCACGGTCGAGGTGGAGCTCGCGCCCGTCCCGCCCGGCGCCCGCGCGGGTCAACTGTGCCGGGCGACCTTGCGCACGGCGGAAAGCCGGCGCAAGGTTCTGCCCTTCGGCGCGCTGCGCCACGACCGGGAAGGCGAGTACGTCTTCGTGGTCGCCGACGGCACGGCACAGCTGCGCCGGGTACGCAGCGGCCTGCGCCTCGGCGATCAGGTGGAGGCCTTGGCGGGCCTGGAGGACGGGGACAGGGTGATCGTGCGCGGCTTCCTCGACCTGAGCGCGGGCAAGCCCGTTTCCGTGGCGAACCAGGGTGGGGGCGACAACGATGCGCCCGCGGCCACCGCCGAGCGACCGGCAACCGACTAAGGGCCAGGGCCAGATGGCACTCGAAAGCAAGACGTCCATCTCCGCGCCACCCTCCCGGCCAACCGCGACCAGGGGCGGCGGCCTGGCGTCGTGGTCCATCCGGCATCCGATCAGCGTGGCCATGCTGGCGCTGGCGGTCACCGTGATCGGGTTGCTCAGCTACCAGCAGCTCTCGGTCGACCTCTTGCCCGAGATCATGTACCCGGGCGTTCGGGTGCGGATTCTCGACCCGGGCGTCTCGGCGCGGATCATGGAAGACAAGGTGACCCGGCAGCTGGAGGAACAGCTCGCCATCACCGAGGACGCGATCTCCGTCCAGTCGCGCTCGTCGGAAGGCGCGTCCGCCGTCGACCTCACGTTCCAGTACGGCAAGGACATCGACATCGCGCTGCGCGACGCCAGCACCCGACTCGACCGGGCCCGGCGCTTCCTGCCCGACACCATCCGTCCCCCGATCATCTTCAAGTTCGACCCCGCACAAATCCCGGTGGCGGAATTCGTGGTGGCGTCGCCGCTGCGCGATCCGGTCGAGCTGCGCGATTGGGTCGACTACGTCTTCTCCAAATGGTTCGTGAATCTGCCGGGCGTCGCCGCGGTGGAGGTCGGCGGCGGGCTGGTGCGCGAGATCCAGGTCCTGCCGGATCCCCTCCGCCTCAGCGGTCTGGGACTTAGCGCCGACGACGTGGTCACGGCCTTGCAGCGGGGCAACATCGAGGAAGCGGCGGGCCGGATGGAATCCCACCTACGCGAATACATCGGCCGCACCTCGGGCAAGTTCTCGACGGTCCGGGAGATCGGCCTGCTGCCGCTGCGCCTGCCGGACGGCGGGACGGTCCGCTTGCGGGACGTGGCCGAAATCGTGGACGGCCACGAGGACGACCGCTTGCGGGTTCGTCTGGACGGCCGACCGGGCGTGAAAGTGTCGATCCAGAAGCAGCCCGACGCCAACACCATCAAGGTCGTCGAGGCCGTCACCGAACGGCTCGATTGGCTGCGCGCGCAAAACCTGCTGCCCCGG
>Ga0224504_10000483_pt1 | contig 17778 bp, 15 predicted proteins | sample SF_Oct11_sed_USG_3_FD_170160 | JGI IMG/M metagenome (GOLD analysis project Ga0224504, IMG submission 170160) | Sediment microbial communities from San Francisco Bay, California, United States - SF_Oct11_sed_USGS_24 | ecosystem: Environmental > Aquatic > Marine > Sediment | place: USA... | reverse complement strand
AGCCGGCAACAGGTCAGGCGTAAACTGGATACGGTGAAAATCACCTTCGATACGTTCCGCCAGCACCTTGATGGCCGTGGTCTTGGCAAGACCTGGCGCACCTTCCACCAGCAGATGACCATTGCAGAGCAACGCCATGACCAGACGCTCCATCAGCCTACCCTGACCAATGATCAATTCATTGGCTACCTTACTGAGCTCTTTGAACGCGGCGCGCTCCGGGTGAACCTGTACTTCTTCTTGTGGTTTTACTTCGGTAGATTCCATGTGCTAAACCTGCGGTTACCGCTTCATTAATGAAGCCTTGTGTTTTATAGGTGCGATACAGCGTTTTTTCAACCGTTCATCATCTCTCATATACCTGACGTCATATCAGTGTCATTGGTCACGAACAGACACTGAATGACGTTTAAAATTCAATAATCCTGCGGATCAACGTCGATTGACCAGCGTACTTTGCGCGCTGACGGTAGTTTTTGAACTTGCAGCACCCATTCGTCAAGCTGCCGGTGCAGACCCAGGCGCTCATTTGCCTGCACTAACAAATACCACCGGGTCCGTCCGCTCCTGCGCTCCATCATGGCCGGAAATGGTCCGTAAATGACCGCTTCCCCGGCTGGAAAACACTGTTTCGCGTGGTCCAGAAAATGCATGACATCGTCTTTCTGCAGGGCATCCGAACGCAACAGTGCCTGGTAGCTGAATGGCGGCAGGCAGGCTGCCTGGCGATCCTCGCGAATATCCCCGGCAAATGCCTCATAACCCGAGGTCAACAAGGTCAACAAGGATTCATGCTGCGGATAGTGCGTTTGCAGTATAACTTCTCCGGGAAGCTGATCACGACCGGCACGTCCGGCCACCTGTACCATCAACTGCCCCATGCGCTCCAATGCGCGGAAGTCAGCGCTGTAGAGCGCCTGGTCAAGATTTACGATGACCACGAGTGTCACCATTGGAAAATGATGACCCTTGGCCAGCATCTGGGTTCCCACCAGTAAACTGGGCTCTCCGGATTTTACCTGTGTTGCCAATCGCTCGAACTCACCTTTTTTACGAACACTATCGCGATCAAAACGCAGCAAAGGTGTTTCCGGAAATGCCCTGTTCAGAACCTGTTCCAATTGCTCGGTGCCCTCTCCGGCACCCTGTAAAGCGTCAGCACTGCATGCAGGGCATACCGCAGGTACCCGCGCGGCATTGTCGCAGTGGTGACATAACAAGCGGCGACTGGCCTTGTGCCAGGTCATGTTGGTATCACAATCCTGGCACACGGCATGCCAACCACACTCATGGCACAGGATGACCGGCGCATAGCCTCGCCGGTTCAGGAAAATCAATGCCTGTTCACCTTTCGCAAGTGTTTCGCCAATGGCTTTCATTGCGGTCGCTGATATACCACCTGTCATGCTCTGCTGGATCAGATCCAGCACCCGCCAGCGCGGTTCAGCGGCACCTGTCGCACGCTGCCTCAGGCGGTTCCAGCGATAGCGGTTCCCCATGGCATTATTAAATGTTTCAAGGGATGGTGTTGCAGTCCCCAGGATCACCGGTATTGCCAGCCCGGCCGCACGTTTGACTGCGACATCTCGACTCGAGTATCTAAAACCGTCCTGTTGTTTAAAAGAGGCATCGTGCTCTTCATCCAGAATGATCAGCTCCAAATCGGGCATTGGCAGAAACAATGCGGACCGCGTACCGATCACCAGCCGTGCAAGACCGCTCCTGGCCATCGCCCAGACCTGTAGCCGTTGTCCCTCACTCAAACCGGAGTGGGTTACCACGGGCTCAAAACCAAGACGTTGCGTAAACCGGTTGACCAGTTGTGGTGTCAGACCGATCTCCGGAACCAACAGCAATGCCTGTCCACCTTTGCCCAGAACCTGTTCCAGTACCTGCAGATAAACCTCGGTTTTGCCGCTACCGGTAATGCCATCGAGCAAATGACAGTTAAAAGCCCCAAGACTTGAGCTGATGGAATCCACCGCAAGTCTTTGCTCATCCAACAATGGCGGTCCTGGAGAAGGACTCAGACCTGGTGCTTGCTGGGGTTCAGCTTGCACCCATTGCTGTTCCAGCAGCCGAGCCAGGGTTTTACGCCAGGCTGGAGTGAAAGAACGTAAGCGATGCTCTGTGACAGCGCCTTCATGTATTTCTTGAAGCAAGGCAATCTGCGCCTTGATTCGACCCACGGGTTCCTGCAGACGTGATTCACCGGCGGATGTCATGCAATACTGCAACGGTGCAGGTGGAATCATCTTGCCAATTTTTCTGAGTAATGGCGGCAGGGCATTGAATATCACTTCACCGGGAGCATGCTTGTAATAACGCCAGCACCATTTGAGCAAATCCAGAACCTCACCGGTAAACACGGTTTGCTCGCCATCAGGATAGTCAATCACCGCTGCCAGCTTATCGAGCGGTAGTTCACTGCGGTCTGAAACCTCGACGATAACACCCACCAGTTTGCGGCGGCCAAACGGGACCACCACCCGCTGACCTGCGTGGTGAAGCATGGCAATTTCAGCCGGGAGATAGTCAAAAAGCTGTCTGAGTGGCACCGGCAAGGCGACCCTTAATACAGACTTTATTGAAGTGGATTGCATAGCGGTGAATTCTAGCAGTCAGGGACGACGAATTTTGGAAATTCGTCAGGCCGAAAACTCAACAATTGAAACTAACCGATATGCATGAGGGTCTTTTTAGGGTGAGCGCGCTAAACTTGAAGCAAGCACCGGATTACAATTTTCAATTTGTAGAGGAAGAATTTCATGAGACATCGAAAATGGAGTTGTTTGCGTTGTACAGGTAGTGAATACGAAACAGGAGAAATACGTGTGGCCGGTGGCTTTTGGTCCCGTATTTTTGATGTACAGAATAAAAAATACAGTGCCGTCACCTGTGAGAAATGCGGTTTCACGGAATTCTACAAACGTGATGCCTCTACACTTGGTAATGTTTTTGACTTTTTCACACGCTGATACGTGTTAAAACCAATGAAAATGGAAACCCTTGAAATGAAAAACTATCGTATTCGCATCACCGTCATCTTATTCACTATCCTGTTCACTGCTTTGATCGCACAAACCAGTGCGGCCTATGAAGCCGAATCAGCAATCACACGACTGGTAAATGCCACCTATAGTGGCATCGAAGACGAACCGGTCACCTTGTTGAGTGGACAGTGGGAGGGTGCCCCCTACGTTGAAGGTGGTGCCTCCCGACCCAGGGTTGGTCTGCTTGAAGACATTTATTTCACAGGCGATCTGGATGCAGACGGACAGGAGGAGGCTGTCGCGATCTTATGGCAAAGCGCGGGCGGAACAGGTGAAAATGTTTATATTGCAGTAATGAAATCAGACAACGGTGGTTTCAACAATATCTCAACCAGCCTGGTAGGTGACCGCGTTAAACTCAGAGGTGGCAGAATTGACTCCGGCAGAATCATACTAGATGTTCTGCAGACTGGTGAAAATGACCCGATGTGTTGTCCGACCCAGCTTGCGACACGCAACTGGGTCTTAAAGGACGGGCAATTGGAAGAAAACAAAATTGAAGTGACGGGTTTGCTCTCATTGAGCGTACTCGAAGGAAGTGACTGGGTTTTGACCCGTATGAACAGGGAGCAAACTATACCCGAAGATGCCGAGGTCACCATTGCCTTTAGCTCAGGACGTGTATCAGGACGAAGCGCATGTAATCGTTATTCTGCAGACATCAAAGAAGGTGACAATGCGGGCGAGATCATCATCGGGCCGACCATGGGTACAAGAATGGCCTGTCCGGATCACCTGATGGAAGTTGAAAGCAGGTATCTCGAAGCACTGGCACAGGTCACGAGTTTCAGCTTTTACTCAGGCAAGTTGATGTTGAACGGGCAAAAGGAGGATGGGACACACTTCTCAATGGTATTCGACGCCACGGGGACAGGGCCGCAGGTAGAGCTTTAAAACACGCGGTATCGTTGATTTAAATCTATGAAACTCCTGCTCAAGCTGTTTCTGATTCTATGCCTGGTACTCGCAGGCATTTATGCCGCAACTCCAATGTGGCTGCCCAACATCCTCGCCAGTCAATTGCCGGTGGGCTGGAAACTTGAAGAGTTAAAGGCCGGTTACCCGGACCTGAATGGGATCAACGTAGAACTTTTGCGTGTGAATGGTGAGCTTGGAAGCACTAGCGTAAAACTGACATCCTCTGATTTTCGTTTTAACTACCAGGAATTTAGATCGGACATTGCCCGGGTCTCACTCGATATCTATATCAGCGGTGTCGAAAACAATTCCGCAGAGCCACTTACACTGGACGATCTTTCACTGCCTGTTACGAAACTGACTGGCAGACTGCCCCGGTTATCGATTGATCAAATGCAGGTGACCTTGTTCAGGACAATCGGTGTCCGGACGGCGAATGATAAGTTTATCCGACCAGTGAAAGCGGGGTTCGAGGCTTTCGAATTGAATCCCCGCTCAGATGACAGCTTTCATATTACGAGCCAGGTGGTCATTGCGGACACCATGCACTTAAAAGGCCGGCTTGATATCGATGTAAGCCCGGAATCCATCAACGCCATCATCAACTTCCCGTCCAGCACAGGTTTGCCGTCATGGCTGGTCGTGGAATTGATGCAGGAAGACCTCCCGGCAACCACCACGACCCATCTGAAAGCCGTTCTCAGGACAGAGCTGGCCAATCGAGAATGGCTTGATTCGTTATTGGCCAGCGGCACCGGACAGATGTTTACCCGGTTGGGGGGCAATATTGAGGTCGAGGGGAGCTTTGCAGGTCAGGGTCTGCAGAAGCTTGAAACTCTATCGGTGACCACTGAAGACCTTCGGTTGGTGTCCGATAGCGGAACATTGGACCTTACCGCAAGGGCACTGGCACACCGTGAGGGAGATAAAATTACTGTAAACCTTCCAGAACCCGCAAAGATGCGATTCCAGGGAAAACCCGGGATAATTGATCAACTGTTGAGCGAGGCCGTTCCGGCACTGCGACTGGCACCCCGATCAGAAACAGTGATTTCATCGGAGCTTGGTTCGAACAGCAGTTTCGTATTTCAGAATGGCAATAGTCCTTTCATGGAGTTTATCGGTGACATTGACCTTGATCTGAAATCTGATGCAGAACATCTCACACTACAGTCCGCCGCTCTGAAAATTGAGGTGGAAGATCCTCAAAACCTGGAATTAACGACAGCAAAAGGCCTTATCGCGATCGAATGGGCCGTGAACGCACCCGTTGCCTATACACTTGATGATATGCAGCTAACTGCGGATCAACTGACCATTGCAGCAGAGGTGATTTCAAAGGACGGAAAGTTTATCAGCACGGGTAACGGTAGTTTTATACAGGCGCGCTCAACATCCCCCAACGTCTCCGCAGCGCAAATCGAGATGACATGGCGGCAACTGGACATAGAAAAGCTGACGGGAAACCTGGACACCCGCACACAGGGTTTTAGCGCAAATCTCAACAATGAAACATGGAATGGTTTCGACCTTGATGTGAATTACGCCCTTCGTGACGGCACAGATGTCAGCGGCTCCGGCGCTCTGAAGTTTTCCAATGGACAGGCACTGCCTCTTGAGTTTGCCGGCAATATAGAAGAGCAACACTGGGATATCAGCATACTACCCACGACCATCGAACTGGCCAAACTCAAAAGGCTGCTGTCAGTGGCCAATTATGAGTTACCGGCCTCGATCAAACTGACAGACGGATATATTGAAGTCCAGGGTGATGTTTTAGTCGACGATGAGATAACTGCCAACATACTCGTTAGCGGACATGAAGCGACCGCCTCGATGCTCGAAAGCAGCGCACACGACGCACGTTTCACCCTCAATTCAGACTACGGCCAGACAATTCAGGCAAGTGGCCCGGTCTCCATTGATCGACTTGCACTCGCCGGTGGTATAGACATAACCCAAATCAGTACCAAGCTGGATTATGAAGACACCGAGATCAAACTGAAGAATCTCTATGCGGAGGTCTTTGATGGTCAACTCAAACTTGACAGCCTGCAATTTTCTGAAAACAACATTACAGATACCACTGTTGAGTTCAGCCATATCAACTTGTCGCTGCTATTGGCATATGCCGATATTGATGGTTTGGCGGGTACCGGGTTTCTTGATATTTCATTGCCGCTTGGCAGCGATCAAACTGGCATTCACGTTGAAAACGGCACATTCCAATCAACCGAACCTGGACGATTGGCTTACACAAAAGAAGGTTTGGCAGGTAGTAACATCGGCATGCAGGCGCTCGAGAACTTTCACTACTCGAATCTTTCCGGTACGTTCGATTACCAATCCGACGGAACTTACCTGGTAACCGTCCGTCTTGAAGGCAAGAACCCGGACCTCTATGGAGGTCATCCAATTGTGTTTAATTTGAATATCAATGGTTCACTCCCAGAGCTTTTCGAAGCCATGTTCATTACCGGAAGTTTTGAAGAGTCGATTTTGAAAGAAATCAAAAGTCGATAGAAACCGGACGGCTGTTCAGGCAGAATTCATCTCAAGCTGTTAATGTATGGCGTAGTGAAAAGTAAACCGGTGGTAGCGAAATGAATCGATTAATAATTCTGATAGCTATGTTATTTCTCAGTGCGGCATGCACACCGACCGTCAAGGTCGAGGCGCCTGACAAGCCTATTGAAATCAACATGAATATCAATATCAAACACGAGATTCTGATCAAAGTTGAAAAACAGGTCGAAGAATTGCTTGAGGATGATTTGTTCTGATAACGGTGATCAACCGCATGCCGGAATGAACTTGAATCGAAAGAATGAAAGAGATGGAAACATGATGATGAAATCAAACAATTGGATGGGATGGATTATTAAACCGCTGCTGGTCAGCCTTTTGATGGTTTCAATAGCCGTAGCCGCCAGTCCATTAGCACAACCCAAGGCGGACGGCCTGATCGGTGAACAGGCGAATGGTTATCTCGGTCTCGTGGTGCAGAATGCACCCCCGAACATCAAGAAACTCGTTGCTGACACCAATGCGAAACGCAAGGCCGGTTATCAGAAAATCGCTGCGAAGCAGGGCACCAGCCTTTCTGAAGTCGAGAAAGTTGGCGGGAATACCGCTATCGAGAAAACACGCCCCGGCAACTACATCCGTGATGCGAACGGAACCTGGCGAAAGAAATAGCCAAGCGACACCGATATGTGCGTGACATGTCACGCAATAGAAAATCGCCCATCATTTGCGGGGTTTGGATTTAACCTGTATTACGTGAGTTCAACCGGGCTTTAAGGTTCACTGGTCACCACGAATGCACCTCGAATATCGCCTTCACGATAACCCGTGGCCCTATCCTCCGGATAGAGATCAGCCAGTATCCGGCTAACCCCGGGTGACAGGTCTGTTCCATGACAGTTTAAACAAATGGCGTCTGTAGGAATCGCCTTCATAAAACGGAATTCCTGATTACCGTCAACGTTGACTGTTTCTGACCAGACAAGACTGCCAATGTCCTTTCCCGCAGCCTTTTGTTGTTCGAAGCCTTCCAGCACTGCGATTTGCCACTCATTGGGCAGGTTGGCCGGTTGACGGTTTTTAAGGCTTACACGGCTCAGCTGCAAACCCTTTTCGGTTGCCACTTTTTGCGTTATCGGCATGGCCTGGGTATTGCAAACGCCTATTGCCGCGATCGGTCCACCAGCCTGCATGGCTCCCTTCAGTTCTGTTTTAAGGGCAACAGCCAGTTCCTTGATGGCCGCCTTTGCTTCAGCGGTATCCGTTTGAATCGAATCAGATTGCTGATCACTTCTGCAGTCCATGGCCAGCACCACAAAACACAGACCCAGTAGTATTTGTTTCATTTCAATTTCGCTTTAAACTGTGGGATGAGTAAAGGCTACCCATTAATAAGCTTTCAAAGTGCCGGCGGGTGAATCGAATCAATACCCGTCAGCAGTCCATCTTAGTACCGATGGGTAAGGTCTACCCACCCTACGGGTTGCTAATTGATGCTTTCGGCTGCTTCTTCTTTACCCAGTAGTGAGAACTGCCGGGCCAGTGTCGGTTCATCGCGGCCAAGCTCAATCATGTCGTAGACGATTCGTGCTGATTCACGCAGTAACAGGTCAGGAAGGTCTTCTTCCTCCTCATCTGCGTCCTCAGCAGTTTCCTCATCTACATCATCGATCGCTGCCTCAGGCGGCTCACCTGCGCCTACCAGGGAATCAGCTTCATCCAGTAAAGGCCCATTGCCTTCCTTCGCAGCTTTTCTGGCAGTGCGTTTGGCTTCGTCTTTGTCCATTTCTTCGCGACGCGAGGATTCGAGTAGCGAGATCTCTATCTTGTCTTTATTGAGGTTAAATTCCTCGACATCACTGAGTAACCAGCCAAACTCCTGATCACTTGTAATTCTGTGCTGATAACGGAAATCTGTCACCGCCACCATACGATCCATCTCCCCTTCACGCTCATATCTGGCGGTTGGGATGCTGGTCCAGGGAAGGGCATTTTCGAGTGAACGCTCACCATAATCCTCGGGATCACCAGCTGATGGGAAACGGATATCCGGCTCAACACCACGGTTCTGCGTTGAGCCACCGTTGACACGGAAAAACTGTGCCATGGTGATCTTCAACTGTCCCATTTTCCCTGCATCGCTGGAGGGCGCGTAGTCATCAAGATCCACGAGGTTCTGTACTGTACCTTTCCCGAAAGTTGTTTCTCCAATGATCAAACCACGGCCGTAATCCTGAATGGCTGCTGCAAAAATCTCGGACGCGGAAGCACTATAGCGATTGACCAGGACAGCCAATGGACCATCCCATGCCATACCGGGATCGGTATCCTCTTCAGTACTGATACGGCCACTCGAGTTACGTACCTGTACCACCGGACCTTCGTCAATAAACAAACCGGTTAGCGTGGTGGCTTCAAGCAGTGAACCGCCGCCATTATTCCGCAAGTCGATAATCAGGCCCGTGATTCCCTCGGCTTTCATTTCGTCGATCAGTCTTCTGACATCACGGGTACTTGAACGGTAGTCCGGCAGGTTTTTTGCACGGCCATTAAAATCAAGATAAAACACTGGCAGATCAATCACACCAACCTTGACCACTTCTTCATTATCGCCCGGTACTTCAATGATACGGCTCTTGGCAGCCTGCTCTTCGAGCTTGACTTCGTCACGTACGATCTCGATGGTCTCTGACGGGCCTTCAACACCCGTATCCTCATGAAGGACCTCAAGCCGGACGATGGTGTGTTTTGCTCCACGAATCAAATCAACGACATCATCTACACGCCAGCCGACAACATCCTGCAACTTCCCGTCTTTGCCCTGGCCCACTGCAAGCACCTTGTCTCCGGCCTTGAGATTGCCCTCTTTATCCGCGGGTCCGCCCGGGACAACACTGGCTATACTGGTGTATTCATTTTCGCGGCCCAGCAAGGCACCGATGCCTTCCAGTGACAAACGCATTGAAATTTCAAAATTCTCTGAACTGCGGGGCGACATGTATGCAGTATGGGGCTCAATGGATTGAGCAAAGGCATTCATGAAGAACTGGAAAATATCATCGGAATTCAACTCTGAAATACGCCGGTCCAGATTTGCATAGCGGTCGTCGAGTGTTTCAATAATGGCTTCATCATCCTTGTCAGCCAGACGCAGACGAAGGTAATCATTCTTTACTCGCTGACGCCAGAATTCATTGAGTTCCTCTTCTGAATTGGCCCACTTGATTTCATCACGGTCCCACATGTAACTTTCGTCAATAGTGAAATCCATGGGCTGTTTGAGTTGTTCACGTGCAAAAACGACACGCTCTCTTACACGTTCAACATACACATTGAACATTTCATAAGCTGGCGTTGGGTCAGAATGCTGCAGCGCATCGTCAAGATTCAGCCGGTATGGCGCAAATGTTTCTATATCAGAGGCGAGGAAAAAGCTGTAATTGGGGTCGAGTAAATTAAGATATCCGTCGAAGATTTTCTCAGAGAGTTCGTCATCAAGCCGGGTATCTTTGTAGTGCCAGTTGGCCAGAAACTTGGTAGCCAGGTTACTACGCAGGCGTTGCTCAAGGCTGGGCTTGAATGTCACCTGCTCCGCCGGCTGGGTAACTGCCCATACCGAGGTACTTATCATTAATACCAATAAAAACTTGACTGCTCTCAAACTCATTTACTCCAACATCAATTAACTGTTATAGAACGCTTATCACCTATCTACTGACCACAAACCCGGCCATGAGTTGCCGGGATTTTTATTTCTGCAAACTATTTAAGCACTTGGCAAGTATGTGCTGCAAGGGTCAAAAGTTTAGACGAGCCAATCCAACGACCAAATAGACAAAGGCTACAAGTGAAATGTTCAAGCCACCAGGCCGGACTCTTCTGCCATTAAATCCGCATGATAAGAAGACCTGACCAGCGGCCCTGAAGCGATATGCGTAAAACCCATCTCATACCCAAGTGTAGCAAGTTCTTCAAATTCTTCCGGCGTCCAGTACCGCAATACCGGATGGTGATGAGGCGTCGGCTGCAGATACTGGCCGATAGTGACCATATCAACATCATGTGCCCGCAGGTCCCGTAAAACCTGCTCAACCTGCGCTTGGGTTTCCCCCAGACCCAACATAATGCCTGACTTGGTTGGGATTTCCGGATGCTGCGCTTTGAACTCCTTCAATAGCTTCAAGGACCAGTCATAATCCGCACCGGGCCTGACATTCGGGTACAGGGGCTTGACGGTTTCAAGGTTGTGGTTGAAGACATCCGGCGGAGATGTATTGAGAATTTTCAATGCCCTTTCAAGGCGGCCCTTGCCGCGAAAATCCGGAACCAGTATCTCCAGCTTGATACCCGGGCTTAGCTCGCGGATACGTCTGAGGCAACGAACATAGTGGTCTGCACCGCCATCGCGAAGATCATCGCGATCAACCGAGGTAATCACCACGTAGCGCAACTTCATGTCATGAATGGTTTGCGCCAGGCTTTCCGGTTCGTTTTCATCCGGAGGATTAGGCCGTCCATGGGCAACATCACAAAAAGAACACCTGCGAGTACAAATTTCCCCGAGGATCATGAAGGTCGCCGTACCCTTGTTGAAACACTCATGAATATTCGGACAAGTGGCCTCTTCACACACGGTGACCAGGCTATTATTCCGCAAACGCGACTTTAACTCAGCCACCGCATTACCCGCAGGCAGACGTACCCTGATCCACGAGGGTTTACGCAAAACCGGGGCATCCTGATCGAACCGGGCCGTATTTCGTGCCAGTTTATCGGCGCCAAGTTCTTTAACACCGGGATCTTTGGAGTTAATTAAATTGATGGGTATTTTCGTCTGGTCAGTCACTTTAACGCCTCAGGGCAAACCGCCCTCTATCAGGCAGAGCCGATTATTGTAGCCTAAAACCTCACACAAACCGGCAATCAGGCGATTTTCCACTTCTGCCATGGAAACCCCTGTAAATGCCGACAGGTTGGTAACCTGCAAGCCCTCGAAACCACAAGGGTTGATGCGCTGGAAAGGCTCCAGGTCCATGTCAATGTTAAACGCGAGACCATGAAAAGATTTGCCCCGGCGAATACGTAATCCAAGTGAGGCAATTTTGGCACCATCGACATAGACACCCGGTGCACCCGCAATTAGCCCCGCGTCCACATCATAACTTTTCAGTACGCCGATGATGGCCTGCTCGATTCCGGACACCAGGGCGCGAACACCCAGCTTTAACCGGCTGATATCGATCAGCGGATAAGCAACGATCTGACCGGGGCCGTGATAGGTCACCTGCCCGCCACGATCTACCTGGATTACGGGTATATCACCCGGTGCCAACACGTGTTCCGCACGACCGGCCTGACCTTGCGTGAACACCGGGGGGTGTTCTACCAGCCACAATTCATCAGCAGTGTCTGCATCGCGCTGATCGGTGAATGTCTGCATAGCCCGCCAGACTGGTTCATATTCCAACAAACCAAGGCGCCGGACGAGCAGCTTTGAATCTGACATCAGAGTGCGAACAGCACTTGCTCGCAGTCAGTCAACCCCTGGTAGATTTGATCCAACTGGGCTTTTGAAGTGGCATCGATAGTTACCGTCACCGAAAGATATTTACCTGACCCGCTGGGCTTGGTTCCGACCAGTACACCGGTAGAAATTTCAGCGTGGGCCAAAATGATATTCGTTACCAGCGCCTCAAAACCATCATCGTTGAGACCCATCGCCTTCACCGGAAACTTACAGGGGAACTCCAGCAGTGTCTCCTGCTGGTCTGAACCGCTATCGGGAGGGTTAACCGAAGCCATTAGTCATCACCGAACAAACCGCCAAACCACATACTCATGCCATCCCATGTGCGACCGAAAAAGCCCGCCTCCGGAACTGTCTCCAGTGCGACCAGGCCACGACTGGTGATCTCCACATCTTCAATTCGGATTGAAATCTGGCCAACTTCTTCACCTTCGGCAATCGGTGCAATCAGCTCTGGTCGCATCTCAACCTGTGCATCAAGATCATCGTAGCGACCTCTCGGTATCGTGATAAACAGCTCATCGCTAATACCCAGGCGGATCTGATCTTCTTCACCTTTCCAGACCTTGCCCTGTGCCAACTCCTGCCCCGCCTTATATAACTGGATGGTTTCAAAGAAACGGAACCCATAATTAAGCAGTGTCTGGCTTTCATTGACGCGGGATGTTTCTGAACCGGATCCGAGCACCACGCTGACCAGACGCATACCGTCACGCTTGGCAGAAGCTGCCAGGCAGTAACCCGCAGCTTCGGTGTGACCGGTCTTGAGTCCGTCAACCGCCGGATCCCGCCATAGCAGGTTATTGCGGTTGTGCTGACGTATATTGTTAAAGCTATATTCCTTTTCTGAATACCACGTATAAAAATCCGGGAAATCCTTAATCAATGCGACACTCAAGGTTGCCACATCGCGTGCGGTAGTAAAGTGATTCTCGTGAGGCAAGCCGGTGGCATTCATGAAATGACTGTTGGTCATGCCCAGTTGATCTGCATAGTGGTTCATCAACCCGGCAAAAGCGTCTTCCGACCCGGCCAGGTGCTCCGCCAGCGCCACGCTGGCATCATTACCCGACTGGATCACCATTCCCTTTATCAGTTCTTCAACCGTCGGCTGCATGGAAGGCTCAATGAACATGCGTGAACCGCCTGTACGCCAGGCTGCCTCACTTACGGTAACAGTGTCAGTCAGCTTGATATTGCCGCTGGCCAGTTCTGAAAAAACGATATAACTCGTCATCACCTTGGTAATACTGGCGGGTTCAACAGGCATGTCCGGATTGCTTTCAACCAGCACATGACTGCTATTGAAATCAACAAGGATGTAGCTGTTTGCGCTCAACGTTGGCGCTGCGGGTATCGGCATACCTTTTGGCGGCGGCGGTGGCGGTGCTTGTGCGATCGCGAACATCGGCAAAGCAACGGCAAAGATCAGTAACAAAAGGAATTTCTTCATAATCTACAATTATTCCGTAAATATACAGACCGGGTCTACCCGAAATCGGGTAAAACCACAAAGAGTCTGCAGGGTTCAACTGGCAGGCTCTTATCGACTCACTTTATGCGGGCGTTCATAGCCAAGTTCAACTACACGGCGCATGCTGGCCTCAATTTCCCACTCCGAAGCATACGGTCCTATCCATACCTTGTACAATCCGCGGCTTTTTTTAATCGAGACCGGTTTGAGTTGCGCGGCTATCATTTTTCCTGCCAGGTCATCGGCAGTTTTGCGTTTTTTGAATGCCCCAACCTGTAAAAACGTTTCATCCGCGAGCTTCACAGTGGAACGTTTAGATGTTTCTACATCGATCGCACGAACATCTATGCGAGCGGTACCGGTTTGATCGACCCCCAGTTTGATCGCTGCCGCATAAGACAGGTCAATAATACGGTCTTCGTGGAACGGGCCACGGTCATTGATTTTTACAATCATCTTGCGGCCATTATCAAGATTGGTAACCTCCGCATAGGTCGGTAAGGGGAGGCTCTTATGTGCAGCAGTTGCCAGGTGCATATCGTAGGGCTCGCCACTGGACGTGCGACGGCCATGAAACTTACTGCCGTACCAGGATGCAATACCACGCTCGTGATAACCCTTGCTACTGGGTAAAACGGTATAGGTCTTACCCAGCACCGTATACGGGCTGTGGTTGCCGTAGCGTGCCCTCGGCTCATTTTTGGGCACCGCATCGTGGACATCTGCCGCTGAGATTTTGCGGCTTGATGGACCGTCACCGGCCTCCTCCGCTTCTTTTTTCCCCGCGCAGCCCGCCAACAGTAAACCTGCCAGGGCCGCCGTGAATATCAACTGCTTCATCAGGACTTATCCATGCCTTTTTTGATTTCCTGGCTTAACTCATAAACAGCCATCGCATAGCGTGGACTGCGGTTATAGCGGGTGATGACATAGAAATTTTTGAATGTCAGCCAGTAGGTGTTGCGTTTCTCTTCTTTCAGCTTTAAAACCGCTGCAGGAATATCCGGTGATAAATCGCTCGAACTGGTGAAGCCCTTCTCCCGCCATTGAGCTACTGTCAGTGATGGTTTGTATCCCCTTGTGGATATCTCATCAAAAGCCGCACTCTCTGATGCGATTGCACGTTTTGTAACCGCTTGTCCAGGCTGCCAGCCATGACGGTGCAGGTAATTGGCGACGCTACCGACGACATCGGCCTTTGATCGCCAAAGGTCGCGGCTGCCGTCTTCATCAAAATCCACAGCATACTCACGATAACTGCTCGGCATGAATTGGCCCATACCCATTGCGCCAGCATAAGACCCGGTGACTTCAGCGGTCGGCAGCCCCTCTTCGGTAGCGAGCTGCATATACTGCATCAGCTCCTTAGAGAAGAACTCAGAGCGGTCAGAAGAAAGGTCCTGAGGGTAATAAAAACCCAGGGTAACCAGCGAGTCAATAATGCGGTAGCTTCCAGTAATACGCCCGTACAATGTCTCAACACCTATGATTGAAACGATGATTTCTTCATCCACACCGAATTTTTCAGAAGCGGATTCTATAAGTTCGCGGTTTTCCTCCCAGAACTTGATCCCTTCGTTGATCCGCTTGTCGTTCAGGAAAATCTTCCGGTACTGATACCATGGTTTTCCCTCAGCAGGCCGGGAAATGGCATCGACAATAGACTGTTTGTATTCAGCCTCAAGCAGCAATTCCCGCACTTCATTTTCAGACAGCCCATATTCCGAGACTGCACGCTCAACAAATTGGTCGGTTCCGGGATGCTCCGCGGCAAATACGGGTACACAAAAAAGTACCAATAAAAGAAATTTTCGCATTAAAAAAGGTTTCCACATTGAATGGTTAAGCAGTTTTTATAAAACACAGAAGCAGAGTTTACCCGAACAGAAAATAAAAACCGCCTTTACAAGTGCCTTTAACAAAATTAATCAAGGGTTCTAACCCGCATATTGCACCAGTCTCGCGCAAGCTGGCGAAGAGCGGGGGCATCTGGACGCCGGGCTGGACTGAAATCAATAGCCATAGCTATTGGTTGAAGGAAGCCCAAGTCCAGGTGCATCCGAGCGAGCCAGGTTCGTGATACTGGTGCAATATGCGGGTTCTCACCTACTAATGAATTTTCTGTGACCATAAATGGACATCATCATGCCGAATCCTGCCAATAATGTGACAGCGGAGGTTCCGCCATAGCTAATCAGCGGCAACGGTACACCAACGACGGGTAGTACGCCCGACACCATGCCGCCATTGACCAGCACGTACACAAAAAGGGTCAAACTCAATGCCCCCGCCAATAATCTTGATCCAGTATCACGCGCAATGCTGGCAATATACAGACCACGGGCGATAACCATTAAATAAGTCAGCATAAGCAGCGAAACACCGATCAGGCCGAACTCCTCGGAAATCACCGCCAGGATGAAATCGGTGTGCCGCTCGGGAATAAACTCAAGATTTGACTGGGTTCCGTTTAACCAGCCCTTGCCAGTCAAACCTCCCGACCCGACAGCAATTTTTGACTGAATAATGTTCCAGCCATGACCCAACGGATCGGCTTCAGGATTGAGAAACGTGCGGACACGATCGCGCTGATACTCCTTCATGACCAGCCACAAAACCGGTGCCGCAGCAGTGGCCACCCCTGCAAAACCAAACAACACCCGCCAGTGTAGACCGGCCAGGTAAAGCGTAAACATACCGCTGGCCGCAACCAGAAGTGCAGTACCAAGGTCGGGTTGCCGGTAGATCAACAGGGTTGGAATCAATAGTATTCCGAATACCACGGCGGTTGATTTCATCGAAGGCGGCAATACCCTCGAATGCAGATACCAGGCAACCATCATGGGCACGGCCAGTTTCATCAATTCAGAGGGCTGGAAACGAAGTACGCCAAAATCCAGCCAACGCTGTGTACTGCGCCCGACACCCAGTACCAGGGTTGCGAGCAGCATGGCGACGCCAAGACCATATAACCACGGAGTCCAGGCCCTCAGTACCCGTGGCGGAGCCTGGCTGATAATCAGCATCATTACAAGACCAAAACCAAGACGTATTGCCTGCCGGTTAACCATGGCCATGTCCTGACCGGACGCGCTGTACAGTGCGGTCAGTCCAAAACCGGCGATCAGTAGTAACAGGATCAGTAGGACCGGATCCAGACGTGGTGCTCCAACCCATGTTGGCAACCAGCGTTTCATGGCTGTAGCTCCCGTTCCAGCTCCTGGTCAAGCCAGACATCCAGTGTTGCCCGTGCGACTGGAGCGGCAGCAGTAGAGCCGCCGCCACCGTGTTCAACCACCACCGCTATTGCGATCCTGGGGGCCTCTACCGGTGCAAAAGCTATAAACCACGCATGATCCCTGAGGTGCTCAGCAACATCCTCCTGGTTTTCTCTTTTTTTAGCCGAAAGCTGATACACCTGCGCAGTACCCGTCTTGCCACCGGTTCGAAAATGAGCATCAACAGCAACCTTTCTGGCGGTGCCGCGTAAGCCATTGACCACCAGGTCCATGCCGTCGAGAACTGCCTGCCAGTTCTGCGGATCATGGATCGGAATTTGTCGCTCAGACGGGGCTCTGATGCGTTTTGCTCTTTCAACACCTGCCGGCTTGCTTGCATAAAGGAGTCTTGGTGAAAAAAGTGTCCCGCCATTGACCAGTGCAACCACGGCATTGGCCAACTGCAGCGGTGTTACCACGTTGAAACCCTGGCCAATTCCCGCGATCACCGTTTCACCCGGATACCACGGCTCTTCAAGCGCAGCACGCTTCCAATCACGTGACGGTAGCAGGCCCTTGCCTTCGCCCGGCACGTCAATACCCGTAACCGAGCCGAAACCAAACTGTGCCAGGTAGTCATGCATACGGTCTATACCCATGTCCATGGACAGTTGGTAAAAATACGTATTGACCGACTGCTCCAGCGCGGAACGAATATTCACCCAGCCATGCCCGGTATCCTTCCAGTCACGGTATGGTCGGTCATATCCTTCAATATAAAACTTGCCGTTTGAGAAGACCCGGGTCTCCGGCGTCACCACACCAAGCTCCAAGCCTGCCAATCCGACGAATGGCTTTAGTGTGGACCCCGGCTCATAAGCACCGCTAAGGGCACGATTAAACAGTGGCCGTCCCGGCGCACTGAGAATTTCAGAATAGGCCTGTTGGCTGATACCATCCACAAAAGCATTCGGGTCATAGCCGGGTTTGCTGACCAGCGCGATGACACTGCCATCCACTGGATCAATGGCCACCACAGCGCCCGGGCGATCACCGAGCGCA
>Ga0224504_10000482_pt1 | contig 17783 bp, 15 predicted proteins | sample SF_Oct11_sed_USG_3_FD_170160 | JGI IMG/M metagenome (GOLD analysis project Ga0224504, IMG submission 170160) | Sediment microbial communities from San Francisco Bay, California, United States - SF_Oct11_sed_USGS_24 | ecosystem: Environmental > Aquatic > Marine > Sediment | place: USA... | reverse complement strand
AGGCACCGCCGCGCTTGTGCTGGCGCGCGTACATATCAAGGTAGAACTCGCCACGAATGCTACCCGTGGCGTCCTTGATACGATAGAAGTGCACGTCTTTGTGCCAGCTGTCGATGTCCTCGACTGCCTCAATCTGCAGGCCATAGAGGCGCTCCACGATCTGGAACAGGCCTTTGATCACCCGCGGTTCAGGGAAATAGGGCTTCAGTTCTTCCTGCGAAATGGCGTATTTTTTCTGCCGCAACTTTTCTGAATAGTAGGGTATGTCCCAGGCCTGCAGGTCGTCGCTGTTGTCGTGTTCGCGGGCGAAATCACGGACATCCTGCAGTTCCTGCACGGCGGCGGGTTTGGAACGTTCGGCGAGGTCTTGCAGGAAGTTCATCACCTGGTCGGTGGAGTCCGCCATTTTGGTGGCCAGCGAACGCTCGGCGTAATTGTCAAAGCCGAGCAGTGCGGCGGCTTCATGGCGCAGCGCCAGGATCTCCTCCATCAGGGCGCTGTTGTCCCACTGACCGGCATGCGGACCCTGGTCAGAGGCGCGGGTGACATAGGCGGTATACAGCTCTTCGCGCAATTCGCGGTTATCCGCATAGGTGATTACCGGGTAATAGGACGGAAACTCCAGCGTAAATACCCAGCCGTCAAGCTGACGCTGTCCGGCTGTTTGTTTTGCCAGTGAGCGGGCGCTTTCAGGCAGACCGGCCAGCAGCTTTTCATCGGTAATCTGCTTGTGCCAGGCATTGGTGGCATCCAGTACGTTGTCGCTGTACTGCGAGGACAGTTGCGACAGTTTCTGCAGTATTTCCTTGTAGCGGTCGCGTGCCTGCTGGTCCAGCTCAATGCCGGAAAGGCGGAAATCGCGCAGTGCATTGTTGATGACCTTCTGCTGCGCCGTATCCAGCCTTGTCATCTCGACACCCTCTGCGATCTGGCGAAAGGCCTTGTATAAACCTTCGTGCTGACCCATCTCGGTGCCATACTCGCTCAGTAACGGCAGGCAGTCATTATAGGTTTCACGCAAGGCATCACTGTTGACGACCGCGTTCATGTGTCCGACCGGTGACCAGGCACGGTTGATGCGGTCATCCATGTCATCCAGCGGCTCTACCAGGTTGCTCCAGCTGTAGTGCTCGTTTTCCTGCAGCAGACGTTCTACCTGACGGCGACTGTCATCCAGCAGTTCTGTGACAGCCGGCTTTACATGTTCGGGCCTGATCTTCGAGAACGGTGGCAGGCCGTTGAGTTGCAGCAGCGGGTTCGACATTCGGGTAATACCTCTTTATTTGCAGGGTGTAATGCCTGTCAGGGCTGGCTCACTTTAGCACTTTGCGCGCCACTGTTGAATGCCTGTTCAGCGGTTGCAACTCTGCCGGAATGTATCCGTGCTACATTAATAAAATTATTTCAGCTTTTAACAGGAGGCCTTTGTGTCTATCAGGGATTTTGAAAATATTTCACCGCTTATTGCTGCGTCTGCCTATGTCGACGAGGCTGCGCTGGTGGTTGGCGAGGTCAGCATTGATGAAGATGCGTCGCTATGGCCAATGGTGGTAGCGCGTGGTGATGTCAACACGATTCATATTGGCGCCCGCACCAATATTCAGGACGGTAGCATCCTGCATGTCAGCCACGACAGCGAATTTGCAGCAGGCGGGTTTGCCTTGCAGATTGGTGCTGACGTCACCGTCGGTCACCAGGCGGTCGTGCATGGATGCACTGTCGAGGACCGCTGTCTTATCGGCATGTCTGCGACCATCATGGACGGCGCCATTATCCGTTCCGGCTCCATTGTCGGTGCCGGCAGCCTGGTGCCGCCGGGGCGGGAACTGGAAGGCGGCTATCTCTGGGTTGGCTCACCGGCCCGCAAGGCGCGCCCGCTGCGGCCCGAGGAGGAAGGTTTTCTGAGCTATTCCGCGGCGCACTACGTGGAGCTGAAGAACCGCTATATGGCGAGACCTTAGGACGGTGAGCGTAATGCCTGTATCACCGGTCCGGTATCCGGCCGTACTTTTCGCCATATATAAAACGACTCGGCGGCCTGCTCCACCAGCATTCCCAGTCCATCCATGCAGCGGGCTGCGCCTCGTTGCTTTGCCCAGTCCATGAAGGCGGTAGGCCTGTCTGCATACATCATGTCGTAACAGCAGCAGTCAGTTGATATGACGCTGTCTGGCAGCGCCGGCACCTGTCCTTTGAGACTGGCAGCGGTTGCATTGATGATGAGGTCAAATGACTGTCCGGCGACATCATCCAGTCCGCAACCTTCAGTGTGTCCAAGATCGCAAAACAGGCGTGCCAGCTCGACGGCTTTTGCTGCTGTGCGGTTGGCGATCACCAGCAAGTCAGGATTTTCATCTAATAACGGCTCGATGACACCGCGCGCGGCGCCGCCGGCACCCACCAGTAACAGGCGTTTGTTTTTTAAAGTAGCACTGTTATTCAGCAGCAGGTCGCGCACCAGTCCGGCACCATCGGTGTTATCACCAAAGTGCCGCCCGTCCTGATCGAGAAGCAGTGTGTTAACCGCACCAGCACGTTCGGCACGCTGACTGCGTGTCGCTGCCAGTGCCCAGGCATCTTGCTTAAACGGTACCGTAATATTCAGACCCATGCCGCCGTGCTGCAGAAAGTCGGCAACGGCCTTGTTGAAGTCATCTTTTTCGACCAGGATAGCCTGGTAGTCGAGTTGCTGCTTTGTCTGCCTGGCAAACAGCGCATGGATGCGGGGGGATTTGCTGTGCGCAACCGGGTTGCCCATGACGGCGTAATGATCCATCAGCTTGTGGTCTTCATAGATTCACGGCGCCCCTGATTACCCTCTGCCGGCCAGTGCTGTTACGGGTCGCTGCGCAACCAGTGTGCGGCTGCTTTTGCATAATATGTCAGGATCGCATCTGCACCGGCACGCTTGAATGACAGCAGTGATTCCATCACCACGGACTTTTCATCCAGCCAGCCATTTTGTGAGGCTGCCTTGAGCATGGCGTACTCACCACTCACCTGGTAGGCAAAAGTGGGTACACCGAACTGGTCCTTTACCCGCCTGACGATATCGAGGTAAGGCATGCCCGGTTTAACCATCACCATGTCGGCGCCCTCCTCCAGGTCCAGTGCGACCTCGCGTAATGCCTCGTTACTGTTGGCAGGGTCCATCTGGTAGCTGTATTTATTGCCGCCTGCCAGGTTGGCGGCAGAGCCCACGGCATCGCGGAATGGTCCATAAAAGCTCGAGGCGTATTTTGCTGCATAGGCCAGAATTCGGGTGTTACGGTAACCGGCCTGTTCCAGTGCCGTGCGCATGGCGCCGATGCGACCATCCATCATGTCAGAGGGTGCGACGATATCGGCACCTGCCTCTGCATGCGACAGTGCCTGTTTCACCAGCACCTCGACGGTCTCGTCATTCAGAACATAACCGTGCGCATCGATCAAACCGTCCTGTCCATGAGTTGTAAAGGGGTCCAGTGCTACATCGGTAATGACGCCAAGCTCAGGCAGTGACTGTTTCAGCGCGCGTACCGCTCGCTGTGCCAGCCCTTGCGGGTTGAAGGCCTCGCGGGCATCTTCAGACTTGCTGTTTGCCGGTGTGACCGGAAACAGCGCGATGGCGGGAACACCGAGGGCATGAATTTCGCCGGCTTCCTTGAGCAGTTGGTCAATACTCAGGCGTTCAACGCCGGGCATGGAGGCAACTGCTTCACGTTGTTGCTCGCCTTCCAGTATGAAGACCGGATAAATGAGGTCGCTGCAGCTGAGTTCGGTCTCACGCATCAGCCGGCGGCTGGATTCATCATGTCGCATACGGCGCATGCGGGTGGCGGGAAAACGGCTGTTTCCCGGTGGTGTATCGGTCACTGTTACAGCTCCTGGGGAAGAGAGTACACAGTTTACCGCCGTTGGCGTTGCTATGAAATTACCATTTCATTATCAGCCTGTGTAAGCTGTAATAATGACAATGTGTCAACAGAAACAGACTGTTACGGAGCCCGGGCAGAACTGCGCCGTGGCTGCACTACTACATCAACAGTGCCCGCAACTGTCTGAATGGTATGCAACTCCGCTGACTCGCGGCCAGCTGGTGTACCTTCAGTCTGCCGTACAGCAGGAACTGCAGAGACGTTTGTGTAACGGTGTTTGCTGTTCTGCATTGCATCTATTGCAGCTGGTTTGCCGGTTTCACTATCGGTTCGATGTGGAACTGGATTATCAACAGTTGCTGGCGGCGGTACAGAATATACCCGAGCATGCACTGCTGGAACTGGTTTATGGACAGTTGCTCGCAAGTTGTAAACAGACAGGCGCACATCAGCACCTGGCTGACGGCTTTGCGCTGGCAGCAGAATATCTTTCTTCAGCGGATTATTTCCGGCTGGTACGACAACATGAGTTGCTGGGCTGGTTGGCGCTTGCTGATAGCGCGTCCGCGCCGCAGCAACTGCAGTCATTACTGGCAGAGGCCGCCGTGATAAAACAGTTACGGGGTGATAGCGGCGTACCGTTCGGGGCTACGCATCTGGATACGCTCGGATAACAACTGCCGCGGCCTATCCTGGCTGTCAGGTGGTAATGTCTGCCGAGTAAAGAATAAATAATATAATAAATACAGTTAGATAAGGGTATTGCGGGGTGTTGTCCTGACATGCCGCTGTTGCATTAAAGATTCCTGTGCGAGCGCCGATAGACTCATCAGACAGTGACACAACAGTGTCTTCTGATGTGGGTCCAGCAGGGATTAAGGAAGATCAGGGCCCATTTCAGAAAGTATTTTTAGCCATTGCACACACAAGGGCTCACAGTCTCCTCCGACGCTGAAAAGCGTTTTCAACCCGCCGAAAGGCGGGTTTTTTTTGCATCCCGGTTGCTATCGGTGCGTTGCTAAAGGGGCCAGCCAGTCCCTGGGCTTGAGGAATACCTCGTAGAGCTCTGCTTCCGGTGTGCCGGGCTCGGGGTGCCAGTCATAGCGCCAGCTGACCTGCGGTGGCAGAGACATCAGGATCGCCTCGGTGCGACCGCCCGACTGCAGTCCAAACAGGGTGCCACGGTCATAGACCAGGTTGAACTCGACATAGCGTCCGCGCCGGTAACGCTGGAATTCCTTTTGCTGTTCTCCGTAGTCGAGGTGCTTGCGGCGTTCGACGATCGGCAGGTAGGCCGGCAGGAAATGGTTGCCGACACTGATCATCAGGGAGCAGCTGTACTCAAAACCGTTTTCGTTGAGATCGTCAAAGAACAGACCCCCGATACCGCGTGGTTCGTCACGGTGCTTGAGATAGAAGTAGTCGTCGCACCATTTTTTGTAGTCCGTATAAACATGCTCGCCAAAGGGTGTACAGGCCTCGCGTGCGAGGCGGTGCCAGTGGACCGCATCTTCGCTAAAGCCGTAGTAGGGTGTCAGGTCAAAACCACCACCAAACCACCAGACCGGATCGGCGCCCGGCTTTTCGGCAACAAAGAAACGTACATTGGCATGTGTAGTGGGCACATAGGGATTATGCGGATGAATCACCAGCGAAACTCCCATGGCCTGGAACGAGCGGCCGGCCAGCTCCGGTCGCGATGCGGTTGCCGAAGGCGGCAGCCCGGCACCGTAAACATGTGAAAAGTTGATGCCGGCCTTTTCGAATACTGCGCCATTTTCCATGACGCGGGAGCGGCCGCCACCGCCTTCCTCGCGCGACCAGCTGTCTTCGCGGAAATGCTGCTTGCCATCGGCCTGTTCGAGTGCAGCACAGATGGTGTCCTGCAGGTTCAGCAGGTAGTTACGTACCTGTTCGATATGTGTGTTGTCGATATGATTGTCAGACATGATTGGTAGCAGCTGTCCCTGTCACTGTGCGCCGGCACCACGGCCGAGAAGCTTGCCCGTCAGGCCATCACGAATCTGGCTGGGCGTATTATTGCCATGCGCACCATGCAGGATGCAGTCCAGTTGATTATTAAATGCCTTGTTTACCTGGATGGCGCTGGTAGCTGGCTTGCGCCCATGGATGTTTGCGCTGGTAGAAACCAGCGGTCTTCCCCAGGCGTGGCAGAGTTCATTGGCAAGCGGGTGTGAGGTGAGTCGAATGGCAAGTGAGTCGTGTTCGCCACGTAACCATGCCGGGGTTTCAGATCGGCATGGCAGGATCCAGGTCACCGGTGTTGGCATCTTGCCGGTTACGCGTTTTGTCGTTGCCGGGCTCAAAGGTAGCAGCAACGGCTCGAGCTGTGCCAGCTCACTTGCGATAAGGATGACGCCCTGTGCCATGGAACGTTGCTTCAATGACAGCAGTTGTAATACAGCGACACCATTGTATGGATCACAGCCCAGTCCGTACACGGTCTCTGTCGGGTAGGCGATAATGCCGCCGGCGTGCAGTTGCCGAACCGCTTCGCGTATACGCCAGTTCATGGCGTACCTGACCTGACTGGATTTTCAGCAGTGCAAATCAAGATCAATCCGTCGCTTTCTCCATTTCCGGTAGCGGCTTGTCCCATGCTTCGACAAATTTACAGTCCTGCTGCGGGCATACACGCTGGGTACCGGAACGCTTGGTTGTCTTGATCGAGGTGATCGGCCAGTGACAGTCCGGGCAGGGCTGTGCCAGCGGCTGGTTCCAGATGGCATATTTGCAGTCCGGGTAACGTTCACAGGAAAAGAACAACTTGCCACGCCGCGATTTGCGTTTGAGGATGCTGCCTTTCTTGCACTCCGGGCACTGTACACCGGTATTTTCCGGTTTTTCCAGCGGTTCGATGTATTTGCAGTTCGGGTAGCTGCTGCAGCCAATGAACTTGCCGTAACGTCCGGAGCGAATAATCAGGTCGGATTCACACTGCGGACAACTGCGGCCTTCAACGACTTCCGGAGCCGCACTTTCCTGGTCTTCACCGACATTACGCGTGTACTTGCAATCCGGGTAGCCCGAGCAGCCGAGAAAGAAGCCGCCCCGGCCCAGGCTCATCTGTAATTGCTTGCCGCATTCCGGGCATTTTTCCTCGACCGGTTTTGGATAGGGACGGTCGTAGTCCTTGCCAATGAGTTTCTGGAATGGTTTCCAGAATTCATTCATCACAGGTATCCAGTCTTTTTCACCGCGGGAGACGGCATCCAGTTCATCTTCCAGGCCGGCAGTAAAATCGTAATCTACATAGGGAGTGAAATTCTCGGTGAGAAATTCAACCACCACACGACCAACATCCGTCGGGTAAAAGCGTTTCTTCTCCAGCGTAACGTACTCACGTGCCTGCAATGTCGAGATGATCGTTGCATAGGTGGAGGGACGGCCAATGCCATACTCTTCCAGTGCCTTTACCAGGCTCGCCTCGGAATACCGTGGCGGTGGCTCGGTGAAATGCTGGTCGGCGCGCACATCACTCAGTGTGCAGGCATCACCCTTTTGCAGCGGCGGCAAAATGCTTTCGTCACTGCCGCCCTTCTTGTCATCTACGTCTTCCTGGTAGACAGCCATAAACCCCGGGTCGACGATGGTCGAGCCATTGGCACGAAAGAAATTACCTTCTCCACATTTGAAATCCACGCTGACGGTATCAATGGTTGCATGAATCATCTGGCTGCTGATGGTGCGTTTCCAGATAAGCTCATAAAGCTTGAGTTGCTCAGCGGACAGGTATTTTTTGATATCGTCCGGGGTTTTCAGGATGGATGTAGGGTGGATTGCCTCGTGTGCTTCCTGGGCATTCTTGGCCTTGGTCTTATAGGTTCTGGGTTCTGCGGGCAATGCATCCTTGCCATAGCGTTCCGGGATGTAGCTGCGCAGTTCTTCCAGGGCTTCCGGTGACAGGTTGACCGAATCGGTACGCATGTAGGTAATCAGGCCGGCAGCTTCTTCACCGGTGTCGATCCCCTCGTACAATTGCTGCGCAACACGCATGGTGCGGCTGGCGGTAAAGCCAAGTTTGCGAGCCGCTTCCTGTTGCAGGGTAGAGGTTGTGAAAGGCGCTGTCGGATTACGTTTGCGCTGTTTCTTTTCTACCTTGTCGACAACCAGTTTGCCGTCTGCGGCGGTTAGCAGTTCTGCTCTTGCCTGGTTGGCGCTGTCTTCATCGGTGATCGAGAATTGCTTGAGTTTCTCATCATGCAAGTGTGTCAAACGTGCGACAAAGTCCTGTTTATCCTTGCCGAGATCACCTTCCAGGGACCAGTACTCGCGTGGTTTAAAACTTTCTATCTCAACCTCGCGTTCCACGATCATGCGCAATGCCGGGCTTTGCACGCGCCCGGCAGACAGGCCACGGCGTATTTTTTTCCACAGCAATGGCGACAGTTTGAAACCCACCAGGTAGTCGAGCGCACGCCGTGCCTGCTGGGCATTGACCAGTTCGCTGGACAGATCGCGCGGGTTTTCTACTGCTTCGTTAACGGCGTTTTTGGTGATGGCATTGAAGACTACCCGGTGCACCGACTTGTCTTTCAGCGCCTTGCGCTCCTTGAGCAGTTCACACAGGTGCCATGAAATGGCTTCACCCTCGCGATCCGGGTCAGTCGCCAGAAACAGGGCATCAGATTTCTTCATCTCCCTGACGATGGCATCGACATGTTTTGAATTACGGTCGATCAGCTGGTACTTCATATCGAAGTCATGCTCGGTATCGACCGCACCTTCCTTTGGAACGAGGTCGCGGACATGCCCGTAGGACGCCATGACGTTATAGTCCTTGCCAAGATACTTCTTGATGGTTTTGCACTTGGCAGGTGATTCTACGATTACAAGGTTCTTGCTCATAGTGATGTTGTCTGGATCGACGCTTTGTCGACCGTGTAGTGACTACTGAAAGTCAGTGGAGGTGGTTGGACAGGTTGTCAGAGACAAGGTCTTCCACCCAGCTATAGGCTGCTTCTTCACCGGGCTGGTTGATCAGCACCATGAGGATGACCCATTTCAGCTGTTCCAGGTCAAAGTCCTCATTTTCCAGCGCCATGGCACGGTCAATGGCCAACTCGCGGCTGGCAGGCGTCAATACGTCCATTTGTTCAAGGAACAGAATAAAACCGCGACAGGCACTATCCAGACGTTGCATTTCAACATTTGAAAAAAGCCGCAGGGAGCGGTCAGATTGTGAGTCTGGCGGGTTGGGTTCGCTGGCCAGACCTTCCATCCAGAGAAAGGCGCGATCTATCTCCAGAGTTGGGAAACCCGCCTGACTGAGCTCTTGCTGGACTGACTCGCGGTCAGGTGTGACCGGGCTGTCTTCGTCCATATAATAGTTTTCAAACAGGTACATCAGCACGTCAAAGACGTTTTCTTTCATCATTATACCTTTTATTTCAATCGGTTATAGATTCCACCGGGGCTGGAGGCGATATAACCACTCATTTCCAGCTGCAGGAGCATGGAGGAAACTTCGGCTGGCGTCAATCCGCTACTTGTCACCAGCTGATCAATGGAAGTGTTTTCAAATTCAATACTATCAAGGAGTTGCAGGTAATCGGCGTCGAGTTCGCGGGCCAGATCCGGGTGTTCCTCAGGCCGGCCGGGATTGGGCTGTTGCGAACAGGCACCCGCCAGTGCACCCAGCTCATCAATGACATCCTGCGCCGTTTCAACCAGTTTTGCACCCTGACGTATCAGGTGGTGGCAACCCCGTGCCAGCGGATTATGAATTGAGCCAGGGATGGCAAACACCTCTCGCCCCTGTTCTCCGGCATTGCGGGCACTGATCAGTGATCCGGAACGCAGTGCGGCTTCTACCACCAGTGTGCCGAGACTGAGCCCGCTAATGATACGGTTGCGGCGCGGAAAATTTTCGGCGAGCGGCGGGGTAGCCACCGGAAACTCCGAGATTAGTGCACCCTCGGTGGCAATCTGCCTGGCCAGGTCGCGGTGGCGTGCCGGGTACACCCGGTCCAGGCCGGTACCCATGACCGCAATGGTGGCACCTCCGGCGTCGAGTGCACCCTGGTGGCTGGCCGCATCAATGCCCAGGGCCAGTCCGCTGGTAATGATCAGGCCGGAGGCCGACAGGTGCCGGGCAAATTCAGTGGCTGTTTGCTGTCCGGACGCGGTTGGGTTGCGACTGCCCACCATGGCCAGTTGTGGTTCGCCGAGAAGTGCAGCATTGCCGTGAATATAAAGGATTGGCGGTGGTGCCGGAATCTGCTGTAGCAGCGCGGGATAGTCCGGATCGCAATAGCACATAATCCGGTTACCCGGTTTTTCGTGCCAGTTGAGGTCCTGCTCGATGGCGGCTTTGTCGGGCCGTTGCAGGGCTTTAATGCTTGCCTGTTTCAGGCCCAGCTGACGTAACTGTTCGCTGTCGAGTTGTTGCAGATCACCCGGGTTCGGGAAGCGCTCCAGCAAGCGATGCAGGGTCACCGCGCCCACGCCGGGAGCGTGGTACAGGGTGAGCCAGTCAGAAAGGGTATCTGTGGAGATGCTGAGTGTGCCAGCCATGATGGCTAGCTTACACTCAGCAGTGTTGAGCCGTTCTGTTTATACATGTGTTCACCATCCTTGGCGTTAACATTGTGAGGCCCTGTTGTCAGGGCGTGCGTACGAAGTCGTTAATATTGATAGCGCTGGTTGCTTTCATGACCAGCCCAAAGCTGACCTTGTCAAAGGTGCGAAATACCATGATAAGACCGGCATCTTCATCCGGCAGCTTCACGGCATCATTACGCTTGCCGCTGACGGTGTCCTTGATGGTACGGCCTCTCTTGAAGATTCTGAACACATGACCGACTTCAAGGCCTTCGCGGGTGCCGAGATCAATGGCTACCACATTGAACTGGCCAATCTGGCTGACGCCGTCAATCACTGAAATGATCCGGCCTTCGAGGTCGGTCTCGGGTGCATGTGGCTGAAAGTGCGTAACCGGCGTGGACTCGTTTGCCGGCAGCAGACGGTCACCGACCCGGATTTCACGGGTGGTTTGTGCCAGAAAGATGGTGGCCGGATCACCGAACTGCTCGACCGGGCCGGTACCTACATAAAGTGCTTCATAGCCAAGTAATTCGTCGGTATCCGGGTCGATATAGGGGCCACCCGGGTGGTAGAGATCAAATATCGTTTCACTTTTATCATCAATGCCGCGGGCATAGACCCGGTCACTGACGCCGGTGATCACGTGTTCGCCGGCACTTGCAACGACGTAGGGTGCCTTGTCCAGTGTCTCTGCATCTACCACAAGGGCGCGTGTCAGGAATGGCCGTATCGCGTCCAGCGGTATGGTAGGAATGGCGTTTTCGAGGCTCTCCACGCGCACCTGCGGTGACAGGTCAACGGTTGGATATCCGCGTGACATACGCAGCTGCGGTTTACCGTCGACATAAACCAGCGTCAGGATATCGCCGGGGTAGATCAGGTGCGGGTTTTCAACCTGTGGATTGACATACCAGACTTCCGGCCAGAGCCAGGGGTCGCGCAGAAACATGGCTGAGATATCCCAGAGGGTGTCACCCTTGACGACCACGTAGCGGTCCGGGTGTTCCGGGTTGAGAACCACGTCTGCTGCATACAGAAAACCTGCGAACAAAGCGGCGAAGACCATTCCTGTTAATTTCTTGATTGGCATAGGTGTCCCTTTACGTCGAGTATGTATCGATGCCTGTCAGATTAGCGGTAGCAATGTTGCTGCTTCCGGCTGCCCCGGTTCATGCGCGAGTCTAGCGGAAAATCCACACAGAACAAAACCTTTTATGAATTTCTGCCGTCGCCACATTGACGTTTGTGCTACAGTATATTGGAAATAAATTTCCAGAATCGTGACGGCAATCACATGGCTATCCTCAATATCCTGCACTTCCCTGACCCGCGTTTGCGCAACGTTGCCCAACCTGTAGAAGCGGTGGACGACAACATCCGCAAACTTGCGGATGACATGCTTGAGACCATGTATGCAGCGCCAGGCATCGGATTGGCAGCTACCCAGGTCAATGTAGATAAACGGGTCATCGTCATTGATATATCGGAAGAAAAGAACCAGCCTTTATACCTGATTAACCCCGAAATCATCGAGTTGGCAGGTGTCGAGGAAATGGAGGAGGGTTGTCTCTCTGTCCCTGGCATCTATGAAACGGTAAAGCGTGCCGACCAGGTGCGTATCCGTGCACTGGGTTTGGACGGAAAAGCCTTTGAAATGGAGGCAAACGAGCTGCTGGCCGTATGTATTCAGCATGAAATTGATCACCTCGATGGCAAGCTGTTTGTTGACTACCTGTCGCAGCTCAAGCGTACCCGGATCCGGAAAAAACTTGAAAAAGAGCAGCGCCAGCCGGCTCCGGAACCTGCAGCGTCATCCGACATGCGGGTTATTTGACCCTTCCTGTATCCAGTCGTCAGGGATACTGCCAATCGTATGAACATAGTATTTGCCGGGACGCCGGATTTCTCTGTGCCCGCATTACAGGCGTTGCTGGACAGCCCCCATGAGGTTGTCGCGGTGTACACACAGCCCGACCGGCCGTCCGGTCGCGGGCGCAAGACCAGTGCCAGCCCGGTAAAGCAGCTTGCACTGCAGCATGACCTGGCTGTTTATCAGCCTGTCTCATTAAAATCCGCTGAGGCTCAACAGGCGCTTGCTGCGTTGCAGCCGGATTTAATGGTGGTTATAGCCTATGGCCTGATCTTGCCTGCTGCAGTGCTGGCGCTGCCGCGCCTGGGATGTGTCAACGTACACGCCTCGCTACTGCCGCGCTGGCGCGGTGCGGCACCGATACAGCGTGCGATCCTGGCCGGCGACCGTGAGACCGGTGTCTGCCTGATGCAGATGGATGCCGGGCTTGATACCGGGCCGGTACTTGCCAGCGCGCGCTGTCCGATTGAGGCAGATGATAGCGGTAGCCGGTTGCACGACAGGCTGGCGCAACAGGGCGCGCAATTGTTGTCAGACAAGCTCGCAGCTATTGAGCGCGGTGAGCTTGCAGCCGTACCACAGGATGATTCGCTTGCCTGCTATGCCAGCAAACTGGAAAAGGCAGAAGCGCGGATTGACTGGACCATGGCGGCAGATGAAATCATGCGACGCATCAAGGCGTTCAATGCATGGCCGGTTGCCGAGACGCGCTACGGTGATCGCCAGCTGAGGATCTGGGATGCGCGGCTGCTTGCGGGTGATGCAGATGCGCTGCCGGGTACGGTGCTGGTAGCCGACAAGGAAGGTGTCGAGGTTGCCTGTGGCAAGGATCGCTTGCAGCTACTCAAGCTGCAGCTGCCGGGTGGGCGTGCTGTCAGTGCCGGCGAGTTTGTCAATGCACATGCAATTGCCGGTATGCGTCTCGATGCTGCGTCGTAGTTTCCCTGAGCGACTGCAATGACGATTGATGCGCGTGCCTGTGCAGCCCGGGTGCTGTCGCAAGTGATAAGCGACGGCCGATCATTGTCAGAGGCATTACCTGCAGCGGTACAGGCAATAACAGATGCACGTCAGCGGGCGCTGGTGCAGGAGTTGTGTTACGGGACGCTGCGCTGGTATTACCGTCTGGATGCAATGTTGCAGCGATTGCTGAACAAGCCACTGAAACAACGTGATGCAGACGTGCGCGGTGTTTTGTTGCTGGGACTGTACCAGCTGGACCAGCTGGCAATGCCGCAGCGGGTAGCTGTCAATGAAACAGTACAGGCGACCCATGCACTGAACAAGCAATGGGCAAGCGGACTGGTGAACGCAGTGTTACGTAATTACCAGCGTCAGTCGGCACAATTGCAGGAGGCTGTTGCCGTCGAGCCGGTTGCCCGTTATGCGCATCCCGCCTGGTTGATTGAGCGGTTGCAATCCGATTGGCCGGATGACTGGGAAGCTGTTTTGACGGCCAATAATGCGCGGCCGCCCTTTAGCCTGCGCATCAACAGGCAACGTATAACGCGTGATGAATACCTTGAAAAGTTGACAGAGCTGTCACTTGAGGCGCGACCACTGGCATATGTTGACAGCGCAATCAGGCTGGACCGGCCGGTGCCGGTAGATATTCTGCCCGGATTCGCCGAGGGTTATATATCGGTGCAGGACGGCGCAGCGCAGCTGGCAGCCGGTTTGCTTGACCTGCAACCGGGGCAACGGGTACTGGATGCCTGCGCCGCACCTGGCGGCAAGACTGCGCATATACTGGAAGCAGAACCGGCACTGGCAGAGCTTACTGCCGTTGATATCGAGGGGCGTCGGCTGCTGCGTAGCAGAGAAAACCTGTCGCGCTTGTCACTGAGCGCCAATCTGGTGCAGGGCGACGCTGCTGCAACCTCTGACTGGTGGGATGGTCAGAGCTATGACCGTATATTGCTGGATGTTCCCTGCTCTGCGACCGGTGTGATCCGGCGGCACCCGGATATCAAGTTACTGCGCCGTGCGGAAGATATTACCGGGCTGCTGAGGTTGCAGATGCAACTGCTGCAGGCGATGTGGCCCTTGTTGTCGTCTGGCGGTATGCTTTTGTACTGTACCTGTTCGATATTGGCAGACGAAAACAGTGACCAGATCGGACGTTTTCTGGAAGCGCAGCAGGATGCGGCTGAGTTGCCGATAGCAGCAGGCTGGGGACATGAATGCCGGCATGGCAGGCAGATTTTTCCCGGTGAGAATGAAATGGACGGATTTTACTTTGCATGTTTAACCAGCACCGCCTGATCGGGCAACTGCCCGTTGTTAGCTTTACCGGCTCTATTCGATGCCGGGCGGTGCTGTTGTTGCTGGTGCTTGCCAGCTGCATGCCGCTACCGGTGTCTGCTGCAGACCCCGGTATTTTTCAGCTTGAAGATGCACATACCTGGCGCACCGAAGAAGGCGATTACCTGGGAGCACAGTTCGAGATATTCTTGAGTTCAGGCGCCGAAGAAGCCGTCAAAAACGGGGTACCGCTGACGTTTGAATTCCAGGTGCAGGTGGTCAAGAAGAATACCTGGTTATGGGACAGTGTCGAAATCGAGCTGGTACGCTATAGACAGCTCCAGTATCACGCACTCAGCGAGAGCTACCTGGTAAAGGATGTGTCTGCAGGCAGCCAGGGGAATTACCGGCGACTGGATGATGCCTTGCGGGCAGTTGGTAATCTTCAAAGCCTGTTATTGTCCGATGAAACGCTTGATTCCAAACTGAATTACCAGATTCGCCTGCGCGGCAGTCTGGATATTGAATCACTACCGACCCCGGTGCGCCTGATTGCCTACGTGTCGTCTTCCTGGGACATGACAAGCAAGTGGTATTCATGGCTGCTGGTTCGCTAAAACGCAGCAGCTTCGGCGTTTTGCCGATGCTGGTGCTGTTTACACTGCTGCTGGTATCTCTTTACTTTCTCAGCGACGCAACCGATAACTCCGAGCACTTTGGGCAGATGTACTCGCTGTTGCTTATTATCAATGCAGCCAGCCTGGTCTTGCTTGGTGCGTTGGTGGCGGCCAATATTTTCAAGCTGATCAGGCAGCACCGGATGAATGTTGCCGGCGCGCGCATGACCAGTCGCCTGGTTGTAATGTTCGTGGTGCTGTCGATTGTACCGGTATCTGTGGTTTACTACTTTTCCCTGCAGTTTTTACATCGTGGCATCGACAGCTGGTTTGATGTGCGTATAGAAAAGGGACTGGATGATGCGCTTGACCTGAGCAGGGCTTCGCTGGATGTGAAGTTGCATGATGTGCTTGATATGACCATCAACCTGGCGGAAGAGCTTTCCAGCGAGCCTGCCGCAACCCTGCCACTGACACTCTATGATCGCCGTGTGCGCAGTGGTGCTGCTGAACTCACCCTGATCGGTGGTGATGGTCGTATTGTTGCTTCAAGCCTGTCTGACCTGACAGATATTATTCCCAATCAACCGCCCAGCGAGATGCTGGTGCTGATGCGTAATCGGCAGCATTACATCGGCCTTGATCCGGTTGGTGAAAGCGGTTTGTATGTGCGCGCACTGGTGCCGGTATTGTCATCCCGGTCAGACAACGAGGTTTATACCTTACAGGCACTCTACGAGGTCTCGGAACGTTTCAGTGAGCTTGCCGAGGGCGTGCAGTCGGCCTATACGCGCTATAACGAGCTGAGCTATCTGCGTACGCCGCTGAAATTCAGCTACACAGTGACCCTGTCGATCGTGCTGGTATTGAGTTTGCTGGCCGCCATCTGGGCTGCCTTTCATTCGGCGCGGCGCCTGGTTGCGCCGGTGCGAGATATGGCCGAGGCCACGCATGCGGTTGCAGAGGGTGATTACAGCAAGCGGCTGGCAGTAGCCAGTGATGACGAGTTGGGATTTCTGGCACGTTCATTTAACGACATGACCCGCCGTCTGGCCAAGTCGCGGCAAGAGGCGACTCGCGGGCGACAGCAGATAGAAGGCCAGCGCGCCTATCTTGAGGTGGTGCTGGCGAACCTGTCTTCAGGCGTTATCAGTATGGGTGCCGACACGGTACTTCGGGCTGTTAACCGCAGCGCACAGCAAAATCTCGATATTGATATCAAACGTTATCTCGGACGGGAACTGAAGGAACTGGCTGCCGACCATGTTTTTCTGAAACCCTTTGTGGATGTGGTCATGAGGCACCGCGAGCTGGGGGATGCCTCATGGCAGGAACAGGCCTCGCTGTTCGGCAAGCATGGACGCCAGGTACTGATGTGCCGGGGCACCGTGCTGGAAGCGACCGGCGAGCGTGGCGGCGGCATGGTACTTGTTTTTGATGATGTGACGGCATTGATTCAGGCGCAACGTGATGCGGCCTGGGGTGAAGTGGCGCGCCGGCTGGCGCATGAAATAAAGAATCCATTGACCCCGATCCAGCTGTCTGCGGAACGTTTGCGTCGCCGCTATCTGCAAAGCATGGATGCGGATGATGCAGAGGTGCTTGACCGGGCGACACGAACCATTGTTAACCAGGTGGATGCCATGAAGGAGATGGTTAACGAATTTAGTGAATATGCGCGTGTTCCACGCATCAACCTGAAGTTGATGGATCTCAATCAACTGGTCAGGGAGGTACTGGATCTGTACCGCAGCAGTGAGCTGGATACCACAATCCGGGAAGACCTGGCAGCCGTTGCCATGAATATTGAAGGCGATGACGTCCGGCTGCGGCAATTGCTGCACAATTTGCTCAAAAATGCGCTGGAAGCTGTCAGGCAGAGGCCGGATTCCTGTGTCACAGTTGCAACCCGGCTGGTTACGGCAGAGGGGCCGCAACAGGTTGAGTTGCGTGTTGATGATAACGGTCCCGGTATCGAGCAGGGCATACTGGAAAATGTTTTTGAGCCCTATGTTTCTACCAAGCCAAAAGGCAGTGGCCTGGGCCTGGCGATCGTCAAGAAAATTGTTGAAGAACATGGTGGCACAATCATTGCCGATAACAGTGAGGCGGGTGGTGCACAGATCAGGATCCGGTTGATGCTGGTGGCTGCGAATGCAGGGTCTGAACCGGAATCGTATCAACAGACATCTGCACATGATGCTGGGTTATAATCTTTTTTGATGTTATGCCTGCACCCGCAGGCGATGGAACTTATATGAATCAGGCACCGCGTATGACGGTACAGGCAGCATGACAGCACAACACATTCTGGTGGTTGATGACGAGCCTGATATCCGCAGTCTTGTAAAGGACATTCTTGAGGATGAAGGTTATTCAGTTGCAATTGCAGAGGGTGGCGAGGCCGCGCGCAAGGCACGCCGTACGCGCCGCCCGGATCTGATTCTGCTGGATATCTGGATGGACGACGTCGACGGAATTACGCTGCTGCGGGAATGGTCTGAAAGCGGTGATCTGCCCTGCCCTGTTGTAATGATGTCCGGCCACGGAACCGTTGAAACAGCGGTTGAGGCGACCCGGCTGGGGGCCTACGATTTTATTGAAAAGCCTATTTCACTTGCCAAGCTG
>Ga0224504_10000481_pt1 | contig 17791 bp, 15 predicted proteins | sample SF_Oct11_sed_USG_3_FD_170160 | JGI IMG/M metagenome (GOLD analysis project Ga0224504, IMG submission 170160) | Sediment microbial communities from San Francisco Bay, California, United States - SF_Oct11_sed_USGS_24 | ecosystem: Environmental > Aquatic > Marine > Sediment | place: USA... | reverse complement strand
GCCCGGGTTCGCCTCCGATCGATCAGGTGGCCAACTGGCTGATGAGCCAGGCCCTCGCCGAAACGACGGTCGACGACATCACCGAGGGTTGCTTCGTCCGCCTGCACGCAGCCGGGATTCCGCTCGTACGGGCGCACGTCGCGTTCCGCACGCTGCATCCGCTCTACAGCGCGGTGGGACTCACATGGACGCCACGGGCCGGGCTTAGCGAGGCCCGGTTCCAGCGTCCGGATGACGCAGCCGAGATCTGGCGCCGGAGTCCGCCCTACCACCTGATCAAGACCCGTACGGATTCCCTGCGCCGCCGCCTGACCGGCCCCGAGGCGTTTTTCGATTTTCCGGTATTGGAGGAATTCCGTGACCAGGGCGCGACAGACTACCTCGTCTACGTGGTCATTTTCGACCAGGAGATGGAGACCGGGATCTGGGGCTCTTGGCTGACGGACCGGCAAGGCGGATTCAGCAACGAGGATATCCGCGCCCTGCAGCGTATCCAGCAGCGCCTGGCCGTTGCGCTCAAGGTCACGATCAAGGACCAGATCGCGCGCAACGTGCTCGCCACCTATCTGGGGCGAGATGCCGGCGAGCAGGTGCTCAAAGGGCAAATCCAGCGCGGCGCCGGCCAGCGGATCCACGCCGCCATCTGGTACAGCGACCTGAGGGACTCGACCGCCATGGCGGGTACCCTGCCGGCGCAGGACCTGCTCGCCCTGCTCAACGGCTACTTCGAGTGCACCGCCGGCGCGGTCCTGGCCCAGGGCGGCGAAGTCCTGCTGCTGATCGGGGACGCGGTGCTCGCGATCTTTCCGGTGCGCGAGGGAGGGCCGACCGAACAACAGGCCTGCGCGGCCGCGCTCGAGGCTGCGCGCGATGCGCAACGGCGTCTGGCCGGCCTCAACGACGCGCGGGCGGCCAAGGGGCAGGGGTTGCTCGCCTTCGGCCTGGGCCTGCACCTGGGCGAGTTGATGTTCGGCAACATCGGTGTGCCGGAACGCCTGCAATTTACCGTGGTCGGTCCGGCCGCCAACGAGGTCGCCCGTCTCGAGGGGCTGACCAAGGAACTGCATCGGCCGGTCCTGGCCAGCGCCGAGTTTGCCGGGCACCTGCCGCTTGCCTGGGACTCGCTCGGCCGGCACGCCTTGCGCGGAGTCGACGGCCCGCGCGAGGTCCTCGCCCCGCCGCCGGCCCCATGAGACGGCAGAGCCGCCGCGCCGCGGAAACCGAAATCCGAATGCAATGACCGGTTATCTGGGCCTCTTCGCGAGCGCCTTCCTGGCGGCGACTCTCCTGCCGATGTCTTCGGAGGCGGTGCTGGCCGCGCTGACCGCCGCCAGCGGCCACGAGGCGCTGGTCTTGTGGCTCACGGCGAGCACGGGCAATACCCTGGGCGCCCTGGTCAATTGGGCCCTGGGGCGCTTCTGCCTGCACTGGCGGGAACGCCGCTGGTTCCCGGTCAAGCCGGACCAGCTCGCGCGCGCCGGCGCCTGGTTCCGGCGCTACGGGCTCTGGTCCCTGCTGTTCGCCTGGTTGCCGGTGGTCGGCGACCCGCTCACCTTCGTCGGCGGAATCCTCCGGGTCAATGTCTGGCTGTTCCTGTTGCTGGTCGGCGCCGGCAAGGCGGCGCGCTATGCCGCCGTGATCCTGGCAGTCCAGGGCGTGCTCGGCGCACGGTGAGGCTCCTACTTGGGCTCGTCCTCGTCGTCGAAGAGGATGCGCTGGGCGGCGCCGTCCAGGTCGTCGTACTGACCGGACTTGAGCGCCCAGAGGAAGGCGGCGAGCCCGATCAGGCCGAGCAGCAGGGCGATCGGGATCAAGTAGAGGATGCCGCTCATCGGAGGTCCCCCGGCCGGCCGGACCGGGCGAGGCGGAGCGCGTTGCCGATCACGACCAGAGACGAGGACGACATGGCGATCGCGGCGACCAGCGGCGTGACCAGCCCGGCCACCGCCAGGGGAATCGTGACTGCGTTGTAGCCGAAGGCCAGCCAGAGGTTCTGCTTGACCAGCCGCTGGGCGCGCCGCGCCAGGGTTACGAGCTCCAGCACCGGGCCGAGGCGCCGACCCTGGAATACCGCATCGGCGGCGGTCTGGCTGATGTCGACTGCGCTGGAGGGCGACAGGGACACCGAGGCGGCGGCCAGGGCCGGGGCATCGTTGAGTCCGTCGCCGACCATCAGGACACGGCGGCCCTGGCCGGCCAGGGCCTCCAGGCGCGCGACCTTGTCGGCCGGGCTGCAGGCGGCGCGCCATTTCGCCACGCCGAGAGCCTCGGCCAGGCGCGCAACCGCGCGGCGGCGATCGCCGGACAGGAGCTCGATCGCGAAGCCACGGGCCTGGAGGGCGGCGATGACCGCCGCCGCGTCCGCGCGCGGCGGATCGGCGAAGGTGAAGCGTTGCGGCGCGCGGCCGGGGCCGGTCAGCCACAGCTCCGGCCCTTCGGCCGCCTCGTCCTCGGGCAGGCCGCTCCAGACGCGGCTGCCCAGGCGCAGCTCGCCCTCGGGCGTCGTGAGGCTGAGACCCAGGCCGGGGTGCTCGCGCACGCCGTCTGCGACCGGCACCTCCGGGGCGGCGCGGGCGAGCGCCCTGGCCAGGGGATGTCGGCTCGCCCCCGCCAGCGAGGCGGCGAGCCCGAGCGCTTCGCGGTCGAGGCCCTCTCGGCTCAACTCGGGCCGGCCCTCGGTCAGGGTCCCGGTCTTGTCGAACACCACGGTGTCGACCACGGCCAGGCGCTCCAGGGCGGTCGCCGACTTGAGCAGGGTGCCGCGACCCAGCAGCCGGCCGCTGGCGATCACCTGGACCGCCGGCACGGCCAGGCCGAGCGCGCAGGGGCAGGTGATGATCAGCACGGCGACGGCGGTGAGCAGCGCGGTCTGCCAGGGTGCGCCTAGCAGGAAGGTCCAGCCGAGGAAGGTTGCGAGCGCCAGGCCGTGGACCAGCGGCGCGTAGAGCCGCGCCACCCGGTCCGCCAGCTCGACGTAGCGGGCCCGGCGCTGCTCGGCCAGCTCCATGAGGCGCACGATCTCGGCCAGCAGCGTGTCCTCGCCGACCGCCGTGACCTCGAGGGTGAGCGGCGCGGTCAGGTTGAGCGTACCCGCGAAGACCGGATCGTCCGGCTGCGTCGGCGCGGGCAGGGTCTCGCCGGTGATCAAGCTGGTGTCCAGCTCCGACCGGCCGGCCCGGACCCGGCCGTCGACCGCGATTCGCTCGCCGGCCGCGGCCAGCACGGTCATGCCGGGGCCGACCTGTTCGGCCGGCAACAGCACCCGCGCGCCGTCCTCGGACAACACGGTGACCGGCCGGGTGTCGAGGGCGAGCAGGCGCTCGGCCGCCGCGCGCGCCTTGCCGCGCGCGCGCCGGTCGAGGTAGCGGCCGATCAGCAGGAAGAACAGGAGGGTGACCGCGGAGTCGAAGTAGACGTGCCGGCCCCCGGCCATCGTCTCGAACAGGCTCATGCCGGCGGCGAGCAGTACTGCGAGCGAGATCGGCACGTCCATGTTGGTGTGGCCGGACTTCAGTGCCTGCAGCGCCGAGCGGAAGAAGGGCCGTCCGGCATAGGCGATGGCCGGTAGCGCGATCAGCGCCGAGAACCAGTGGAGCAGGCCGCGGGTGGCCGGCCCCATGTCCTGGAAATGCCCGGCCCAGACCGCGACCGAGAGCAGCATGACGTTGCCGGCGGCGAAACCGGCCACCGCCAGGGCGCGCAGGAGCTGGGTCTCGGCGCGCCCCTCTGCCGCGCTGAGTCGCGCGGGCTCGTAGGGCGCCACCGGGTATCCCAGATCCTCGACGGTCCGCGCCAAGTGCTCGGCGCTCTCGGGCGGGCCGCGCCAGGCGAGCGCCAGGCGCCGCGTGGTCAGGTTCAACCGGGCGTGGGTCACCTCGTCCCGCCTGGCCAGCGCACGCTCGATGCGCTGGACGCAGCCGCCGCAGTGGACGCCCTCGACGATCAGATCGAGGCTTTGTTCGCCCTCGCCGCGCGGTCTCGCATAGCCGGTGAAATCCGGCCGGCCGAGCGATTCCGGGTCCAGGTCCCTGGCCGCGCCGGCGGCCGTCGCGGCGCCCGGCGTCGTCACTCGACCACCACGCGGCGGGTCGCCTGATAGCTGCCGCCGGCGTGCTCGGCGCGGACCCGCACGTCCCACTGACCCGGCAGCGGAAATACCGTTTCGGTTCCGTACCGGCCGTTTTCCAGCTTGGCGAGCGGCAGAACGAGGTCGTGGCCGCTGTGGGTCGGCCGGATCAGGCGGGCGGTGACGGCAGTCAGCCGCGGCGGCCGGCCGCTCCGGTCCCGGAAGGTCGCCTCGAGCCGGACCCGCCCGTCGTCGCCCGGCGCGAGGGTGATCCCGACCTGCCAGTCGAGCGCCGCCTGCTCGCGCGCCGCCGCCAGAGTGTCGTTGTAGGCCAGGCCCTTTTCGTAGGCGCCCCGGGTCTCCAGCCCGGTCCAACTGCCGAAGGCGAAGACGACCAGGACGCCATTGGCCGCAAAGACCACCGCGAACATGGCGAAGAACACCCAGGGACCCCAGGCCAGTGGCCGCCGCGGGCGGGGCCGGCCGGTCATCGTCCCGGCCCCCGGAAGGCGGCGTCGTAGACGACCAATTCGCCGCGCCGCTCGTCGCGCAGGACGAAGGCCAGCGGCGTCGACTCGCCGGCCAGTTCGTCGCGCGGCAGGGTCACGTAGACCCGGTAGGTGGCGACGCTGTCCGGCCTGGCGCTCAGCATGACCCGGTCGCTGGCGCCGCCGTCCTGGCCGACCACCTGCATGGCCGCCGCCGGCGGGCCCTCGAGGCGCAGGCTGAAGGTGCGCGCTTCCAACGTCTTGTTGAGCAGCTTGATCGTGTAGCCGTTGCGGATGCCGCCGTCCGACAGGGTCACGAAGAGCGGGCTGCGCTCGTGCAGCACGTTGATGTCCAGCGTCGAACGAAACGCCAGGCTCCAAAGCATGACCCCGGCGACCACCAGGAACAGCAGGGCGTAGAGCAGCGTGCGCGGGCGCACCGCGCGGTAGGCCGCGGGTCGGCCCGCCGCGCGGCTCTGTTGATTGCGCTCGGTGTCGTACGTGATCAGGCCGGCCGGCCGGCCGACCCTGGCCATGACGCTGTTGCAGGCGTCGACGCAGAGCGCGCAGCTGATGCATTCGAGCTGGTTGCCGTCGCGGATGTCGATCCCGGTTGGACAGACCGCGACGCAGAGGTTGCAGTCGACGCAGTCGCCCCGCCCGTCCCAGCTCTGGCCCTTCCGGTGCCGGCCGCGCGGCTCGCCGCGCCACTTCTCGTAGGTGACGACCAGCGTGTCCTCGTCGAACATCGCCGACTGGAAGCGCGGCCAGGGGCACATGTAGGTGCAGACCTGCTCCCGGGCCCAGCCGGCCAGCAGGTAGGTCGTGCCCGTGAACAGCCCGGTGAAGAAGTAGACCGTCGTCGAGGCCTGACCGGTGAAGATCTCGCGGACGACCGTCGGCGCGTCGTTGAAGTACATGATCCAGACGCCGCCGGTGGCCGCCGCGATGACCAGCCAGAGCGCGTGCTTCAGGAGCTTGCGGCCGGCCTTGCCCGCGCCGAACGGCGCCTTGTCCAGCCGGATGCGGGCGTTGCGGTCGCCTTCGACTAGGCGTTCGACCCACATGTAGAGGTCGGTCCAGACGGTCTGCGGGCAGGCATAGCCGCACCAGACCCGGCCGGCCAGGCTGGTCGCCAGGAACAGCCCGACCGCGCCCAGGATCAGCAGTCCGACCAGGTAATAGAGCTCCTGCGGCCAGATCTCGATGAAGAAGAAATAAAGGCGCTCGTGCGCCATATCGGCCAGCACCGCCTGGTCCGGCGCGCCCGGCCCCCGGTCCCAGCGGACCCAGGGCAGAATATAATAGATCGCGAGCAGGAGGATCAGCGTGGCCCACTTGAGCCGCCGGAAGGTGCCGGCCACGGTCTTGGGATAGACCTCGACCCGCCCCGCGTAGAGCGGCACGCGCTTTTGCGCCTCCACCGAGAGTGCGTCTTCGACCTGGACCGTATCGGCCATCGCGTCTTGCTTCAGATTCCCGCTCATGCCCGGCGGCACCGGGCGCGTCCGTCTACTCGCCGCCACCCAGCGCGTGGACGTAGACAGCCAGCATCTTGATGGTCGTATCGTCCAGACGGCCGGCCCAGGCCGGCATGACACCATGGCGCGGCTTGGTGATTTGGGCGACGATGTCGGCCTTCTCGCCACCATAGAGCCAGATCTGATCGGCCAGCCTGGGCGCGCCGTACTCGCGGCCGCCCTGGCCCGCGCCGCCGTGGCAGGAGGCGCAGTTCTCGGCATAGAGTTCCAGGCCCTCCCCGGCCGCGCCCGCGGCCTGGGTCGAGAGCGACAGGACATAGTCGGCCACGGCCTCGATCTGTTCCTTCTCCAGCAGCTCGTCGGCGCCGAAGGCCGGCATCTCGCCCTCGCGGGTGTCGTCGTCGTCGGTGCGGACGCCGTGGCGCAGGGTCGTTTCGATCTCGTCCAGCGTGCCGCCCCACAGCCAGGAGTCGTCGGCCAGGGTCGGGTAGCCGGGGCGGCCGGCGCCGCCCGCGGCGTGACAGGGCGCACAGTTGTCGGCGAAGGCCGCGCGCCCGCCGGTCAGGGCGAAATTGAGCAGGTCCGGGTCGGCCTTGATCGCCTCCAGGGGCGATGCGGCGATGCCGTCAAGGTTGCCGGCTTGGCGCGCCCGCGCCTGGGCCATGCGCTCGACCACCTCCTCGCGCTGGGAGTAGCCCATAAGGCCCGCGATGCCCGGGATGGTCGGATAGAGCAGATAGTAGACCAGAGACCAGATGATCGTGGCGTAGAGCACATAGAGCCACCACCTGGGTAGCGGTGTGTTGAGCTCCTTGATGCCGTCCCACTCGTGGCCGGTCGTTTCGGTCCCGGTGACGGAGTCCTTCTCGATCTTGGTCGGCATGCCTCACATCTCCCCGTCGTCGTCCCGGAGCGGGATCCGCGCGTGCTGCTCCATCTCGGCCTTGCGCTTCGGCCACAGGGCCCAGGCGACGATCGCCAGGAACAGGCCCATCAGCCAAAGACCCCAGAAGGGACGGAGCGCCTCGGCTATCGCTTGCAGGGTTTCCATGGCGCCACCCCCTATTGCCGCAGGTCTTCGGGCTTGAGGTCGGTGAAGTCGACCATCCGGCCGAGGATCTGCAGGTAGGCGACCATCGCATCCATCTCGCTGAGCAGCGCCGGATTGCCGTCGAAGTCGCCGACCGCGGCCTTGGGATAGCGGGCCAGCAGGTCGTCCGTGTCGGCCTCCGGGTCGGCCTGGGCCTCGAGGTCGGCCGCCGCGTTCTCGATCATCTCGTCGCTGTAGGGCACGCCGACGGCGCGGTTGGTCTCGAGCCGCTCGGCGATGTCCGCGGCCTCCAGCGGCCGGTCCAGCATGAATCCGTAAGCCGGCATGATCGACTCCGGCACCACGCTGCGCGGGTCGGCCATGTGGGCGGCGTGCCATTCGTTCGAGTACTTGCCGCCGACCCGGGCCAGGTCGGGCCCGGTGCGCTTGGAGCCCCACTGGAAGGGATGGTCGTACATGGATTCGGCGGCCAGGCTGTAATGGCCGTAGCGCTCGACCTCGTCCCGGAACGGCCGGACCTGCTGGGAGTGGCAGAGGTAGCAGCCCTCGCGGATGTAGATGTCGCGCCCGCGCAGCTCGAGCGGCGTATAGGGCCGCACGCCCTCGACCCGCTCGATGGTGCTCTCGACGGTGTAGAGCGGCACGATCTCGACCAGTCCGCCGATCGATACGGTGATCAGGATGAGCACCAGCATCAGGATGACGTTCTGTTCGATCTTGCTGTGGCTGAACATGGTCGTCCTCCTCACTCGGCCGGGTTCATGCCGGGGGCCACGGCCGGCGCGCCCGCCTCTTCGCGCACGTCGCCGCGCGCGGTGCGGATCAGGTTATAGACCATGACCAGCGAACCGATCAGGAACAGCACGCCGCCCAGCGCCCGGATCACGTAGAAGGGATGCATGGCCTCGACGGTTTCGATGAAGGCGTACTGCAGGAAGCCCAGGGAGTCGTAGGCCCGCCACATCAGGCCCTGCAGGATGCCCGAGACCCACATGGCCGTGATGTAGAGCACGATGCCGATGGTCGCGATCCAGAAGTGCACGCTGACCAGACGCTCGGAATACAGCCGCGCGCGCCGCCACAGCTTGGGCACCAGGAAATAGACCGCGCCGAAGGAGACGAAGGCGACCCAGCCGAGCGCACCGGAATGCGTGTGGCCGACGGTCCAGTCGGTCCAGTGGCTGAGCGCGTTGACCGGCTTGACCGACATCAGCGGCCCCTCGAAGGTGCTCATGCCGTAGAAGGCAACCGAGACCACGAGGAAGCGCAGCACCGGGTCGGTGCGCAGTTTGTCCCAGGCCCCCGACAGGGTCATGATGCCGTTGATCATGCCGCCCCAGGACGGCATCCAGAGCATCACCGAGAAGGTCATGCCGACGGTCTGCGCCCAGTCCGGCAGGCTGGTATAGAAGAGGTGATGGGGCCCGGCCCAGATGTAGAGGAAGATGATCGACCAGAAGTGGATGACCGACAGCCGGTAGGAGTAGACCGGCCGCTCCGCCTGCTTCGGGATGAAGTAGTACATGATCCCCAGGAAGCCGGCGGTCAGGAAGAAGCCCACCGCGTTGTGGCCGTACCACCACTGAGTCAGGGCGTCCTGCACCCCGGAGAACAGCGAATAGCTCTTGGTGCCGGTCCAGGACACCGGCAGCGCCAGGGCGTTCACGATGTGCAGCATGGCGACGGTCACGATGAAGGCCAGAAAGAACCAGTTCGCCACGTAGATGTGCGGTTCCTTGCGCTTCATGAGGGTGCCCAGGAAGACCAGCAGGTAGACGACCCAGACCAGGGTCAGCCACAGGTCGACGTACCACTCGGGCTCGGCGTACTCGCGGCCCTGGGTGATGCCCAGGAGGTAGCCGACCCCGGCCATGACCAGGAACAGCTGGTAGCCGACGAACACGAAGCCGGCCAGCGTCTCGCCGCCGAACAGCGTGGTCCGGCCGGTGCGCTGGACCACGTAGAACGACGTGGCGATCAGCGCGTTGCCGCCGAAGCCGAAGATCGCCCCCGAGGTATGCAGCGGCCTGACCCTGCCGAAGCTGAACCACTCCAGGTCCAGGTTGAAGACCGGATAGGCGAGTTGCAGGGCGATCAGGACGCCCACCAGAAAGGCCGCCACGCCCCAGAACATCGTCGCGATGACCAGGAGCCGGATGACGCCTTCGTTGTATGCGCTGGTTCTCGCGCTCGCTTGGTCGGTCATGCCCCCCCCAACGTCAATCGTTTCACCACCGGCCACGAAGCGATCTCGCGAAGCGCGTCCGCGCCGAGACGGCAGGAAACTGCCGCAAACAAGGTGAACTTCACATTGATGTACGTCAATGCCCCTCGATCGCGTTAGACTGCGATCCTGCCGCAGGACCCGCGACCCCGACCGCGGGCGGTGCAAAGAGAACGACGAGGGAGGAGCACATGGTGCAGACGAGCGACACGCCCGGTGCGAATCCGGCTTCCGGCGGATCCGGCGCGACCATCCTTCGGGTCGGTGCGGAGCAACCCTGGGCATGGCTGGCCCAGGGTTGGCAGGACCTGGGCCGCGCGCCGTCGGTGAGCCTGGTCTACGGCATCCTCTTCTCGGCAGCCGGCCTAGCCCTGACCGGCGCGATCTGGCTGATCGACGCGTTCTATCTGGTGCTGCCGCTGGCCGCCGGGTTCCTTCTGATGGGGCCGATTCTCTGTGTCGGACTCTACGACGTCAGCCGGCGCCTCGGCGCCGGCGAGGCGGTCAGCCTCGGCCGGGCCTTGACCGCGTGGCGCAAGAACGAGGCACAGATCGCTCTCCTGGGCTTGGCGCTGGTGCTGTTCCTCATGGCCTGGATGCTGCTCGCGATGATCATCTTCGCCCTGTTCTTCAGCGATCGTCTGCCCGATCCGGCCAATTTCATTTCCGAGGTGTTCTTTTCGCTCCAGAGCATTCCCTTCCTTATCGTCGGCACCGGCGCCGGGGCGGTTCTCGCGGCGCTGGTCTTCGCGATCAGCGCGGTTTCGATCCCGATGCTGCTGGATCGCGACGTCGATGTGTTGACCGCGGTGGTCACCAGCCTCACAGCCGTGCGCCGCAATCCAGGCGCCATGGCGGTCTGGGCCGGCCTCATCGCGCTGTTCATCGGCGCCGGGCTGGTGACCGCCTATCTCGGCCTGATCGTCACTCTGCCGCTGGTCGGCCACGCGGCCTGGCACGCCTATAAGGATCTGGTGGGCTTTCCGGAGTAACCCGTTTATCGCGTGCGGCCTGCAAGGATTCGTTGCGCTTCCGAAACGATTCGTTCCGGGGTCCCTTCTGTTGCTATGCGGTGCCAGGAGATCGTACCCGGGTCCTCGTGGAGCTGGCGTTCGACCACCTCGGGGGTGGCGTCGGACGCGTCGGCCCGGCGCGCGGCGGCGCGCGCGCGCAGAACGGCGCTCGGGGCCTCGAGCCACAGGCCGGTGAAGGCGACGCCGCTTTGCCGCGCCAGGGCCTCGACCTCCAGGCGGCCCTCCGGTTTCGAATAGACCGCGTCGAGCAGGACGGCCTGGCCCGCCGCGAGCGCGCGTCGCGCCCGTGCGAGCAGCTCGCCGTAAACCCGCGCGCCCACCTCGGGCCGGTAGGCCTCCGGCGGCAGTTCGGTCAGCTCGTCGACGCCGTGGAGCGCCTTGCGCAGGACGTCGCTGCGCAAGTGCAGGGCGCCCGGTGCCGGGCCCAGGGCCGGGGCCAGCGCCCGGCCCAGGGTCGACTTGCCGCTGCCGGAAAGGCCGCCGACCGCGACCAGCCGGGCCGGCGGCGGCGCCAGGTAGGCGGCGGCTGCCGCGAAGTAGGCCCGGGCCTCGTCCTCGAGGCGCCGGCGCGCGCCGGCGTCGTCCTGGCTCAGCGCCGCGCTGGCGCTCACCTTGGCGCGCACGGCGGCGCGCAGCGATAGGAACAGCGGCAACGCGGCCAGGGACTCGAGATCGCCACTGCGCTGCAGGTAGCGGTTGAAGACCTGGTTGGCCGCCGGCCGCAGGCCGCGGTGGTCCAGGTCCATGAGCAGGAAGGCGAAGTCGTAGAGCACGTCGATACAGGCGATCGCATCGTTGAACTCGATGGCATCAAACAGAGTCGGCTGGCCGTCGATCAGGCAGACGTTGCGCAGGTGCAGGTCGCCGTGGCAGCGGCGCACCAGGCCGCGCGCCCGCCGGTCCTCGAGCAGCCCGGCGACGCGCTCCAGCGCCGTGCGCGCGGCGGCGGTCAGGCGCTCGGCGCGATCCGGGGCGAACAGCTCGGGGCGTTCGGCGAACTCGCCGGCGTTCTCGTCGACCACCCAGCCGAGCTCGCCGGCTTGTTCGGGAACCGGCTCGGCACGCTCGTGAAATTCGGCGACCTCGTCGGCCAGGCGAAGCAGAAGCGCGGGCGTCAGGCGCCCGGCCTGGGCCAGGCGGTCGAACAGGCCGGCCTGATCGAAGCGGCGCATGACCACGGCCCATTCGACCGCCTCCCCGGCGCCGTTCAGGGTCAGACCGCCGTCGGCGCCGCGCACGATGGGGCGTGCGCCGAGGTAGATCTGCGGCGCCGTGCGCCGGTTTATCTCGATCTCCCTCTCGCAGGCCGCCCTGCGCCGGGCCAGGGTGGAGAAGTCCATATAGGGGTAGTCGACCGCGCGCTTGACCTTGTAGGCCAGATCGCCGGCCAGGAAGACCATGGCGGCGTGGGTGTCGATCCGCTCGACCGGCACGCCGCCGTGCGTCTGCGGCCGGGCCAGGAAAGCGGCGACCTCGCTTTGATCCGCGGTCACGTGGCTGCGGCCTTTCGGCAATATCCCGTGCGCGCCCGGCAAGGCTGATCCTCCCTCGAGGGTGGACCGTGAAGGCATATTGCGCGCGTGGGCGGCCCGCGCACTGACCTGGATCAAGAATACCGGCCGAGAGGCTGGACTTGCGGGCCGCAACCGGACCACACTCGGCCGTTGATCCAGGATGCCGATTGGGGGGACATGCCGGCCTTCGAGAAATCCGAATACCAGGAGCGTATCGCCAAGACCAAGGCCAGCATGGCGGAACGGGGCGTCGAGGTCCTGTTGTCCACCAACCCGGCCAACATGTGCTATCTCACCGGCTACGACGCCTGGTCCTTCTACGTGCATCAGATGGTGGTCCTGGCTGGCGACGCGGCGCAGCCGATCTGGATCGGCCGGGGCATGGACGCCAATGCCGCCAAGGTCACGACTTTTCTCGAGCCTGAGGATATCTTCGGCTATCCCGACGACTACGTGCAGTCGACGGTCAAGCACCCGATGGACTTCGTCGCGGACCTGCTTGCGGAGAAGGGCTGGGCGAAGCGCGCCCTCGGCGTCGAGATGGACAGCTACTACTTCACGGCCGCCTGCTACGAGTCGCTGCGGCGCAACCTGCCGAACGCGGCCTTCAAGGACGCGACTACCCTGGTCAACTGGGTCAAGGTGATCAAGTCGCCGCGCGAGATCGAGTACATGGAGCGGGCCGCGCGGATCATCGAGCGCACCATGCAGGCCGGCATCGACGAAGTGCGCCCCGGTGTGCGCCAATGCGACGCGGCGGCGACGATCTATCGCGCCCAGATCAGCGGCACCGAGGCCTTCGGTGGCGACTATACCGGGCTCGTCCCCATGCTGCCGACCGGGATCGGCACCTCGACGCCGCACATCACCTGGAGCGACCGGCCCTTCGTGACCGGCGAGGCGACGATCCTGGAACTGGCCGGCTGCCACCAGCGTTACCACTGTCCCATGGCCCGCACGGTCCATCTGGGCAAGCCGCCGCAGAAGCTGGCCGATACCGCCAAGGTCGTGGTCGAGGGCCTCAACACGGCGCTGGACGCAGCTAGGCCCGGCGCGACCTGCGAGGAGGTCGAGGCCACCTGGCGCGCCACCATTGCCCGGCACGGCATCGTCAAGGAGTCGCGCATCGGCTATTCGACCGGGCTCATGTACCCGCCGGATTGGGGTGAATCGACCCTATCGCTCAGGCCCGGCGACAAGACCGTCCTGCGGCCCGGCATGACGATCCACATGATTCCCGGCATCTGGCTCGACGACTGGGGGGTGGAAATCAGCGAATGTTTCCAGGTTACCGAGAGCGGCGCTCGGCGCTTCGCCGATTTTCCGCAAGACCTCCTGGTCAAGGACTGACCGCCCGCGGGCACGGAGTCCCGGGGCCGGTCTCGGCACAAAGTATTAGGCGAAATTACCAGGAATTAACCCTGTTTTAATTGCGCCCTGAAAGACTTGCCGTGGTTTCTTGCGACAATCGCCATTCGAGGCATTTGCCTTGGCGGGATGGCCGGCGGGTCGACCCCAATGACCCGCGGTCCGTGGCCTTTTGGCCGGTGGCGCGGTCGGGGCGGCCGTTCGTAAACGTTGCAGCACAAGGCCTTGGAGACGGATGGCCGGTGAAGACGACAGCCCTGAATCGCTCCTGAAGCTGGCTCAGGACCGCTCGCTGCAGGGCCGCCGCTCGCTGGCGACGGCGATGAGCGACCTCTTCGCCGAGCGGGAGGCCCTGCTCAGCGAGCGCGAACACGCCCTGATGACGGATATCCTGAACAAGTTGGTCAGCGAGTTCGAGACGGAACTGCGCCAGGAGCTGGCCGAACGCCTGTCGGACTCGAAAAGCGCTCCGCGCAATCTGGTGCTGGCCTTGGCCAACGACGAGATCGTGGTGGCCCGGCCGATCCTGCTGAAGAGCGGCGTGCTGCAGGACCCGGAGCTGATCGAGATCATCCACCACCGAACGCTCGAGCATCAGCTGGCCATTGCCATGCGCACGTCGGTCAGCGAGGTCGTGTCGGACGCGCTGGTCGAGACCGGCAACACGGACGTGATCAAGACCCTGCTGCAGAACGCGAACGCGAAGATCACCGAGGCCACAATGGCCTACCTTGTCGAGGAGGCGCGGCGGGTCGACAGTTATCAGGAGCCGCTGGTCCGGCGCCAGGATCTGGATCCCACGCTGGTGCGCCAAATGTATTGGCTGGTCTCCGCCGCGCTGCGCGCGCACCTCCTGGAAAACTTCGATATCGACGCGAACGACCTGGACGACCAGCTGGAGCGCGTGGTGTGGACGCTGTCCACGGATAAGAAGGCCAATGGGGAGGAGCCCGCCGCCTCGCCGGCGGCTACCCTGGCCGAGCGCCTCGACGAGGACGATGCGGCGACACCGGAACTCTTGATCCAGGTGCTGCGCCAGGGCGAGGTCGCCTTGTTCGAGTCGCTGTTCGGCCGGCTCTCGGGTCTGGCCGCACCGCGCCTGCAACGGGTCATCTACGAACCCAGCGGCCGCGACCTGGCGATCGCCTGCCGCGCCCTGGAGTTCGAGAAGTCCAACTTCAGCCTGGTCTATCTTCTGGTGCGCAGGGCCCGCCCCGGGCACGAGACCGTGCCGCCGCGCGTGGCCTCTCGGCTGATCAAGTACTTCGAGCGGATCGAGGCGCCGGCTGCCCAACGCGTGCTCCGGCAATGGCAGCGCGATCCCAATTACGTGGATGCGATCGAGCGGATCGAGGAAGGCAGGGATGGGCCGTAATACGGCCAGGTCGCCGGCCACGCGGCACCGTGCGCACGGCCCCCGGGAAGTTCCCCCGTCCGCCATGGCGGCCCAGGACGGGACGAAGGCGAGGCCCGGGATCGTCGCGGCGCTCGATCGTGCAGCCGGCACCGAGGCCTTGGTCCAGCACCTGCACCGGAGCCTGCTCGACACGGCCCAGCCGCTCTATATCTGCGATCCCAAGGGCCGACTCCTTTATGCCAACACGGCCTATCGACGGATCCGGCCGGCACTGGCCGAGGCGGGGGGCGGTCTGGGTGTCGCCGAGCTCATCCGAACGATCGAAACGCTCGGCGGTCCGATCAGGCGGGAACTTTCGGTGTCGCTCGACGGCGGTACCAGTTGCTTCCTGGCCGAATATCAGATGTTGCGGGGCGTCGAGGGCGAACCGCTCGCCCTGATCGGTGGATTCACGCCGATCGACGAGATGAAGCGCAGCCGGGAGGCCCTGAAACTCTCCGAGGACCGGTTCAACGATATCGCCCGTTTGGTGTCCGACCTAGTCTGGGAAACCGACCGCATGGCGATGATCACCTATATCTCGCCCGGCGTGAGCAAGGTCCTCGGCTATCACCCGCGCGAACTGCTCGGAGAACCCCTCGGGACGCTGAAGGTCGTCAGCGCGGGCCAGCTGGAGGCGCTGAGCCTGCCCGGACCGCACGCCCCTTTCCGGGACGTGGAGGTCGAGCTGACCGGCAAGGACGGCGTGCGCAGAACGTTCCGCGTGAGCGGGCTGCCGGTCTATTGCCATGCTACCGGCGAGTGGACCGGGTTCCGCGGCACGGCGCAGGACGTGACCACGTTCCAGGCCCACGAGGCCGCGCTGTTCGACGCGGTCGACGCGGCCGAGGCGGCCAACCGGGCGAAGAGCGAGTTCCTGGCCAACATGAGCCACGAGCTGCGCACGCCCTTGAACGCCATCATCGGCTTCTCGGACGTCATCAAGGACGAGCACTTCGGGCCAGTCGGTAACGCACGCTACCGGTCCTATGCCGGCGATATCCTGGCCAGCGCCCATCACCTGCTGACGGTGATCGACGACATCCTGGACGTCGCCAAGATCGAGGCCGGCAAGTTGGATCTCGACGAGGCGCCGATCCACCCCGCCGAGCTGGGCCGCCAGGCGCTGCGCCTGGTCGCCGACCGGGCCCGGCGCGCCGGCGTCGCGCTCGAGGCGGCACTGCCCGGCGACCTGCCGCGGCTCCTGGTCGACGGCCGCAAGATGAAGCAGATCCTGCTCAACCTGCTGTCCAACGCGATCAAGTTCACGCCCAAGGGTGGGCGCGTAGAGCTCTCGGCCGGGCGCAGGGCCGACGGTGGCTTCGCCTTCGCCGTCAGCGACACCGGCATCGGCATCGCGCCCGCGGACCAGGCCACGGCGCTGGCCCCCTTCGGCCAAGTCGACAGCCAGCTGAGCCGCAAGTTCGAGGGCACCGGCCTCGGCCTGCCGCTGTCCAACGCACTGGCAAAACTGCACGGCGGCACCCTGGAGCTCGAAAGCACGCCCGACACGGGCACCACCGTCACCATCCGCCTGCCGGCCGAACGGGTCGTTTCCGGTCAAGGAGAACAGGCCCAAGAATAGATAGATCGGGCCCACTTTATCAGGCATAAGCGCTCTTTCGATTCGCTTAGAGCCGTGGCCCCATGTTCCTAGTCGTACGGTCTTCCTGGGCACTGTTCCTCGGCATCGCCATGATGATGCTGGGCAATGGATTGCAGGCCAGCCTGCTTGGCCTCCGGGCCACGGCAGAGGGGTTTTCCACGGGAACTACAGGGCTCGTCATGTCGTTCTACTACCTCGGGTTCCTCGCCGGCTCGACCCTGACCCCCAAGATCGTGAAGAACGTCGGCCATGTCAGGGTGTTTTCCGCCCTGGCCTCGCTCGCTTCGACCGCGGCCCTGATCCACGCGGCCTTCGTCGAGCCCTTCACCTGGGGGGCCATGCGTTTCGTGACGGGGTTCTGCTATGCCGGGCTTTATATTGTCGCAGAGAGCTGGCTGAACGATCGGGCGACGAACGAAACCCGCGGCCAACTTCTCTCCGTCTATATGCTGATGATCCTCGGTGGGGTGACTGTCGGTCAGCTGCTGCTGAACGTGGCCGACCCCAACGGCTTTCTGCTGTTCGTGCTGGCCTCTGTGCTGGTCTCGCTCGCCCTGGTCCCGGTGTCGCTCACCGCCGGGCCCGCCCCGGCCTTCGATGCACCCTCGAAGGTCGGTCTGCTCGAGCTCTACCGCATGTCTCCGCTCGGCGTGGCCGGCGCCATGGCGACCGGAATGGCTCACGGCGTATTGTTCGCCATGGGCGCGGTCTATGCGGATCGGACCGGGCTTTCGGTTGCCGAGATCTCGATCTTCATGGGCGCGGCCTATCTCGGCGGCATGATCTTCCAGTGGCCGATCGGCCGTCTGTCGGACCGCTTCGACCGTAGGCGGGTCATGACCGCGGTGACCCTGCTCGCGGCGATCTTCGCCGTCTCGGCCGTGCTGGTCTCGACCCACTCGGTCGAGGCGCTCATGCTGGTCACCCTGCTGTTCGGCGGCATGACTCTGCCGATGTACTCGCTCTGCATTGCGCACACCAACGATTACCTGGAACCGGGGCAGATGGTCGCCGCCAGCGCGACCCTGGTCCTGGTGGGCGGCCTCGGGGCCAGCCTCGGCCCGCCGACGGTGGCGGCCATGATGGCGTTGGTGGGTCCGGACGGCTTCTTCGTGGCGCTCGGCATGATCCACGCGGCGATCGGCGGCTTCGCGCTCTACCGCATGTCGCAGCGCGCGCCGGTGCCGCTCGACGAGCAGAACCCCATGGTCCCGGTGCCGAGCGGCGCCTTGCCGGTTGCCGCCGCGCTCTCGGCCAAGACCGTGCGCGATCACATGGACAGCGATCTGGCCGCGATGAGCCGCTCGCAGATGGGTCGCGGATAAAAGTGCGGAATCCGCACCCGGCCGGTGACGACGAGTAACGGGCCCTTCCCGGCCGTCCCTATGTCAATTTCCGATTGGGCCAGCCGATTGTGGCGGGGTTGAATGGGTCGAGCTGAGCAAACGGGCGAATCATGCTCTGGGCTGAAGCGGTATGGACAGTCGGACGCGGAGGCCGGGTGCGTTGTCCTCGAGACTGAGCTTGCCGTGGTGCAGTCGGGCGGCGGCGGCGACCAGGCTG
>Ga0224504_10000479_pt1 | contig 17822 bp, 11 predicted proteins | sample SF_Oct11_sed_USG_3_FD_170160 | JGI IMG/M metagenome (GOLD analysis project Ga0224504, IMG submission 170160) | Sediment microbial communities from San Francisco Bay, California, United States - SF_Oct11_sed_USGS_24 | ecosystem: Environmental > Aquatic > Marine > Sediment | place: USA... | reverse complement strand
AAGGGCGAGATGCCTGTCGTCCCGATCTCGATCGGGGGATCGCGCCACATGCTGCCTGCCGGCCGATTCATGCCTCGGAATGGCCCGTTGACCATCGATATCCTGCCAGCCATCGCCCCCGGCGATCCCGGTTTCGAGACGAGCCGCGGCCTCGCTGAAGCCGCACGCCAACGAATTCTAGCGGTGCTGGGCGAGCCGGACCTACTGGACAATGAGGACGAGTCCGCCACACCCGGCTAGCATATTTGTAGTATTGCGCGACGCCGCAAATTGCAGGACAGTAGCGGCGCCGTCATCAATCCCCACAAAGGCTGGAGCAACACAAAATGAGTTCAGATGCTGTCGTAATCGTAGCCGCCAAACGCACGCCTATCGGTGCATTTCAAGGAGTGCTGAGCGGTGCAACCGCAACTCAGCTCGGCGCCGCTGCCATCAAGGGAGCGGTCAACGGGACCGGCATCGACGCCGCCGATATTGACCGCGTCATCATGGGTTGCGTGCTGCCGGCCGGACTCGGCCAGGCACCTGCTCGCCAGGCAGCCCTGGGCGCCGGGGTACCCGAAGGTGTGCCCTGCGTGACGGTTAACAAGATGTGTGGCTCCGGTATGGAAGCCATCATCCTGGCGCATGACATGATCAAAGCCGGCAGCGCCGGCATCGTGGTCGCCGGGGGACTCGAGTCAATGAGCAATGCCCCCTACCTGCTTCCCAAGGCACGGAGCGGCTATCGAATGGGTCACCAGGAAGTGCTTGATCACATGTTCTTTGACGGACTCCAGGACCCGTATGAAGGCAAAATGATGGGGCACTTCGCCCAGGTCACCGCAGACAAGTATGGTTTTTCGCGCGAAGAGATGGATGCGTTTGCCACCGAGTCGGCTGTGCGTGCACAGCGGGCGGTAGCCGACGGGTCTTTTGCCGGCGAAATCGCCCCCGTTACCATCAAGTCACGCCGCGGAGAAACGGTAGTCGACTCGGACGAGACTCCGGGAAACGTCAGCGTCGACAAGATCCCGACACTGCGCCCGGCTTTTGCAAAAGATGGCACCGTCACCGCCGCAACATCCTCGTCGATTTCCGACGGCGCGGCAGCAGTACTGATGATGACGGCAGCAGAAGCCGACAAACGCGGACTCACGCCGATTGCCAGGATCGTCGGCCACTCCGCCTTTGCTCAAGAACCTGCGTGGTTCACAACGGCACCGGTCTATGCATTGAAGAAACTGCTCGATGCACAGGGCTGGACGCCGGACGACGTCGACCTGTTCGAAATCAATGAGGCCTTTGCGGTCGTGACGATGGCGGCCATGAAAGATGTCGGCATCAGCCATGACAAAGTGAACGTGAACGGGGGCGCCTGCGCACTGGGCCATCCGATCGGAGCAACAGGCTGCCGCATCTCGGTCACGCTGCTGCACGAGCTTGCCGCTCGTGGTCTGACGCGTGGCATTGCAACCCAGTGCATCGGTGGCGGCGAAGCTACAGCCGTCGCATACGAAATTCTTTAGGGAGAGATTTCTGTGAAATTGTCAGAAGCTAAAGCCGTCATTACCGGCGGCGCATCGGGCCTCGGCTTTGCAACAGCACAGCGCGTCATCGACGAGGGTGGCCAGGTCGTGCTGCTCGATATTAACGATGCTCTTGGTGCAGAAAGTGCGGCGAAACTGGGCGACCGGGCGAGCTATGTGAGCACCGACGTATCAAATGAGGATTCTGTCAAGGCTGCGGTTCTTAAGGCCAAAGAGACGATGGGCGGCATTACGCTCGCCGTGAATTGCGCCGGGGTTGCCAATGCGGGTCGCGCACTGGGTCGTGAAGGCCCCTGGCCAACAGAGAACTTCAATCGTGTCATTCAGATAAACCTGGTTGGTACCTTTAACGTCACCAAAGAATCCGCGGCGATCATGAATGAAAACGAGCCGGGTGAAGACGGCGAACGTGGCGTCATTATCAGTACCGCATCGATCGCTGCATTCGAGGGCCAGATCGGCCAGGCCGCCTACGCGGCGTCGAAAGGTGGCGTGCACGCCATGATGCTGCCGTTGGCCCGCGAGTTCGCAAACTTCGGCATCCGGGTGAACACCATCGCGCCAGGCATCATGCTGACGCCAATGATGGCCGGCATGTCTGAAGAAGTGCAGGCATCGCTCGCGAGCCAGGTTCCGTTCCCGAAACGCCTGGGTCACCCTGAGGAATACGCCAACACGGTCGCGTTCATCTACGAAACGACGTATGTGAACAGCGAGACCATCCGGTGTGATGGCGCGATCAGGATGCAGGCCAAGTAGGCTTCTTACATATTTGCGTAATTGGGTCCGCCGGTGCCTTCGGGCACCGTCCACACGATATTCTGTTTCGGGTCCTTAATATCGCAGGTCTTGCAGTGCACGCAGTTGGACGGGTTGATCTTGAATACCTTCTCGCCGCCCTCGTCCACAATCTCGTAAACACCCGCCGGGCAATAACGCTGTGCCGGCTCGTCGTACTCAGGCAGGTTGTACGCGACCGGAATGGACTCGTCCTTTAGCTTCAGGTGTGATGGCTGGTCTTCCTCATGATTGGTGCTCGACAGGAACACTGAGGACAGCTTGTCGAAGGTAATCACACCGTCGGGCTTCATATACTCAATCACCTTTGCTGCAGAGGCCTTGTCCAGGCACTCATGATCAGGATCCTTGTTGTGCCATGTAAATGGCAGTTTGCCGAAGAAAATATTCTGGTCGATGAATGCGAACACCGCACCGAAGAACATGCCCAGCTTGTGTAAGCCCGGACCGAAATTGCGGCCCCTGTACAGTTCCTTGTAGACCCAGGATGCATTGACGCTTGCTTCGAAATCGCTGAGTTCGGACTGCCCCTGGTCACCCGACGACAACGCCTTCTGGATACTCTCCGCCGCCAGCATGCCCGTCTTGATCGCCGTGTGCGCACCCTTGATCTTGACACCATTCAGGAAGCCGGCACCGCAGCCGATGAGCATCCCGCCCGGGAAGACAAGCTTTGGCAATGACTGGAGACCGCCCTTGTTCACTGCACGTGCACCGTAGCCAATACGCTTACCACCCTCGAGATAGCAGCGGATTTTCGGGTGCGTCTTCCAGCGCTGGAACTCATCAAACGTCGATAAGTGCGGGTTCCGGTAGCTCAGCGCAATAATCAGGCCCAGGTACACCTTGTTGTTGGCGGCGTGATAGAGGAACCCACCACCTTCCGTATGGTTGTCCAGCGGCCAGCCCGTCGTATGCACAACCAGCCCTTCCTCATGCCGATCCGGCTCGATCTCCCAGACTTCCTTGATACCGATACCGTAGTGCTGCGGGTCTGCATTCTCGCGCAGGTTAAACGTGTCCATGACCTCTTCACTGAGGTTGCCGCGAACGCCCTCGGCAAAGATCGTGTATTTGCCAAGCAGCTCATATCCCGGCGTATAGGAACTTTTCTTTTGCCCATCCTTGCCGATACCCATGTCGCTGGTTGCCACACCGGTAACGCGGCCGTCGCTGTCGTAGAGCACTTCGGAAGCCGCAAAGCCCGGGAATACATTGACGCCCATACCTTCGGCCTGTTCGCCGAGCCATTGGCAAAGCTGCCCCAGGCTGATGATGTAATTGCCATGATTGTGCATCGGGCGTGGCAGAAACAGGCCCGGTACCGGGGCAGCACCGGTTTCACTGGTCAGGTAATGAACCCGGTCTCCCGAGCACTCGGTCTTCACCGGCGCACCCTTCTCCTTCCAGTCGGGTATGAGTTCGTCCAGACCTCTCGGCTCGAACACGTTTCCTGACAGGATGTGCGCGCCGATTTCAGACCCTTTCTCGACCACGACAACTGACAGGGTATCGTCCAGCTGCATCAGCCGGATGGCAGCGGCCAGCCCTGCGGGCCCCCCGCCAACAATTACGACATCGAACTCCATCGACTCGCGTTCAGTTTCTTCCGACATATCCCCTGGCACCTTCTCTTGTTGGACCCATCCTGACAGCCATGTAATCTAGCCCTGCTGCAGCAGCGCTGCAAATACATCCATGAGGGTAGATTGAATATACGCGAAGCCTACGAAGAGAGTCTGCACCGGGACGGTCATGTCGAAGATTCGGCGCAGCTCGACGTCATTACGCGATTTGAAGATCTGCAGGCAAGACTCCTGGCGCAGCGTCCGCGCAAAGGCGGACTGCGCACGATGTTCTTCCGCAGCGAGCCTCGCGAAATTGTACGTGGGCTGTATATCTGGGGAGGCGTCGGCCGCGGCAAGACCTTCCTGATGGACCTTTTCTTCGAGAATCTGCCCATCGAGCAGAAACGGCGCATCCATTTCCACCGCATGATGCATGACGTGCATGAGCGCATGAAGACGCTCAGCTTTGTCGAGGACCCGCTCGATAAGGTCGCGGCAAGCATCGCGCAGGATACGCGCGTGCTTTGTTTCGATGAGTTCTTCGTCAGCGATATCGGCGACGCGATGATACTGGGCCGACTCCTTGAGGGATTGTTCAGTCGCGGCGTTACCCTGGTCACCACGTCGAATGTACGGCCTGATGATCTGTACAAGGAAGGCTTGCAGAGGCAGCGCTTCCTACCGGCGATCGAGCTGCTGAACAGACACACCGACGTAATCAACATGGACGGCGGTACCGACTACCGACTGCGCATCCTGCAAAAGGCTGGCACCTACCTGACTCCGGATGACGACAAGGCTGCAGAGAGGCTCAATTACTTTTTCGACGAGACAGCATCAACACAAGTGGCAACGGACATTGACCTCGATATCAATGGTCGGGATATACGTGCCCGCCGCTGCGCCAAGGGCGTCGCCTGGTTTCGCTTCACTGACATTTGCGATGGGCCGCGCAGCCAGGCCGACTATATTGAGATCGCGCGCTGGTACCCATCGGTCATCATCTCTGGCGTTCCACAGTTTGACGCGCTTCGCGACGACCAGGCACGGCGGTTCGTTTCCCTGGTCGACGAATTCTACGACCGCCGCGTGAAGTTGATTCTCTCGGCCGACGTCGACGTGCCAGATCTGTACACCGGCTCGCGATTGTCCTTCGAATTCGGCCGCACTCTGAGCCGTCTTATCGAAATGCAGTCGATGGACTATCTCGCGCTGCCACACCTCGCGTGATAGATTGCCTAAACGATGAGTGACGACCTGAAACTTGAAAACTTCATGCCCTACCGGCTCGCCGTGCTCTCCAACACGGTCAGTACCACGGTTGCGCGCGCCTACGACAAGCGGTTTAGCGTTTCGATCCCGGAATGGCGCGTCATCGCGGTACTTGGACGCTTCCCGGGGCTGTCGGCTGTCGAGGTCGCAGAACGCACTTTGATGGACAAGGTCGCCGTGAGCCGGGCCGTCACAAAGCTGATCAAGAATGGACGCATTGATCGAGAATTTGCCGATGCGGACAGGCGCCGTTCTATCCTGAATCTTTCGGAAGACGGCAAGAAACTACACGACGAAATCGCGGAACTCGCCCTTGGTTTCGAGCGCGATCTGCTTGAGGGGCTTTCGGAAGAAGAACTCGAACAGCTCAACAGCATCATGGAACGCCTGCTGGCGCGCGCCCGCCTGATCGGTACGCCCTGACCCTGAATATAGGTACTTTAAACGTTGTGAACGGCCGCCCAATGTAGGCTAAAATCCGGGCTTCTGGGACTCCAGCACCCATCAGGGCACTCGCAGTGACTACTAAATCCAATCGACGCAGCGGGGATGCGCGGCAGCAGATTATTGACGCCATCGTGACATCGCGCGCAAGCACTCATTCACTTAAGAAAACATCTGACATCAAGCGGTACCTGAAGCAGTACTTCGAGAACGTGCCGTACGAGGATCTCGAAGGACGCTCCGAGCCGGTAATGGCTCGAATTGCGCTAGACCATCTTGAGTTCGGCGCCAGAAGGCGCCGCGGCGAGGCCTTGTTGCGCATCTACAATGCGACTGAAAAAGAACACGGTTATTCGTCCTCGTTCACATTTGTCGAAATGATCAATGACGACATGCCTTTCCTCGTCGACTCCGTTGCAGCTGCGATCAATCGCCAGAATCTCGCGGTACACATCACCGTACACCCGATAATTTTCGCTAGCCGCGACGAGAGCGGCCAGCTGCAATCAATTACCAAAGCCACTAGTGATGATGCGACGCGCGAGTCGTTTATCCGGTTCGCAATTTCTCGCGAGATCGATCCGCAGCGACTCAAGCTCCTGAGTAAGGAAATCAACAAGGTTCTCTCAGACGTACGTGTCACGGTCCGCGACTGGGGCGCGATGCGCGAGCGCATGTACGAAACGCGCGAACTGCTGGAAAACGGCCCAAAAGGCGCCGATCCGCTTCTGCGCAAGGAGAGCCAGGACCTGCTCCAATGGTTGGCCGACGAACACTTCACATTTCTGGGCTACCGCGAATACAAGCTCAGAAAACGCGGCAAACGGACCTACCTGAATGCCGTCAAAGGTACCGGGCTCGGTGTCCTTAGCCGCGCCAATAGCAAACATAATTCGATCGAACTAACCGAAGAAATGCGGCGCATGACGCGTTCGCGTGACTGGCTGATACTGACCAAGGCGAATTCGCGTTCGACCGTGCATCGTCCCGCATTTCTTGACTACGTCGGCGTGAAAATCTATGACGAAAACGGTAATGCCGTCGGTGAACGCCGATTTATCGGATTGCTTACTTCGATCGCTTACAGCGAAAGCCCAACCAATATTCCGTTGCTGCGGCACAAGGTGCATAAGATTTTTGAGCGCGCCAAGGTCGATGTCGCCGGGCATCGTGGCAAGGCGCTGTTACACATCATTGAAACCTACCCGCGTGAAGAGCTGTTCCAGAGCAGCGTGCAGGACCTGACGCGCACGACGATTGGCATCCTTAACCTGCAGGATCGGCAGCGCGTCAAACTATTCCTGCGTCGCGACACGTTCCGACGCTTTTTCTCCTGCCTGGTATTTGTACCCAGGGAAAAATATACGACGGCAATTCGCCGCAAGATCGAAGCATTACTCACTGATGCGTTCGGCGGCGTTTCGGTCGATTCATCGGTGCAGATTTCCGAGTCGGCTCTGGCGCGCGTGCACATCATTGTGCGCACGCCCGACGGCGAACGCCCGCGCATCAGCATTCAGAAGATCGAGCAACAACTGGTCGAACTCGTCGTTACCTGGTCCGACCGCCTGCGCGCCGAAATGGTCCAGGCTTATGGGATTGACGAAGGAGAACAGCTCTATCACGCCTACGGTCCGATTTTTCCTGCCGGCTATCAGGACGACACCTATCCTTCTGAGGCTTGTTCCGACATCCGCGTCATCGATGACATGTTGCGCGACGGCGTCTCTCGCAGCGTTGACCTGTATGCCGCAGACAAGCTGAAGGCAGGCGACCTGCGTTTCATCGTGTACAGCGTCGACAGTCCGATTGTGCTCTCCGATGCGCTGCCGATCGTCGAGGAAATGGGCGCAACGGTTTACACCGAACATCCACACGAATGCCGGCTGGAATCGGGCCAGACATTCTGGATCCAGGATTTCCACCTGCGACACGAATGTGGCACTGCTGTCGACGTCGAAGCAGTATCCGAGCGCTTTGAAAAGTGCTTCATGGCCGTCCTCACCGGTGAGGCGGAGAATGACGGGCTCAATCGACTCGTCGTTGCTGCCGGCCTGACCTGGCGCCAGGTCACCCTTTTACGTTGCTATGCGAAGCACATCCTGCAGCTCCGTGTACCGTTTAGTCAGGCCTACATGGAAGACGTGCTCGTCGCGCATGCGGACCTTGCACGCCTGCTGGTCGAACAATTTGAACTGCAGTTCGATCCGGACGTATCCAAGTCCAGGCGCCAGAAAGAACTAAAGACGATAATGGCCAGAGTTCAGCGCGGCCTCGCCAAAGCCCGCAACGTCGACGAGGATCGCATTCTTTCGGCCTTCGCCGGCGGTATTAGCGCGACACTGCGCACCAACTACTTCCTGACTATCGACGGCGCATTCAAGAGCTTTATCTCAATCAAACTCAATCCGGACAAACTGCCGGAAGTCCCGTTACCCAAGCCCAAGTACGAGATCTTCGTGTACTCGCCTGAAGTAGAGGGTGTCCACCTGCGCGGCGGCGATATCGCGCGCGGCGGACTGCGCTGGTCGGATCGCCGTGAAGACTTCCGGACGGAAGTGCTGGGCCTGATGAAGGCGCAGGTCGTCAAGAATACGGTGATTATCCCGACGGGCGCCAAGGGCGGCTTCTTCCCGAAGCTTGCGCCTGAGGGCAACCGCGATGCGATCTTCAAGAATGGTGTGCATTGCTACAAGACGTTCATTCGCGGGCTGCTCGACGTAACCGACAATGTTATCGACGACGTCGTCGTTACGCCTGACCGCATCATCCGTCGTGACGGCGATGACCCCTACCTGGTCGTTGCGGCCGACAAGGGCACGGCAACGTTTTCCGATATCGCGAACAGCCTGTCTGCCGAGTATGGGTTTTGGCTGGACGACGCGTTTGCTTCCGGTGGCTCGGCGGGCTACGACCACAAGGTCATGGGCATCACGGCGAAAGGAGCCTGGGAAGCGGTCAAACGGCACTTCCACGAGCAGGGCCTCAACATACAAACTGACCCGTTCACGGTTGCCGGTATTGGCGACATGAGTGGCGATGTATTCGGCAACGGTATGTTGTTGTCGAAGAAGATCCAGCTGCTCGCGGCATTCAACCACCGCCGCATCTTTCTCGACCCTTCGCCGGACATGGCAGTGAGTTACAAGGAACGGCAGCGCCTGTTTCGCAAGGCAGGTTCTACCTGGGACGATTACAACGAGAAGCTGATCTCCAGAGGTGGCGGGGTTTTCTCGCGCCAGGCCAAAACAATTCGGCTAAGTCCGGAAGTCAGGGCGATGCTCGACATCGAGGGAAAGTCGATACAGCCCGACGATCTCATCCAGGCCATCCTGAAGATGAAGGTCGACCTGCTGTGGAATGGCGGCATTGGCACGTATGTTAAGGCCAGCAGCGAGGGCCACTCGGACGTCGGCGATCGCAGCAATGATGCCCTGCGCGTGAATGCAGATGAACTGCGCTGCAAAGTCATCGGCGAAGGCGGCAATCTCGGTCTAACGCAGCGCGCACGTGTCGAATTCAGCCTCAATGGCGGTCGTATCAACACTGACTTTATCGACAACTCCGGTGGCGTTGACAGCTCTGACCGCGAGGTCAATATCAAGATTCTACTGAGCCTGGTGACGAAGCAGAAAAACATGCCGCGTGAAAAGCGCAACGAATTACTTGCGTCTATGACCAAAGACGTCGCAAACCTGGTATTGCGTAACAACTACCTGCAGACCCAGGCCATCAGCATGAGTGAGATGCTATCGGCCGATCGTCTTGAGGAACTCGCACGCCTTATCTCGGACCTCGAACGCGCAGGTGATCTTGACCGCGATCTGGAGTTTCTCCCGGACGAGGCCGAAATCGAGGACCGGCGTAACCGCAAGCAAGGCCTTACCCGACCCGAGCTCGCGATTGTCCTGAGCTACGCCAAGATCGACCTCTACAACGGCCTGATCGATTCGGACGATTTACTGACGGACTTCCTGCAAATTGATCCGGAACGCTATTTCCCGGATGTGCTGCGTCGTCGCTACTCAGACCTGATACCGGTACACAGGTTGAGCCGGCAAATTCTTGCCACGCTCATCGCGAACGACATCGTCAATCGCATGGGTCCGGCGTTCGTCAAACGTACTCAGGCAGACACCGGTGCGAGCATTCTGACGGTGGCGCGCGCTTACGAAGTCGCGCGCATCATTTGCGATGCCCGTCCATTGCTCAAGGAAATCGAGGCGCTCGATCACGTTATCCCGGCCAAAGCGCAGATGTTAATGATGTTCGAGGTCAGTCGCACTCTGCGACATGCCTGTTACTGGCTTATCGAGCAGTACGGCGAAAACATCGACATCGTAAAGAGCGTCGATCGCCTGAAACCCGGTATGGCGAAGATCTACTCGCGCTCGAGCAGCTACGTCTCGAAGGCCAGCCAGGCCCGCATCAGCGCGGCGAAACAGGCATGGCTCGACATGGGCGTGCCCGAGAAGCTCGCCAGCAAGATTTCGTTGTTGCTGTTGACACGCGCAGCCATCGACATTGTCGACCTCGCCGCTGACTGCAAACGTGGCGTCATCGAGTCGGCACGCCTGTACTCGGCGTTCAACGATGGGCTCGGGCTGCAGTGGCTGCACAATTCGGCTGAGGACCTCAAGGTATCGGGTCGATGGCAGGCCAAGGCACGCAGCAACCTTCGCGAGGACTTCTATCGGATGCGGCGCCAGATCGGTGACATGCTGCTGACGAAACGCGGCACCAGGGACTCGCGCGAAATCGCGCGTCGCTGGCTCGCGAAGCACGAGCAAGAGGTGCAGCAGTTTACGAACATGATCGACGAAATGAAATTGCGCGAAAATATCGACTTCGCCACACTATCGGTTGCGGTGCAGGAACTGCGCGATCTGATTGCATCCTGACTACTTATTAACGGAGATATCATGGCTGGGAAGCTTGTACTTTGCCGTCACGGACAGAGCGACTGGAACCTGAAGAACCTGTTCACGGGCTGGCAGGACGTGGACCTCACCGAGCAGGGAAACGACGAAGCCATCGCCGCTGGCAAATTGCTCAGCGAACTCGGCTACGAATTCGATATCGCTTACACGTCGGTATTGAAACGCGCCATCCGCACGCTCTGGCATGTACTCGATCAGATGGATCTGATGTGGATTCCTGTCGAGCGTGACTGGCGGCTAAACGAGCGCCACTACGGCGCACTACAGGGCCTCAACAAGGCAGAAACTGCGGCAAAGTATGGTGACGAACAGGTCCATATCTGGCGTCGTAGCTACGATATTCCGCCGCCACCGCTTGAGGACGACGACGATCGGCACCCGAAGCATGATGCGCGCTACGCCGGTATCGAAGGTCTCCCTGGTGCCGAGTCGCTCAAGTTGACGCTCGAGCGTGTACTGCCCTGTTGGGAGAATGTCATCGCGCCTGACCTGAGAGCCGGCAAGAACGTCCTGATCGCCGCCCACGGCAACAGCCTGCGCGCCCTGGTAAAGATGCTCGATGAAGTATCCGACGAGGAGATCACGGGCTTTAATATTCCGACGGGAGTCCCGCTGGCCTACGAACTCGACGACGATCTCAAGCCGCTATCGCGGCAATTCCTCGGCGATCCCGAGGCCGTTGCGAAAGCCGCTGCGGCGGTTGCCGCACAAGGCAAGGCAAAATGATCCATACCCTCGGCGACCGCGCCCCTGTGTTCGAGGGCGCAGGGCACTTCGTCGCCGACAATGCATCGATTATCGGCAGCGTTCGTCTCGGGGACCGGGCCAGCGTCTGGTTTAATTGCGTACTTCGCGGTGACAACGACTGGCTCGTTGTCGGTGAGCGCAGCAACATCCAGGACGGTGCGGTACTCCATACGGATCCGGGCATCGAACTCACTATCGGCAACGGCGTAACGGTCGGGCACAAGGTCATGTTGCATGGCTGCACGATCGGCGATAACTCGCTTATCGGTATCGGCAGCACGATCCTGAATGGCGCGAAGATCGGTAACAACTGCCTGGTCGGTGCGCATGCGCTCATCACCGAGAACAAGGAGTTTCCGGACGGCTCTCTCATTCTGGGAGCACCTGCGAAAGCGGTGCGCACCTTAAGCAAAGAAGAGATCGAACATATCCGCTGGTCTGCGGACATCTACGTCAGGAATGCCGCCAGGTTTAATTCAGACCTGAGCCCTGGGGTCTGAGCGCTGCTTCGCCCGGCTGGGGTCGACCACCCGAATCAAACCTTCCTGAGTCGTCGAGGCAACCAGCTCGCCGGACTGGGTAAAGAACTGCCCGCGTGCAAAGCCGCGTGCGCCGGAAGCGTTGGGGCTGTCCATCGAATACAGTAGCCACTCGTCCATGCGAAATTCCCGGTGAAACCATAGCGCATGATCGAGGCTGGCGAGGATGACCCGGCCCCGCGTAAACGGCAGCGCATGAGGCAGCGTGGCGGTCGTCAGCAACTCGAAATCCGAAACGTAGGCCAGGAGATTCTGGTGCAATGCCACCTCGTCTGGCATCGCATCGACTGCGCGAATCCAGACACGTTTGTAGGGCGGTCGCCGGGCCGGATCGTCGAGGTCAGACTGTTCGACGGGGCGAAATTCGAATGGCCGCTGGTCGGTCATGAAGCGCCGCAGTTTGACCGGAATCGTATCGAGCACATCGGCCGCCAGGTGCGTGAGGTCTTTCAGGCCGTCCGGCTCGGGAACCTCCGGCATCTCGGCCTGATGCGACAGGCCGTCCTGCGGAACCTGGAACGACGCCGCCAGGTTGAGTATCGGTCGACCGTGTTGAATAGCGACGACGCGTCGATTGGAGAAGCTGCCGCCGTCGCGGGACCGGTCAACGTCGTAAATAATCGGCGCATTGATGTCACCGCGACGCAGGAAATAGCCATGCAATGAATGCGCTACCCTGCCCTCGACCGTGTGCTGTGCCGCCGACAGGGCCTGCCCCAGCACCTGGCCGCCGAACACCTGTGGGCTGCCAATGTCACGGCTCGCCCCGCGAAAAATATTTTCCTCGATGCGCTCGAGTCTGAGCAGCGTAATCAGGTCATCGAGAACGGGGTGCATCAGTTGGCCAGGCGGCCGCCATCGACAGCAATACCGGCACCGCTGACGAACACGGCATCGCCACTTGCCAGGAACAGCGCTACCTTGGCGATATCAACGGGTTCGCCAAGCCGTCGCGCTGCGGAATTCTGAATACAGTAATCGCGCAGGTCCTTGTTCTTACGGAACACTTCGCGACTCTCCGGCGTCATAACCGCACCGGGCTGAATGTAATTGGCGGTAATACCGAATTCGCCGGTCTCTGCCGCCAGCGCACGGGTCAGGTTGGCGAGATCGCGCTCTGCGCGAACACTCGCATCGCCACCATCTGCGGCGAAGAAACTGCGCAGGAATCCGAGATTGATGATTCGTCCTGCCGGGCTTTTCTTGAGATGCGGCAGTGCTGCCCGGCACGCTGCCATAACCAATGTCGCCCGCTGTTTGAGCACGGTTTCGAGCGTGTCATCGGCTTTAGAGAGCGGCTCTGGCTGCCGTAGCAGGAAATCCGTGACCAGGATATCGAGCCCGCCGAGTTTGTCGACAGTCTCAGCGACGAGTATCGCCAGCTGTTCCGGGTCGTTCAGTTTGGCAACATGCCCGGTGATTCCCCTTACAGACTTGTAATGCTGTACCACGCCGCTGTTGCTCGTGTCGGCCGCAATGACCGACGCGCCGTGCTTGACCAGCGTTCGGGCGATTGCTTCACCAATGCCGTCGGCCGCGTTGAGCACAAGTGCATTCAGCCCATACAGGCGCTTGGGGTCAGCCATCGAAATTCCTCAAAACCCGGTGTCTATTCAGGAAGCGCATAGTCCGCGAATTGCTTACGCAATTCAATCTTCTTGATTTTGCCGGTAGCTGTATGGGGCAACTCAGTGACAACCGCCACGTCATTTGGAATCCACCAGTCCGCTACCTTGCCTTTGAAGAAGCCAAGCAGTTCCTGCTGGTCGATCTCCTGCCCTTCCGCGGCGACCACAATCAGCAGCGGCCGTTCTGTCCACTTGGGATGTGCCACACCGATAACGGCAGCCTCGGCAACGGCCGGATGCCCCATTGCCGCATTCTCCAGCTCAATCGAACTGATCCACTCACCACCCGACTTGATGACGTCCTTGGTTCGGTCGGTGATCGCCATGTATCCCTGCGGGTCGATGGTTGCAACGTCACCTGTATTGAACCAGCCATCGTCCGAATGCGACCCAGCGCTGCCCTCGAGTTTGAAGTAGTCGCTGCAGATCCACGGACCGCGTACCTGCAACGCACCATAGGCGACCCCGTCCCACGGCAGTTCCTGGCCTTCGTCGTCAACAATTCGCAGTTCACAGCCAAATATTCCGCGACCAGCCTTGGTTGCAAGATCAAAGCGCTCCTCATCGGAGAATCCTTCCTGCCCCGCCTTCGGCGTATTCGCAGTGCCCAGCGGGCTCATTTCGGTCATGCCCCAGCCCTGGATCGCCTGTACATCATGGACCTTGCTGAACTGCTCGATCATCGAACGCGGCACGGCAGCACCGCCGATAATGGTTCTTTGCAGTGCATTCAGAGTCTTGCCGTTCTGCTCGCAGTATTGCAACAGGGCCAACCAGACAGTCGGGACACCCGCCGCTACTGTCACTTTCTCCGTTTCCAGGAGTTCGTACAGCGCCTCGCCATCGCCCATTTTCGGCCCGGGGAACACCAGTTTGGAGCCCACCATCAATGTCGAATACGGAACGCCCCACGCGTTGACATGAAACAGTGGCACGACGGGTAGCACAACATCGTTGCTCGAGAGATTCAGTACATCTGGCGCGATGCTGGCGTACGCATGCAGTACGGTCGAGCGGTGGTCGTACAGGACGCCCTTGGGGTCGCCGGTTGTACCGGACGTGTAGCACAGCGCCGACGCCGTGCGTTCGTCCAGTTGTGGCCATTGGTATTCCGATGACTCGGCGGCCAGCAGTGTTTCGTAGCAGACGGCGTTGGGAAGCGACGTTTCGGGCATGTTCGCCTCATCGGTCATCACGATAAAACCCTCAACCTTCGGAATCTGCGGCAACAGCTTCTCGAGCAGCGGCACGAACATAAGATCCGTGAATATCCAGCGATCCTCTGCATGGTTAATGATAAATACGAGTTGCTCTGGAAACAGCCGCGGGTTGATCGTATGGCAGACGTAGCCGGCGCCGCTGACGCCGTAATAGATCTCCAGGTGGCGATAGTCATTCCACGCTATCGTCGCCACCCGGTCGCCCGTTGCCAGTCCCAGTTTATCGAGCGCATTGGCAAGTTTTCGCGATCTCGCGACCGCTTCCCGCATGGTGTAACGATGCCGGGGGTTGTCCATCGTCACCGATACGATTTCCCGATCGCCGTGGAATTTTTCCGCGTGTTCCGCGATCGAGGAAATGAGCAAGGGGGTGTCCATCATCAGGCCGTGCATAAGCGTGTCCTTTTCTGCGTCCCTGGAAGGGATAACCATGTATTTTTCATAAGCTTATAGAACATTTGCACACATGCAAACCGTGGTATGCTTGTCTGCGATATTCAAGCAATATCCCATTGAAGGGGGGAATCATGAATCCGATTGGTACCAGCATACTCAATCTCGGTCGCGCTGTGGCGCTAGCTCTGGTCGGCCTGGCGCTGGCTACGACCGCGGTCGCGCAGGACGCGCAGCAAGAAACCTCGTTTCTCGAGGAAATCGTTGTTACGTCGAAAGTAAAGAAAGGCGGGGAAAACATCATGGATGTGCCGGTCGCTATCACAGCGGTAACCGGGGCCCAGATCGAAGCGTCCGGTATCAAGGACATGTTCGACTTGCAGCAAAACGTTCCCGGTTTAATCGTCAGCCGCAGCCAAACGGCGACCACATCGAATTTCTCGGTGCGAGGCATTGGCAGTACATCCAATAACTTCGGCGTCGAATCGTCGGTTGGCCTGTATGTCGATGGCACCTATCGCTCCCGACAGAGCTCCCTGATCAACGAGCTGGTCGATGTAGAGGCCGTCGAAGTCTTGCGCGGCCCTCAGGGAACGTTGTTCGGCAAGAACACGGCTGCCGGAGCCATCAATATCCGGACCGTTGCCCCCAGCACAGACAGTGCTAACGCGTTCATGGAACTGACCGCCGGCGACCTGAACCTGCGACGTATAGCCGGTGCCGCCAATATTCCGCTGACCGACAGGCTGGCTTTCCGCGGTACGATCTTCGCGTCAGAGCGCGATGGCTACGTCGACAATTACACGTACAACCTCGCCGCCGGGCCGGGTGAGCCTTTTGTCAGCATCCAGGAAGACGCATTTAATGATCGCGACAGGCTGGGCCTGCGGGCGCAATTGGGTTACGAAGGTGATGACTTCGATCTGCGCATCATCGGTGATTATTCCGAGATTGATGAAGCCTGTTGCATCGGCACGAATCGCGTCGACAACCTGTTCTCGCACGGCGGCATTAACGCTGGTATTGGCTTACCGGGATCTGACTTTGTCCGTATGTCGCTCGGCAGCATTGTCTTCACGGATTTCGACTATCCGGATCTTCTACCGACAGCACCGTTCCTGGGCGTCGATATCCCACGCCCGCCGAACGTTATCCAGGGCGTCAGCTGGGATGATTTCATCACGACCGTTAATGAAGGCCCGAGGTCCGAAAATACGGACATGGGCTTGTCGGTCGAATTTAACAAGGACTTGAGCAATGGCGTCACGCTGACGTCGGTCACGGCGTTTCGGGCCTTCGATACCTACGACTTTATCGACGTTGATTTTACCGACACCGATATGGCCGTCCGCGTTAACGAGGCGGAACAGGATTCCATATCGCAGGAACTGCGCCTCGCAGGGTCGTTTGGCGATAACAGCCGTTGGGTAGTCGGCGCCTACTATTTCGCGCAGGACATCAAGAGCAACACCATAACGACTGCTGGAACGCAATTGCAGGCATTCGCCGATGTGGGCCAGGCAGCGGCGGGGCAGCCCACCTTGTCAGATGTCACCAATGGCGTCAGCGCCATTTCGATCGCTACGGGGGGCCTGATTCCGCTGGGAGCGCCTGCCATCCCGGTCGGCATGTTTGCTGATGACAGAGTTCTCCAGGAGCACGATGGATACGCTGTGTTCGGCCAGGTCGACTGGGCCCTGTCCGAAACCCTCGAACTCTCGCTGGGCGCTCGCTACACCGATGAAACCAAAGACATCGCTGCAACGTATACGCAGACGAATCCAGGTTCGGGAGGACCGCCTGATCTTACCGCAATCGGAACGACCTTCTTCCTGTTCGAGCAATGGGCCCTGGGCGGGCAAGTCGGGCCGCCGCCTGATCTGACACCACTGCTGGCCGTCGCAGAGCCAAACGCAGGCTGGTTTGCCTGGACGCTGGCGCCGTTTGCACCACGCGCCGACGTGCTCGATTCTATCGAGGACGACCAGGTTACGGGCACCGCCAAGCTGACCTGGTTCGCCAACGACTCGATGATGTTCTACGGTTCTTATTCCACCGGATTCAAGTCCGGCGGCACCAATACTGATCGTATTTTTGAATTCCTGCCGCAGATCTTTGGTCCCGAGACGTCCACGTCGGCCGAGATTGGCTTCAAGGGTGATTTCGGTGACCGCTTCCGACTCGCGGGAAGCATTTACCATACAGAATTCGATGACTTCCAGGCCAACTCCTTCACGGGCACTGGCTTCAACCTGCGCAACGCGGGCAATCTGGAGGTCAAGGGCCTTGAGCTCGAGTATCTCTGGCAGGCTATGGACAACATGAGCATCTCGGGTTACTACGCACACAATGAGGGTGAATTCATCTCCTTCGAGGGCGCAACCTGCCAGACCTCGAATCCGTTCCACACCCTGTCTCAGGATCCGGGCTTCGACCCGGTGACGGGAGCCTGCAACCGTAACGGCGAACCTATTCCGTACAACCCCGAAGACCGTTTCAACATCGGCATCACGCAGAACATCCCGATGAACAGCGGCGAGATGTTCCTGCGCCTCGAGTATGCGTGGACTTCTGAGTTCACGTCGGACGGCGACAACGATCCGCTGACGACTCAGGACGACTTCGGCATTCTCAACCTGCGCGTTGGCGTCGACCTCTACGACTGGAACTCGACCATCACGCTCTGGGGCCGCAACGTGACGGATGAACGCTACTACACAGGTTCGTTTGACGGACCGTTGCAG
>Ga0224504_10000478_pt1:15000-17918 | contig 17918 bp, 23 predicted proteins | sample SF_Oct11_sed_USG_3_FD_170160 | JGI IMG/M metagenome (GOLD analysis project Ga0224504, IMG submission 170160) | Sediment microbial communities from San Francisco Bay, California, United States - SF_Oct11_sed_USGS_24 | ecosystem: Environmental > Aquatic > Marine > Sediment | place... | reverse complement strand
ACAATGTGGTATAATTATATTGGATATAGTAATTAATATAATTTAATTAAAAAGCCTAAATATGTCAGGATTGTAAAATAGCAGCATAAGGTTTAAAAGATAAATTAGTATTTTAACTATATCTACTTGGAGTTGGTTCAAATCCATGGCGACTCACCAACTAATAAATATATTTAAATTGAGGTTATTATTTTATATGAAAATCGTTATTGCTATGAGCATTGGGGTTTTATCACGTTACGTAATTAAAAATCCAAGTAAATCTTTGAGTTTAATCATTGAAGTGTTGGCTTGGGGGGTTTAAATGCAAACGATCGTTTCAAAAATGATTAATACGACGGCCCCACTTATTGTAGATGCATCAAATGAATTTGTGAAGTATTTACCCATAGGAGCACAAGTTTACCAATTTACTGTTGTAGCCGAAATCATTAGTAAAGCAACGAATCCGGTCGTTGCTGTATTTTCAGGCCTTAAACTTATAGGTCAATCGTGCTTACCTCCTAGTGTTAAGTATCCTTTAAAATGCTTACTTCTTATCGGACAAATTGGAGTTGGTATTTATACAGGTGGAGCCGGTACTATCCTGTCCACTACCCTCGCCATCGGAAGTGCGAGACAAATTTTGGAAGAATATTTAGAATAAATGTCCTATCGCAAATTTAAAAGTACTGATTTAATTCAGTACTTTTCTGATGATGCTGCTGCAGTGCCTACGGATATAGTAATTAATATAATTTAATTAAAAAGCCTAAATATGTAAGGATTGTAAAATAGCAGCATAAGGTTTAAAAGATAAATTAGTATTTTAACTATATCTACTACCTTGCAGTTTTTTGCTTTAGACACTGTCAAATTAATAGCAATATCTAGGTTCGACCCCTATAGTGAGGAGTGGACTTTTCATCATAATTTTCATCTCGTTAAATAAAAAGAAGAATTTGAAATAAATTTGCCCTATATTTTGACTGTAAATAATAATAATAAAAAATCCTTCAAGCCAATTGTTAAAGGAATCATAAAAACAGGCAGAATTGTAATACCTGTGTTATTATTTAGCAATGTTACGTTCGCACAGTAGATTGTTGAAACTATTAGTCGTGCAGCACAGGTAACTTAAGCTGTACGAAGGGCTAAAGCAATTAGAACATTACGTTAACAAACTGGGGTAACACTAAATGCGATTTGGGGTTTGTGTTTGTACAGAGGCTATTAAGAAAGCGCAAGATGCCCCGATCATAGAGCGTAGTAGATACATCCGCTGACATCGGTGTTGTTAATAGTTTGCGGCGCTTTAGTATTCTATGTCCTTGAAAATATAGTAGACGGTCAATGCAATTAATATTAATAATGTAGTTGACTACAGTACATTTAAACGTATAATTATTTCATTACCTATAAACTATACTATATTATATTGCTATTTTAAGTAGGGTGTAATGTAGTATAATTTATAGAGTTTGATTCAAGCTCGAAAAAACCACCAAATTAAAAGCTAATTGAATAGTTAAATATTATTTAAATTAAATAATAGGTATAGGGGTATAATTAAGAAATAAAAAATTGTAATAATCGCATAATTTGATAAATGCTTCTCTGATTTATGGTGTAAATTGGAATATTTCGTTTATTTGCTAGATTTTTTAATCGAAAATTTTGTCTTAAATGTTTTTTCAAACCTATTATAATATTTGCTTGTTTAATTTGCGTTGTAATAATAATTTTATTACCAAATTTTGATAAAATTTCTCGAATTAAATTCTTTGATAATGAATATGGATAAATAATCAAGGTTGCAGTTTTTGAAGCCAATAATCCAGGATTTTTTAAATTATCTATTTCAAACCAATTTTTATGGATAGACATCATTTCTTGGTGTAGAAACCGAGAATTTTTTCCCAGAAAATCTTTTTGTAACTTTTTATAATTAATAATTAACTTTCCGTCTTTTTTTATATTTCGAGTCTGTGAAATGATAGAATTTCCACGTAATATTAAATCAACCGAATTTTCAACATTTTCATGAATTGTCCAAGAATAAACATTATTAACTTCAATTGCAAGTTGGAATGCTGGATATGATTTTCTTTCTAAAATGCTTTTTTGCGTACCTCTTCGTTTAGCTTCTTCATCACTTATTGTCACATATTGAATTCCACCTATTAAATCAGATAAAGATGGGTTTTTAATCAAGTTTTCTAAATAATTTCCATGCGTTGTTCCGACTAACTGAACTCCTTTTTCTGCAATAGTTCTTGCTGCTAAAGCTTCAAGGTCTGTTCCAATTTCATCAATCACAATTACTTGAGGCATATGATTTTCAATTGCTTCTAACATAATTTTATGTTGAAGGTCAGTTTTTGGAACTTGCATTCGACGGGCTCTACCAATACCAGTATGAGGAACATCGCTATCTCCTGCAATTTCGTTGGATGTATCAATAATGATAACCCGTTTTTCCATTTCATCAGAAAGTACACGTGCAATTTCTCGAATAATTGTTGTTTTCCCAACCCCTGGTTTTCCTAGTATTAAAATGGATTTTCCAGATTCAAGTAAATCCCTAATAATTGAGATTGTACCAAAAATTGCACGCCCAACTCGACATGTTAATCCATTAATTAAAAATTGGCGATTTCTAATACAACTTATTCGATGAAGTGTTCGTTCAATTCCTGCACGATTTTCTCCACTAAATTTACTTATACGTTTAGTTATATAATCAATGTCTTGCCATGAAATAATTTTTTGTGATAAATATTCAGGACCTGTTGTAAATCGAGCTTCAGGTCGCCGTCCTAAGTCTAAGACAATCTCAATTAGTTTATCTTTGTTTGAATAATTATATAAATGTTGATAAATAAAAAGTGGTAGATTCTTTAAAAGTTTTTCTAAATCATCATCAATATTCATTTAAT
>Ga0224504_10000478_pt1:0-5000 | contig 17918 bp, 23 predicted proteins | sample SF_Oct11_sed_USG_3_FD_170160 | JGI IMG/M metagenome (GOLD analysis project Ga0224504, IMG submission 170160) | Sediment microbial communities from San Francisco Bay, California, United States - SF_Oct11_sed_USGS_24 | ecosystem: Environmental > Aquatic > Marine > Sediment | place: USA... | reverse complement strand
AGCTTCATGCTCAATTTTTGTTGTAGAATTTTGAACAGATATAAAAGGAAATGTATTAGAGTTAGAAAGATTACCAATTAATAAAGAGTCACATTGTGAATAGTTACGTGCTCCAATTGCTTTCTTGTTTATACTAACAAATCCTCTATAAGTGTTTTTTGAATTTCCTGCAGAAATACCTTTAGATACTATGCGACTTCGCGTATTCTTTCCAATATGAATCATTTTTGTTCCCGTATCCGCTTGCTGATAATTATTTGTTAGAGCAACGGAATAAAATTCTCCTTGTGCATTATCTCCTACCAAAAGGCAACTTGGATATTTCCAAGTTATAGCAGAACCAGTTTCTACTTGAGTCCAAGAGATTTTAGAAGACCGACCTATACATAAACCTCGTTTTGTTACAAAATTATAAACACCACCTTGACCTTTTTGATTTCCAGAATACCAATTTTGAACTGTTGAATATTTTATTGTTGCATTATCTAAAGTAATTAATTCTACAATTGCAGCATGTAATTGGTTATTATCATATTGAGGAGCTGTACACCCTTCTAAATAACTTACTTGACTGTTTTCTTCTGCAACAATTAATGTCCGCTCAAATTGCCCAGAATTTTCATCATTGATTCTAAAATATGTAGATAAATCCAAAGGACAAATAACATCTTTTGGAATATAGCAAAATGAACCATCTGTAAAAACAGCAGAATTTAAAGCTGAAAAATAATTATCTCCAATGGGAACAACAGTTCCTAAATATTTTTCAATAAGTCCAGTATAATCATGAATAGCTTCTGAAATAGAAGAAAAAATAACTCCATATTCTGCTAATTCTTCTTTGAAAGTTGTTGCAATAGAGACACTATCAAAAACAGCATCTACAGCTACATTGGACAATCTTTTCTGTTCTGTCAATGAAATTCCTAATTTATTAAATGTCTCTAATAATTCTGGATCAACCTCATCAAGACTATTTAATTTTTTTTTAATTTTTGGCGCTGAATAATAAATAATATCTTGATAATCAATTTCTGAAAATTTTAACTGTGCCCATTCTGGACATTTCATGTCTTTCCACTTTTTATAAGCTTTTAAACGAAATTCTAATAAAAACTTTGGTTCCTTCTTTTTTTTTGATAATAAACGTATAATTTTTTCATTTAAACCTTTCTCAATAATATCTTTTTCAATTGTTGTTGAAAAACCATATTTATAAGGTTGATTTACTAATTTAGTTATATTATTATTTAAAATTTTATTTGATTGATTCATAATTAAATTTAATCAATTGATGTTTTAATATAAATTATTTATATATTTTTATTATAAATAAATTAAGATATAATTTAAACAAATAAAAGTATCCTGTAAGTATAATTATACTATTCTAAAAAGTTATTAAAAATTTAAATAAACTAATTACAAATTAAAAATAAAGTTATGTTATAATTATCACTAAGGTTATTCCTAAAAATTTAGAGAATTCAACTGATAAGAACTAATTTAAATTAATTAGTTAAATCTATTATATATGCCTTTTTACTTTAAGGAGAAATAAATGTCTCAATCTGTATCAGAACGGACTCGAATTAAGAGTGACCGTTACGAATCTGGTGTAATTCCATACGCTAAAATGGGTTACTGGGATGCTGCATACTCAGTAAAAGATACTGATGTTTTAGCATTATTCCGTATCACACCACAACCAGGTGTAGATCCAGTAGAAGCCGCTGCTGCTGTAGCAGGTGAATCTTCTACTGCAACTTGGACTGTTGTGTGGACAGATTTATTAACAGCTTGTGAACGCTACCGTGCTAAAGCTTACCGTGTAGATCCAGTACCTAATTCCCCAGATGTTTACTTTGCATTTATCGCATATGAATGTGATTTATTTGAAGAAGCTTCTTTATCTAATTTAACAGCATCTATTATTGGTAACGTTTTTGGATTTAAAGCAATTTCTGCTTTACGTTTAGAAGATATGCGTATTCCTCACACATATTTAAAAACATTCCAAGGTCCTGCAACAGGTATTGTTGTAGAACGTGAACGTTTAAACAAATATGGTACTCCATTATTAGGTGCAACTGTAAAACCTAAATTAGGTCTTTCTGGTAAAAACTATGGTCGTGTAGTTTATGAAGGTTTAAAAGGTGGTTTAGACTTCTTAAAAGATGATGAAAACATTAACTCTCAACCATTTATGCGTTGGAGAGAACGTTTCTTAAACTGTATGGAAGGTATTAACCGTGCATCAGCTGCAACTGGTGAAGTTAAAGGTTCTTACTTAAACATTACCGCTAATACGATGGAAGAAATCTATAAGCGTGCTGAATATGCTAAAGCAGTTGGTTCTATCGTTGTTATGATCGATTTAGTTATGGGTTATACTGCAATTCAATCAATCGCATACTGGGCTCGTGAAAACGATATGCTTTTACATTTACACCGTGCAGGTAACTCTACTTACGCTCGTCAAAAGAATCATGGTATTAACTTCCGTGTTATCTGTAAATGGATGCGTATGTCAGGTGTAGATCACATCCATGCCGGTACAGTTGTTGGTAAATTAGAAGGTGATCCTTTAATGATTAAAGGTTTCTACGACATTTTACGTTTAACTGAATTAGAAGTTAACTTACCATTCGGTATCTTCTTCGAAATGGATTGGGCAAGTTTACGTCGTTGTATGCCAGTAGCTTCTGGTGGTATCCACTGTGGTCAAATGCACCAATTAATTCACTATTTAGGTGATGATGTTGTATTACAATTTGGTGGTGGTACTATTGGTCACCCTGATGGTATTCAAGCTGGTGCTACAGCAAACCGTGTTGCTTTAGAAGCAATGGTATTAGCTCGTAACGAAGGTGCTGATTACTACAATAACCAAGTAGGTCCTCAAATTTTACGTGATGCAGCTAAAACATGTGGTCCTTTACAAACAGCTTTAGATCTATGGAAAGATATTAGTTTTAACTATACTTCTACAGATACAGCTGATTTCGCTGAAACAGCTACTGCAAACAGATAATAAATTACTTTTATACACATTTAAGGAGTATTTGAATAGTGAGACTTACACAAGGTTGCTTCTCTTTTTTACCTGATTTAACTGATCAACAAATTGAAAAACAAGTTAGCTATGCTATGACTAAAGGTTGGGCTATCAACGTAGAGTGGACAGATGATCCACATCCTCGTAATAACTACTGGGAATTATGGGGTTTACCATTATTCGACATTAAAGATCCTGCGACAGTAATGTTTGAATTAAATGAAGCTCGTAAATCATGTGCTGCTGGTTACATTCGTATTAATGCGTTTGACGCATCATACGGTACTGAAAGTTGTGTTATGTCTTTCATTACAAACCGTCCAGCTAACGAACCAGGTTTCTATTTAGACCGTACAGACGGCGTAGGTCGTCAAGTTATCTATAGTATTAAGAGCTACAGTGTTCAAGCTAACCCTGAAGGTAGCCGTTACTAATTTATTATTTATTTAAATAATACTTATATTTAACGGAATTTCTCTTATAAAAAATTTTATTGTCTAATAAATTAGACAATAAAATTTTTATTTAATTTGATAGTCTCTTCATAAAAACTATCAAAACAAAAACTTTTCTAAACATAGTTTACTTCCACTACGTGGAAAAGGAGTCATTTATGGTGAATTACTGGGATATATCGTCCAATAAAGACGAACATAAGGTGTTGGTTCTATCAGCAGCTTTTAAAGGTATAATTAAGTGTGCGTTGATTATAACCCCCGCTTTTTGACGAGTTCAGTTGCTTTTGCTGCTGACTCACCAAAGCTACTGACATTTGAACAATGTCAGGAATTGATTGGCGCGACTGAAACAATAAAAGTTACGTCCAAAACAAGTAAAGTCGTAGAGAATTTCCGAAAGTTATCAGGATGGGGTGCAAACTTTAAAGTATGCCGCCACGCGTACAATATTGGTGTTGATGGTACTGAGGGGTCTATGACTCTTAAGCAGGCATTTGCATTTATGTTTATGCTCTGTGGCGGATTTCTTACAATGCATGCGTTGGGGGAATAATGTCAAACGAGGAAAGACTTAAACAAGCTACTGCTGAGTTCAATGCTAAAACTCCATCATATGGAATAATAAGGGAGCTTATTATTTTCGATCATGTCACTCCATGTAATAAGAGTAAGAGTACGCTAAAAAAGCTAATGGAAATGCCTTGCCAGCTTAAACTTAATGATCTTGGTGAGCTGTGCGCGCATAGTGATGATGGCGAAATCACTGTGTTTTTGACATAAAACGAATATTATGACCTATAGGAGGTAATAATATAATGTATGAATTTTTAAAAGACTTTGTGTATGGCTTTTTATCAGCTTTAGTTTGATATGCCAAGTTCGTTTTATTACCCATATATGCCAAATCTGTAGCTAGAGCTGCTTCAAGTGTGGCTACAACAACTATGTTGTCCAAAACTAATTAATGAGTCTGGAAACGAGTGTTTTATTTTATGTTTATATAGCAAAGAGTTGTTATATTTTGATCGGAAACAAAAAAATCGCTTGTTTAATAGCTGGTATCTCGTGTGGTGTAGCTTTAGTATAGAGTTTTTATTAATGTCCTTTTATATTAGCCTGTGGTACCGGTCGCCGAGGCGCGAATAAATTATAAATTAAAGTAAAAATTTAATTTACAATTTTATCCATTAATATTGAACTATTACACAAACTTATCTATAATATTTATATTATAGATAAGTTTATTTCTTGTATTATGTGATCTTAGAATCTGATTAATTTTTTTTACGTTTAATTGATAGAAGTATTTTTGGAGGCGTTAAGTTATTAAAATTTTTTCTTTTTACTGACAATAAATAAATTGTTTTTTTTAAGTATACCATTAAACCATATTTTTAATTTTTATAGAACATTTCTATTAATATAATGCTACAAATTAGCAATAAAAATATTTCTTATGTTTTTTTTTCTAAAAACTGATACAA
>Ga0224504_10000477_pt1 | contig 17992 bp, 18 predicted proteins | sample SF_Oct11_sed_USG_3_FD_170160 | JGI IMG/M metagenome (GOLD analysis project Ga0224504, IMG submission 170160) | Sediment microbial communities from San Francisco Bay, California, United States - SF_Oct11_sed_USGS_24 | ecosystem: Environmental > Aquatic > Marine > Sediment | place: USA... | reverse complement strand
CACTGCGCTCCTGTGTATCCAGCAAGCGCTCTCCGTCAGCGGCCAACGCAGCCTGCAAGGCTTCCAGCACGCGATCAGCATCAACCTGCTCTTCCCGCAGTCGCCGCGCATCCTTGTCGGCGGCAGCAAACTCCATTGAATCACGCAACATGCTTTCAATGTCGCTGTCACCCAGTCCGTAGGAAGGCTTCACCTCGATGCTGCTGGTTACACCCTGCGTCTGTTCTTCAGCGGTCACATTCAGCAAGCCGTCGGCATCCACCTGGAATGTCACCCGGATTCGTGCCGCACCGGCCACCATTGGCGGAATATCGCGTAGCTCAAAGCGCGCCAGCGAGCGGCAATCATCAACCAGCTCGCGCTCACCCTGCACCACGTGTACCGACATGGCCGTTTGGCCATCCTTGAAGGTGGTGAATTCCTGCGCACGCGCAGTCGGAATGGTGGTGTTGCGATGAATCACCTTTTCAGTCAGGCCGCCCATGGTCTCCAGCCCCAGCGACAGCGGGATCACATCCAGCAGCAGCATATCGTCATCCGGCTTGTTACCGGCAAGTATATCAGCCTGTATGGCAGCGCCGATGGCAACCACCCTGTCAGGATCAAGATCCACCTGTGGCTGTGCCGCGAAAAATTCTGCGATACGCTCCCGCACCAGGGGCACGCGGGTGGAACCACCCACCATCACCACCGACTGCACCCCGGCTGCGCGTATGCCGGCATCACGCAGGGCGCGGCGACATGGCCCCAGCGTCTTTTCCACCAGTGGCGCAATCAGACTGTTGAATTCATCAAGACTGAGGCTACCTGACCAACTGGAGCCGTCATCACGACTGACAGTAATAGCGGTTGTCTCATCTTTAGACAGGGCTTCCTTGGCAGTGCGGGCAAGCTGCAACAGATGGCGCTGTTGCCCGTGACCGGCAGTGGCATCTATAGCGGCCTGCTGCATCAGCCAGTCGGCAACCAGCCTGTCCATGTCATCACCGCCCAGCGCGGTATCGCCGGCCGTTGACAGCACCTCGAATACACCTTTATTGAGACGCAGAATGGAGATATCAAAGGTACCGCCACCCAGGTCATAAACAGCGATGATACCTTCCGAACCTTTATCAAGTCCGTAGGCGACCGCAGCAGCAGTCGGTTCATTTAGCAGCCGCAGCACGTTCAGACCGGCAAGCCGGGCTGCATCCTTGGTGGCCTGGCGTTGTGCATCATCAAAGTACGCCGGCACCGTCACTACCACACCCTGCAACTCGCCACCCAGCGTTTGTTCGGCACGGATGCGCAACTCACGCAGTATTTCGGCTGACACCTCGACCGGGCTGATATCCCCGGCAGCAGTATGCAGCAGCGGCATACCAGTGCTGCCCGGTACAAATTTATACGGCAGGTAAGCGCCCGCCTGTTGTATATCTTCTACACCACGGCCCATCAACCGTTTCACCGAGGCAATGGTATTCAGCGGGTCTGCCTGTGCGAACGTCAGTGCCGCCTGGCCGACAACGGCTTTATTTTCCGCAGAATAATGCACCACAGACGGTAACAGGTGAGATCCCTCTGCGTCCGGCAGGGTTTCTGCTACCCCGCTGCGAACACTGGCAACCAGCGAATTGGTGGTACCGAGATCAATACCCGCCGCCAGCCGATGCCGGTGTGGCGCGCTTGATTCACCCGGTTCTGATATTTGTAAAAGTGCCATCGTGTATCACATCTGCCAGATTGTCCGCTCTCCCTCCGGGAGAGGCTTGTGGAGAGAAAAATTACAACCGCGAACTTTAGCTGATTTCATCCTCAAGTGTTACTTCAAGCTCCATGGCTTCTTCCTGGAGTTTGCGAAAGAACTGCATCTTCGTCAGGGTATCTGCAATCAGAGCAAAACGTTCAGAACTGTCGTTTGCGAACTGTTTTTCCAGCAGCGCAATCCGTTCATCAATATCACCGGCAATACGGTCCATAATCAAACCGAGTGCCGCAAAAACATCATCCGCTTCACGCACTGTACCCAGCGACTCACGCAGCTCCATCTGCTCCATAAGAAACTCCACATCACTGGTCGTGTTGTGTTCATCATCCAGCTGATAACCGTCCAGCTCCAGCAGATAACGCCCACGCAACAGTGGATCCTTCAGCCGCTGGTAAGCCTCGTTGATTTGCGTCGCCCGCTGCATGGAAATGCGTCGTTCCTGATCACTGCCACTGGCAAAGCGATCGGGATGCACAGTACGTTGCAACTCGCGGTAACGGCTGTCCAGCTGTTCCGTATCCACCTCAAAAGACTGCGGCAGACCGAACAATTCAAAGTGGGTTGTGGAGAGATCCGCAGCCATAGTAGAAACACAGGAGAACCTGAAAAAGACATCGACTGTATGCCGGCGTCAGATGTTAAAACTTTCCCCACAGCCGCACTCATCCTTGACATTGGGATTCTTGAACTGAAATCCCTCGTTAAGGCCTTCACGCGCATAATCAAGCTCGGTGCCGTCGAGATACACCAGGCTCTTGGGGTTAACAAGAATTTTGACGCCATGATCATCGAAGACAACATCATCATCTTCAACGACATCGGCATACTCCATCACATAGGCCATACCGGAACAACCGGTGGTCTTTACCCCCAGCCGCAAACCAACACCCTTGCCACGCTGGTCCATAAACGTCCTTACCCGGTCAGCTGCCGCTTCTGTCAGTGTAATTGCCATAAGCCCGTCCTAGTGCGCCGCCCATTGAACCGAATCAAGGTCAATACCATCCTTGTACATGTCCCACAATGGCGAAAGCTCACGCAACTTGTCGACCTTTTCGCGTAACAGTGCGGCGACATAATCTATTTCTTCCACGGTAGTAAAACGACCAATGGTAAACCGAATGGAGCTGTGGGCGAGCTCGTCATTGCGGCCCAGCGCCCTCAGCACATAGGACGGTTCCAGGCTGGAACTGGTACAGGCAGAGCCCGAAGATACTGCCATATCCTTCAGCGCCATGATCAGACTCTCGCCTTCCACGTAGTTGAAACTGACATTGAGGTTACCTGAAATTCGCTGGTCCATATCACCATTCAAATACACCTCTTCCATATCACTGAGGCTGCTCCACAAGCGGTCCCGCAACTGGCGAATACGCGCATCGTCTTGTGCCATCTCTTCACGCGCAATCCGGAAGGCCTCGCCCATGCCGACAATCTGGTGTGTCGGCAGGGTACCGGAACGCAGCCCGCGCTCGTGACCGCCGCCATGCATCTGTGCTTCCAGGCGCACCCGTGGTTTGCGGCGCACATACAGCGCACCGATACCCTTGGGACCATAGGCCTTGTGCGCCGAGAACGACATCAGGTCGACCTTGAGCTTCTCGGTATCGATCTCGATCTTGCCGGCACTTTGCGCCGCATCTACGTGAAACACGATCTTGCGGTCACGGCAGATTTCGCCAATTGCTGCAATATCCTGGATTACGCCTATTTCGTTGTTTACTTGCATGATGGAAACCACGGTGGTGTCATCACGGATGGCAGCTTCAAATTTTTTCAGGTCAAGCAGACCATTCGGTTCAGGATCCAGGTAGGTGACCTCGTATCCCTCACGCTCCAGCTGACGACAGGTATCCAGCACCGCCTTGTGCTCGGTCTTGAGCGTGATAATGTGTTTGCCGTTCTTGTGGTAAAAGTGGGCGGCGCCCTTGATGGCGAGGTTATTGGACTCGGTTGCACCCGATGTCCAGATAATTTCCTTGGGGTTGGCATTCATCAGTGCCGCGACATCAACACGCGCCTGTTCCACGGCCGCCTCTGCCTTCCAGCCAAATTCGTGTGAACGCGAGGCCGGGTTGCCAAACAGGCCCTGCCGCGTCAGGCAGCTGCACATCTTTTCAGCCACACGTTCGTCTACCGGTGTGGTTGCAGAATAATCCATGTAAATCGGGATACTAATATTCATTTGGTATACCTGTAAGTTTGTCTCACAAAATCCAGAATAACCTGCCTGGCCAAACGATCAGACAATAGTACTGACCAACCCGGGCGTTTCCATTGTCACAGTGTTCTGTTGTCGCCGCACAATTTCACTCACCTTCTCCCTGTCAAGAAAACCGGCCAGCGTAATATCGTTCAGAAATCCGTAGATTTCCGCGCCAAGTTTTTGCCACAATGCATGCGTCAGGCAGCGTTCACCCTCCTGGCAATCCTCTTTACCTTCACACAAGGTGGCATCAATGCTTTCACCGATGGCGTTGAGTATCCTGGCAATGGTGATTTCCGCTGGACCATGTGCCAGGCGGTAACCACCACCCGGGCCACGCAAGCCAGTCACCAGACCCTTCTTTTTCAGCTTCGCAAACAGCTGTTCAAGATACGACAGCGAAATACCCTGGGTTTCAGAAATATCCGCCAGCGTCACCGGGCCATCGTCATACCGAATCGCCAGATCGAGCATGGCCGTTACTGCATAACGCCCTTTGGTTGAAAGCCTCATCTCGTTTACCCGTCAACAAGCCAACGGACACATGTCTGTCCGGCAGCCAATAACCTACTAAAATACTCAGGTACTAATTATGCGGCAGTCCGGGGTAACTGGCAAGGTTTTGGATACTACTCAGGAGAGATATACGGGCAGGAAAATTCTTCAGGATTCAACGCTAAGTAACGGTTTTTTGGCGGCCTGGCGGTCCGCCGCGTCAGGTACTACCACCCTGCCGGGGATAAAACGGTGTCCCTGCATCAGGCAATAACCCAGCCATTTTTGCAAAAATCTGTTCATGCGCCACTTTTCAACCAGCGTGTAGCGGTTATACATGCGATTATAGCTGGCGTGGCGCACGCCACGACGTCGGCCACAGGAGATCACTTCACCAACCTGCGCGTCATGATACATGCGCACCTGCATATCCGGCGCCGGAAAACTGCCCTGCTGATCGTGAAAATGGTAGGTCAGATTCAGTGTCGTGGTGAACTTGCAGCGCTCGACGATGCGCAGGTGTAATTCAAGTACACCGTCAATCTGTGAACAGACCTCGTCAGGCATGGCATCCAGGTCCGGAACCAGATTGCGCAAGCGGATGTAGTTGGATTCATACAATTCCATCAAGCCTGCAAAGCTTTGTGCAGGGATACCGTTGTGCAAAAAATGTCTGACTGTGCAATCCATGTTCCGATCATATCATGTTAACTGTTAACTGCTTAATAACTGCAGAGACGCAAAGTGCTGGTATTTGTAGCGCTATCGGCGATAATTGGCATATCTTGATTACACTGTAACAGTTGACATAAAACCATATTCATGTCTGTTAAAGCCATCATTACGCAGTTGCTGGCGCAATTACCGGAGCATTGTGTACTTTCACATGCGGAAGATCTGCGTCCGTACGAATGTGATGCACTATCTGCCTACCGTACATTGCCGCTGGCCGTTGTTATTCCGGAAACCGAACAGCAAATACGTATTGCCCTGCAAATCTGTTCGGAAAACAAGGTGCCGGTTGTAGCACGCGGTTCGGGAACCGGCCTGTCTGGCGGTGCACTGCCGCATGCACAGGGCATCCTGCTCAGCCTGGCAAGGTTTAACCGCATCATCGAGATTGATCCGCAGAACCGTACAGCACGGGTACAACCCGGCGTTACCAATCTTGCTATCTCCGCTGCCGCGGCCGCCTATGGCCTCTACTATGCACCGGACCCCTCTTCACAGCTTGCCTGTTCTATTGGCGGTAACGTTGCCGAGAATGCCGGCGGCGTGCACTGCCTCAAGTATGGACTGACAACGCACAATATCCAGGCACTGGAGGTACTGACCATTGACGGAGAGCAACTGACGATTGGCAGTCAGGCACTGGATGCCCCCGGTTACGACCTGCTGGCGCTACTCACCGGTTCGGAAGGACTGCTGGCGATTACCATCGAAATTACCGTAAAACTGCTGCCCTGCCCCGAAGTTGCTCAAGTCGTTATGGCATCGTTCGACTCGGTCAACGCGGCCGGCACCGCGGTTACCGCTACTATTGCCAGCGGTATCATTCCAGCCGGCCTCGAGTTGCTGGACCGACCGGCGATCGAGGCGGTTGATAAATTCATTAACACCGGCTACCCGAAAGACGCCGCTGCCATCCTGCTGTGCGAACTTGACGGCACCCAGGCCGATGTAAGTGCACAAATAGAACGCGTTGAACGTGTCTTTACAGAGGCCGGCGCGACCAGTCAGCAGGTGTCACGCGACGAGCAGGAACGCCAGCGGTTCTGGGCCGGACGCAAGGCCGCTTTTCCGGCCATGGGCCGATTATCCCCGGACTACTACTGCATGGACGGCACCATCCCGCGCAAACACCTTGCTCAGGTACTCAACCGCATCAACACGTTATCCGCGGAATACCAGCTGCCGATCTGCAATGTTTTCCATGCCGGCGACGGTAACCTGCATCCACTGATTCTTTACGATGCCAATATACCCGGGGAACTGGAGCGCACGGAAGAACTCGGTGGCAAGATACTGGAACTGTGTGTCGAGGTTGGCGGCACCATCACCGGCGAGCACGGTGTTGGCATGGAGAAAATCAACCAGATGTGTGTACAGTTCAACAATGCCGAACTGCAACAATTCCATGACATCAAGCATGCCTTCGATCCGGACAAGCTGCTGAACCCCGGCAAGGCCATACCGACGCTGCATCGCTGTGCCGAATTTGGCGCCATGCATGTACACCATGGTGAACTGCCACACCCCGAGCTTGAACGCTTTTAACTGCACAGTCATCACTGAAAAAAACAGGTGCATGCCGTGAAACTCCGACGATGACGATTCAACAGGATTTACAACAACAGGTGCAATCCGCTGCAGCCAGCCGTTCTCCGCTGGTGATTTGCGGTGGTAACAGCAAGTCGTTTTACGGGCGCGCCACAAGTGGCGACACCCTGTCGCTTGACGGGCACCAGGGCATTATCGATTACACACCCTCGGAACTGGTGGTTTCCGTACGTGCCGGCACATCGCTGTCAGAACTGGAAGCCGTGCTGGAAAAAGAAGGACAGATGCTGCCTTTTGAACCACCTCATTTTGGCAATGCCGCAACCCTAGGCGGCTGCATTGCCAGCGGCATCTCGGGCCCGCGTCGCCCTTACACCGGCGCAGTGCGCGACTTTGTACTGGGCGTCAACTGCATCAACGGCAAGGGTGAATACCTGCGCCTTGGCGGCCAGGTCATGAAAAATGTGGCCGGCTACGATCTGTCCCGTACCTTGACCGGCTCACTCGGTACACTGGCGGTACTGCTCGATGCACACCTGAAAGTGTTACCACTCCCACAACTGGAAACAACCCTGGTGCAGCACTGCAGCGCCGCGACTGCCGTGGAACTGTTTAACCGCTGGGCCGGCCAGCCCCTGCCGCTGTCCGGTGCCTGCTACATGGATGGCGCAATGTATGTACGACTCTCCGGCATGACTGAAGGCGTACAGGCTGCTGTCAACACTCTTGGCGGTGAATTACTGGATGACGCAACTCAATTCTGGAAGCAATTGCGCGAACAGCAACTGCCTTTCTTTTCCGGTGAGACACCACTGTGGCGACTGTCCGTACCGGCAGCAACACCCCCCCTGACACTGGACGGGGCAACCTTGCTGGACTGGGGCGGCGCACAACGCTGGCTGAAAACCGACCTGGCTGCTGATGTGGTCCGCCATTGCGTGACCGCTGCCGGCGGACACGCCACCCTGTTCCGCGGCGGTGATCGCGACAGCGCTGTTTTCCAGCCATTACAACCGGCCATGCTGGCCTTGCACCAGCGCCTCAAGCACAGGCTCGACCCGGCCGGCATTTTCAACCCCGGCCGCATGTACCCGGAGCTGTAGACATGCAGACGTCCCTGCCACAGGCATTGCTGGCTACCGAATCCGGCACGCGGGCCAATGAAATTCTGCGTAACTGCGTACACTGCGGTTTTTGCAATGCCACCTGTCCAACCTATCAGCTCACCGGCGACGAACTGGATGGACCGCGCGGCAGAATTTATCTGATCAAGCAGGTACTGGAAGGCAACAAGCCCACTGACAAGACACAACTGCACCTTGACCGTTGCCTGACCTGTCGAGCCTGTGAAACCACCTGTCCGTCAGGCGTGGACTATCACCTGCTGCTGGACACTGGCCGGGAATTGCTGGAACAGTCTGTACCGCGGCCGCTGCCTGCGCGGCTTGTCCGGCGCGCACTGCGACTGGTATTGCCCTGGCCTGCCCGCTTCACACCCCTGCTGAGAACAGCACAGTTGTTACGGCCACTGTTGCCCGCTGCCATGAAGCAAAAGATACCCGTGCGCAGCAAGGACAAACGCCCTCGCCCGCAACAGCAGCATGCACGCCGCATACTGTTACTGACCGGTTGTGTTCAGGATGCAATGTCACCACAAATCAATGCCGCCACCATACGGGTATTACATGCCCTGGGCATTCAAACCCTAACCCGTTCCAGCAGTGGCTGTTGCGGCGCTGTCAGTCATCACCTTGGCGCGACTGACGAGGCTCTCGGCTTCATGCGTCGCAACATTGATGCCTGGTGGCCGGACATTGAACAGGGTGCGCAAGCCGTTGTCGTCACCGCCAGTGGCTGCGCCCCCATGGTCAAGGATTACGGACAACTACTGGCAAATGATACAGCCTATGCAGACAAGGCCAGCCGCGTCAGCGAACTGGCAAAAGACATCAGTGAAATCATTGCCGCCGAGGACTTCAGGACCGTCATCAGGCAAGCGGCCGGTAACCAGAAGATTGCCTTCCATTCACCCTGCACCCTGCAACATGCGCAACGCATTACCGGAAGCGTTGAACAGATACTGGGACAGGCGGGATATACATTAACTCCTGTCACAGACAGCCACCTCTGTTGTGGCTCGGCAGGCACCTACTCTATCCTGCAACCGCAACTGTCAGGGAGACTGCGTGACAACAAGCTCGCCGCCCTGCAAGCCGGACAGCCTGATATGATAGCGACAGCAAATATAGGCTGCCTGGCGCACATGGCAAGCCATGCAGAAGTGCCGGTCAAGCACTGGATTGAATACCTTGACGCCCTGATACCGTAACGGGAAATAACCAGGAACCAGCATGACCATCGACAAGTTTCCGCTATTAATTGAACCTGACAATCTTGAAGAATCATTAGGTTACAGCAATCTTCTCATTGTTGATCTGAATAAAGCCGAAAGCTATCTGAAGATGCACATACCCGGTGCCGTGCAGCTGGAATACCTGCATATCATTGCCAGCCGCAAGCCTGTTATGGGACTGGTACCGGATGATGCAACCCTTGCCAGCCTGTTCTCATCGCTCGGCATCGACGCTGACACTCACGTGGTTGCCTATGACGATGAAGGCGGTGGACGCGCCGCCCGTTTGTGCTGGACACTGGAGGTTGCCGGTCATCGTCACTACTCGTTGCTAAACGGCGGACTGCACAGCTGGGCGAACGAGGGGCACCCGACCGAAACCACGCCTACGCCACCGACCGCAAGGACATTTCGGGTAGAACGCAATAGCGAACCCCTGGCGGACAGTGCCTATATCAGTGCACAGCTGGGCAATGATGACTGCCGCCTGCTTGATGTGCGCAGTCCGGATGAATATAACGGCATAAAAAATTTCGCTGCACGCGCCGGTCATATTCCCGGGGCCATAAACTTCAGCTGGACCGAAGCCATCGATACCCGGCGCAACATGCGCTTCAAGACAGACGACACACTGCAGGCCTTACTGACACCGCTGGGCATAACCCCGGACAAGGAAATTATCACCTATTGTCAGACGCATCATCGTTCGGCACACAGCTACATGGTGCTCAAACACCTGGGGTATCAGCGTATAAAGGGTTACCCGGGTTCATGGTCTGACTGGGGGAACAATCCGGACCTGCCCGTGGAGTAAACGAGCTGGCCGGGGGAGAGGGAATACTGGCCCCAGATACAGCTAAGCAGATACCGGCATACCCTGCGCAGACAGGAAAGCCGGACACGCTCTAGTATTTAATAAAGTGCTCGCGATAGAAGCGCAGCTCGCGAATCGAGTCACGCGTATCATCCAGCGCCAGGTGTGTACCACCCTTCTTGAAACCGTTCAGCGCAGCCGGTGGCGCCCAGCGCTTGATCAATTCCTTGACCGTGCTGACATCAAGATTGCGATAATGAAAGAAGGCTTCCAGCTCCGGCATGCAACGCGCCATAAAGCGGCGATCCTGACAGATGCTGTTACCGCACATGGGCGAAGCCCCGGACGGCACATATTCACTGAGAAATTCGATGGTCTGCTTCTCGGCATCCGCCTCGGTCAGGGTGCTTTTGCGCACGCGCTCGGTCAGACCTGACTTGCCATGCTGCTTGGTATTCCATTCATCCATTCCATGGAGCAACTCATCCGGCTGGTGAATAGCCAGCACCGGCCCTTCGGCCAGGATATTCAGCTGCGCATCGGTCATAATGGTTGCGATTTCAATGATACTGTCGTTGACAGTATCCAGTCCGGTCATTTCCAGATCAATCCAGATCAGGTTATTTGGATCTAGCGTCATGAAGCTGCTCTTCCTTCCTAAGATTAAGGTTGAGTCGGATTGTACCAGAGGCTAATCTTCTACAAGACAGAAAACCGGAACTATTATCACTTATGCACACATTTACCCTGTTGTTTCTGATTGCCCTCGCAGGCTCACTGGCATTGCGCTACTGGCTGGCGACCCGGCAACTGCTTCACGTCAAAAAATATCGTGACAGCGTCCCCGATTCATTTGCCGGCAAGGTGCCACTCAAGGACCATCACAAGGCCGCTGACTATACCATCACCAACACGCGCATCGGTATGATCGCACTCGCCTATGACAGCTTGCTGCTGCTCGGCTGGACACTCGGCGGCGGCCTCGACTGGCTTGATAAAAACTGGCTTGCCGCCGGACTGCACCCGGTCATAACCGGTGTCGGCGTCATCCTCAGCGCCATGGTGATCATGACGTTACTGGAACTGCCTTTCAGCCTGTACCACACCTTTGTTATCGAGGAGCGCTTTGGCTTCAACCGTTCCACGCTGAAGGTGTTTATCATCGACATGCTGAAAAATGCCCTGCTGCTGGCAATTATCGGCGTACCCATGATTGCGCTGGCGCTTTGGATCATGGAAGCCTCCGGTGGCCTGTGGTGGTTTTATGTGTGGGCGGTATGGATGGCATTCACGCTGGTCATGTTCTGGGCCTACCCGGCGGTGATTGCGCCGCTGTTCAACAAGTTCTCTCCGCTGGATAACGACGCACTCAAGCAACGCATCCAGATATTGCTGGATAAATGCGGCTTTCGCAGCAAGGGGATTTTTGTTATGGACGGCTCCAAACGTTCCGGTCACGGCAATGCCTACTTCACCGGTTTTGGCAGCAACAAACGCATCGTATTCTTTGACACCCTGCTGGAATCCCTGAGCCCGGAGGAAATCGAGGCGGTGCTCGCACATGAACTCGGGCACTTCAAGTTAAAACACATCCAGAAACGTTTGCTGTCAACCTCCGCATTAAGCCTCTCGGCACTGGCACTACTGGGATGGCTCGCCGGCCAGGACTGGTTTTACCTGGGACTGGGGGTAAGCCAACCCTCTGCATGGATGGCGCTGATGCTGTTTATGATGGTATTACCGGTATTCACCTTCTTCATACAACCGGTGATGTCATTGCTGTCACGCAAACACGAGTTTGAAGCCGATGCCTATGCCGTGCAGCAGTCCAGTGGCGCAGATTTGATACACGCGCTGGTGAAAATGTACCGGGAGAACGCCAGTACACTAACGCCCGACCCGTTGTATTCAGCGTTTCACGATTCTCACCCGCCTGCACCCGTGCGAATCTCACACATAGCCGCCAATATGAGCACCACCTGAACGGAGAAAAACCCATGAAGACATTAATAACTGCATTCGTCACAATTACCATGTTTGCTGCAACCCAGGCAGCTGTTGCGATTGATATTAACAATGGCAAGTCGCTGCAACAGGAAAACTGCATGGGCTGCCATGACGATGGCGTCTATAGCCGTGAAGATCGCCGGGTCACCTCCAGTGATGCCCTGCGTGCACAGGTCCAGCGCTGCGAAACCAATCTTAACCTGCAGTGGTTTCCGGAAGATGTTGATGCCGTTATCGAGTATCTGAACACCAGCTTTTACAAATTTCAGTAACCACCATGTCTGCACCCGGCCTGTCCGGAAACGGCTTCATCGGCAGCGCAAAAATTGATGCGCTGCTGCCTGCCATCAGTTAAAGCGCCGCTGCATGTCTGCAAGGTCCCCTGACTGTCACCCGGCGCCACGCGGGACGGAGCTTCTCATTGAAGTCTGAAGCATCTGAAAACAGGCCGCTGCATGGCCTTGTCGTGGTCAACTACGGCAAGAACCAGCTGGTGGAAGCCAGCGACGGTGACCTGCATCGTTGCGTCGCCCGTCGAGGCCTGCCACAGATCGTCTGCGGTGATGAAGTGGAATGGCAAGCGACCGGCGAGCAAACAGGTGTCATCGAAACCCTGCTGCCACGGCGCACCACATTGCTACGCGCCGACGGTAACAAGGGACATCGCCCGCTGGCGACCAACATAGACCAGGTCATTATTGAAGCGGCGCTGGAGCCGGCACTGGACTATTACCTGATCGACAAATATATCGTAGCGGCGGAACTCGCCAACACCACGCCACTGGTGGTCATCAACAAGTCCGACCTGATCCGGCCGGAAGACCGGGAACGCATTGACCGCCTGATAGCAGAATACCGTGCCATCGGCTATAGCGCCCTGCTGACCAGCGCGCTTGAAAACACCGGCATAACAGAATTTACCGAGCGCCTGACAGACAAAACCAGCATCCTGGTTGGCCAGTCAGGTGTTGGCAAGTCATCCCTGATCAAGCGCTTGCTGCCGGCACGCGATATTGCGGTTGGCAGACTCTCGGCCGCTTCCGGACTTGGCAAGCACACCACTACCTCGACAACACTGTACCGCCTGCCCCGCGGCGGCAACCTGATTGACTCACCGGGCGTGCGTGACTTTCACCTCGGCGAGGTTGATCGCAACGGTCTCGCCGATGGTTTCCGGGAATTTCAGGCTTACCTGGGTCAGTGCCGTTTCAATGATTGCCGGCATTTGTCAGAACCGGGTTGCGCCATCAATGCGGCTGTTGCTGACGGGAAGCTGCTGGATCGTCGCATGGAGAGTTATCGAAGGTTGCTGCAGCCGGAGAAATATTAGCTGTAGAGGCGATCGCGGACACGGTCCGCTTCTACAAAAAAACAAGACACCACGCAGCAAAAAATAACGGCAGGAGCGGCTTGCAGCCGCGAATCGCGCATGAAGTGCCCTGCTACAATAATAGACTCACCTGCAGGAGCGGACCGTGTCCGCGATCAACGCCGGAATCAGCCCGGCGGCCAGGCCATCGGGCGCCCACCCAGCACGTGCAGGTGGATGTGGTAGACAGACTGTCCCGCTTCCGAATTACAATTCATCACCAAACGGTAACCCGGTTCAGCGACACCTTCATCCGTTGCAATTTTCTGTGCCGCAAGATACAGGCTGCCGACCAGGCTGGCATGTTCCGGCGTCAGATCATTCACTGTTGAAATATGTGTTTTCGGAATCACCAGCACATGCATCGGGGCCTGCGGATGGACATCGCGAAAAGCCAGCACCTCATCATTCTCGAATACGATATCCGGCTTGATCTCCCCGGCAACCATTTTGCAAAATAAACAATCAGTCATGATCAGACCTCCTGGCGGCCGGCAAAGGCATGCAACAAGGTACCGCCATCAATATATTCAAGTTCCCCACCCATCGGAACACCGTGGGCAATACGCGTCGGGCGCACACCGTGGGCACGCGCCATTTCGCTGACAAAGTGTGCGGTGGCCTCCCCCTCAACCGTTGGATTGGTTGCCAGGATCAACTCCTTCAGCTGCCCGGATGCGAGCCGCGATTCCAGCAAGTCGAGCCCAAGCGCCTCCGGACCAATACCGTCCAGCGGCGAAAGGTGTCCCATCAGGACGAAATACAAACCCTGGAAACCGGTGGACTGCTCCAGTGCCTGCACATCGGCCGGTGTCTCTACCACGCATAACAGGCTGCGATCACGGCGGTCATTGCGGCACAGCGAGCAGATTGTCTCCTCGCTCAGCGTCCTGCATTCACTGCAATTACCCACCTTGTCCATTGCCAGGCCAAGCACTTCGGCAAGCTGACGCCCGCCATCGCGATTATGCTCGAGCAAATGAAAGGCCATCCGTTGTGCGGACTTTGGCCCGACACCGGGAAGACAACGCAGGCTTTCAATCAGACGCCCGATCAGGCGGGAAGTAGCCATCGGCTAGAACGGCAGTTTCATGCCTGCAGGCAGATTCATTCCGCTGGTCAGTCCGGACATGCGCTCCTGGGTGGTCGACTCCACCTTGTGGGAGGCATCATTGATCGCCGCGGCAACCAGATCCTCCAGCATGTCCTTGTCATCTGCCAGCAGGCTGTCATCAATCGAAACCCGTCGCACTTCGTGCTTCCCTGTCATGGTCACCTTCACCATGCCGCCACCGGATTCTCCGGTTACTTCCAGGTTGGCCAGCTCTGCCTGGGCCTTCTCCATGTTCTCCTGCATTTCCTTGGCCTGCTTCATCAAATTACCGAGTCCGCCTTTCATAGTCGCTACCTCTGTCTGTATTACTGTTCTGTTGAATTTCCCTGTCAGGGAAAATAATTCCTGGCGTGGCTATTCAGTCTCGCGGCCGGATTGATTCCTGGTTTACCGAAGCACCAAAGGTATCCTGTATAGCCTTTATATTTTCATCCTGCCGGATAGATTGCTCTGCCTGCTGCTGCCGTTCATTTTGTTGCCGGCTGCGCTGCCCGGCAGGCGTCTCGCTCTGCAACTTGTCCTGCTGGTTGATCCTGACACTCACTTTCCGCTGGTAGTACTCGGCGAGCGCAGCTTCCAGCTGTTGTTCACGCGCCTTGCCCAGCAAGTGCACATGCGCCGGGTCCAGTGTCAGCTCAACCACATCGTCCTGTATGCCGTGAAAGACACAGTTCAGCGACATCTCCCTTGCCATGCCTTTCAGTGACAATGACTCGATAATTCCCGCCCACTCACTGGTACTGGCATCAGCAGTCCCGCCGCCGGCAGCTACCTGCGGGGCCGGTTGCAGCGCCGCTTTTTTTACTGCAGCCGGCTGTGGTGCCGCCTGAGTTTTTTGCGATTGCGCCGGTGCAGACGCCGCCATCCCGGCCTGCACAGGCCGAAACGCCAGCATACGTAACAACACCATTTCAAAACCGCCACGCGGCTCCGGTGACAGCGGCAAATCGCGGCGACCAATCAGGCCTATCTGGTAGTACAACTGCACATCTTCAGCCGATAACTTGTCCGCCAGTGCCAGCACCGCGTCACGGTCCCCGAAGGTATCGTCAATGGCATCCGGTAACGTCTGGGCAATCGCCACACGCTGCAATACCGAAACCAGGTCCCCCAGTAACGCCGTGTAGTCGGGCGCAAAGGCATCGGTCTTGTTGACTTCATCCAGCAACAGCGCAGCATCAGCCTGCGACAATGCATCCAGCAGCCGATAGATCACATCCCGGTCGATGGTACCCAGCATGGCGCGCACTTCATCTTCGGCGAGGCTGCCGTTACCAAAGGCAATCGCCTGATCAAGCAGGCTAAGGGCATCGCGCATACTGCCGTTGGCAGCAAACGCCAGTTCACGGACGGCACCGGCATCGGAATCAACCTGCTCCTGCTTGAGGATGTTGTCGATCTGCCCGGTGATCTGCGACAGGGTAAGACTCTTGAGATTGAACTGTAAACAACGCGACAGGATCGTGACCGGCAGCCGCTGCGGATCCGTGGTCGCCAGTAAAAATTTTACATGCGGCGGCGGTTCTTCCAGCGTCTTCAGCAAGGCATTAAAGCTGTGCCCCGAGAGCATGTGCACCTCGTCAATCAGGTACACCTTGTAACGGCCCCGTGTCGGTGCATATTGCACATTTTCGAGCAGCTCGCGGGTGTCCTCAACCTTGGTCCGCGAAGCGGCATCCACCTCAATCAGGTCGATAAACCGACCCTCGTTAATTTCTTCGCAGGCACTGCATTTCCCGCAGGGAGTGGAACTGACACCCTCTTCACAGTTCAGCGACTTGGCAAAGATACGCGCAATGGTGGTCTTGCCGACACCGCGGGTGCCGGTAAACAGGTAGGCATGGTGCAGACGGTCATTGTCGAGCGCATTCACCAGTGCACGCTGCACATGGTCCTGGCCAACCAGCTCGGTAAAATTACGGGGGCGCCATTTGCGCGCAAGAACCTGATAACTCATTGATTGACTTGCCCTGTTTGATGGCCTGCTGGATTGAACCCAGGATAAAAAGTGGAGGTGACCTGCACCAGCCACACCCCGGCGCCCGAATCCACTGCTGCCGCTGCTCCCTTCCGGGCCTGACGGGGTTCACAGCTTATCGTCGCGGGGGGACCGGCACAAGCCACCAAGCGGCCCATTATAAAGTGACTGGCGTACTTTTTTAAACTCTATTATGAATTAGATGACGACTATCAGCACAGATGCCTGTGTGCGCCGCAGCGGCTGCATAAATCCCGAATAAATTATGATGTTATAGCCCACCGACTTGCTACAATCCTGATACAAAGCAGTGACCTGCCATGCCTTGAAAGCAGCAGAGCTGCCCGGATCCAAGAGGAAACAATATGGATACATCAAAAGATGCCTACTGGAAAGCAAACATCCGGCTGGTTAGCGGCTGCCTGATTGTCTGGTTCATCGTGTCATTTGGCTTTGGCATCCTGCTGGTGGATTTTTTCAACCACTTCCAGATCGGCGGCTACAAACTCGGCTTCTGGTTTGCACAGCAGGGCTCAATTTTCACGTTCCTGATCCTGATCTTCTTTTACGCCTTCCGCATGAACGTACTTGACCGCAAGTACGGCGTACGCGAAGACTGAGCCGGTAGCGCACATGGACCTGCAAACACTTACCTATATCACCATCGGTCTGAGCTTCGTTCTTTATATTGGTATTGCTCTCGGATCTCGCGCAACTACAACCGGTGACTTCTATGTTGCCGGCAAGCATGTCAACCCGATCGCCAACGGCATGGCCACGGCAGCTGACTGGATGTCGGCGGCTTCCTTTATCTCCATGGCAGGACTGATTGGTTTCCTTGGCTACGAGGGCGGCATGTATCTGATGGGATGGACCGGCGGTTACGTGCTGCTGGCCATGCTACTGGCCCCCTACCTGCGCAAGTTTGGCAAATTCACCGTGCCTGAATTTATCGGTGACCGTTACTACTCGCAACTCGCACGGGTGGTTGCCGTCATCTGCCTGATCTTTATCTCCTTTACCTACGTGGCCGGGCAAATGCGCGGTGTCGGCATCGTGTTTTCACGTTTCCTTGAGGTGCCTGTCGAGAGCGGCCTGTTTATCGGCATGGGCGTGGTATTCATCTACGCGGTACTCGGCGGTATGAAGGGCATCACCTACACGCAGGTCGCACAGTATTGCGTACTGATTTTTGCCTATACCGTCCCGGCGGTGTTTATTGCCCTGCAAGCCACCGACAACCCGCTGCCACAGCTGGCACTCGGCAGCCAGCTGTCCGATGGCTCCGGCTTCCTGCTCGACAAACTCGACAAGACACTGGTCGACCTTGGCTTTGGTGATTACACCTCGCCATTTAACGACAAGTCCATGATCGATGTATGCGCCATTACACTCGCACTGATGGTCGGTACCGCCGGCCTGCCACACGTCATCGTACGTTTCTTTACCGTACCCAGGGTACGCGATGCACGCATTTCAGCAGGCTGGGCACTGTTATTCATCACGCTGTTGTACACCACGGCACCCGCCGTCGGTGCACTGTCACGGATGAACCTGATTACCACCGTGAACGGTAACGACGGCAACGGTACTGAATATGCTGAAATTCCCGGCTGGTTCAAGACCTGG
>Ga0224504_10000476_pt1 | contig 17996 bp, 17 predicted proteins | sample SF_Oct11_sed_USG_3_FD_170160 | JGI IMG/M metagenome (GOLD analysis project Ga0224504, IMG submission 170160) | Sediment microbial communities from San Francisco Bay, California, United States - SF_Oct11_sed_USGS_24 | ecosystem: Environmental > Aquatic > Marine > Sediment | place: USA... | reverse complement strand
CCCGCTCTTCCAGCAAGCCTACCAGGAGCTTGGCTACCCGAAGGCTTACTTCAATGACCGCCTGGTTGAAGTCATCGATCACCTGTTGGTCACTCCGCAGATAACCGGACCTGTTTATTTGACCCAACCCAAGGCGCTCTACCTCTATGCCGACCCTGATCTGGAAGCTCTCTCTGCAGGGCGCAAGATCCTGCTGCGCTGCGGCCCTGAGAATGCGGCCCAGATTAAAACCCTGCTGCACGAATATCGAAAATTGATCGCAGGGAGCTGATAAATTGATTCGTCCTGAGAGCAACATAATTCTAATATTACCAATCACTACAATACGCAACAACACAATACCGTCGCAATATCAGTTCGTTGCGATCAACTCTCTGTCGTGGACTTTGGTCCTTTTTGCTGGACTAGCATACCAAGAGCGCACCAAACATGCGCCTGATCCTGCCTACTATAAATCCTAAGGTCATGTGAGAATGACTTACAGTAATGCTTACAAGAAAGCCCCGACCTTTTGAACAGGTTGGGGCTTTCTTGTACTGTAAACCGTGATTTTTAGGAAATATAACTAGCTCAATGGTGTCTACTAAACTAGCGGCGATTCACTTTAGACTTCGTACCTGGTACTGAAAAAGCAGTTACAGCAACAACAAACATACCACTTAGTTGCATTATGCCAATGGCCACCCAAAATGAGTATTGAATCGCAAGAAATGCGAACACACCCAATATGACCGAAAGAAAAACAAATAAATGCATACTCTCTCCTTATAGAAAACGGGGTGTACCTCGTAAATTTTGTAATTCAGAGATTACAGTAAGGACTTAATAATTAATGTGATGAGAGAGTGTAGCTCCGAATCACTAAGAACAAGGGCCTAGCGGAAAGTGCGCAGTTCTTATGATCTTCAAAAAGACAAATCCACCATCATAATAGTGGTGGATTTGTTTCCCCCTATAACCGCCTCTCCCCCCGGAAGGCCAAGTTGACATTAATGTTAAAGCGATAATGGAGAGATTTCAATACAAGCAAAGTTTAAAGGGAGTAGGCCTAAAGTTATATAAAATCGACTTGACCCTTTATATCTATCCAGTCAAACAAGAAATGGCCACCCGGAGTTGATCCAGGAGGCCATCATTTTCTCTTACTAAATGTCTCTATCAATAAAACGGCTGTTTTCGTCTCAAAAGTCGTGACAAATAAGAACGGCCCCGAGTTGTCCAGAAGCCGTTTACAATTAGACTATGATTCTTTGTGTTGCGCCTGGTGGCAATAGTATTCTTAGCACCGATTGGCAATCTGATGATTATGAGTTCGTTACTCTTGGCGCTAAAGACAACAGATGGCTGCAGACCGTCTGTCGTGGCCGTTGTATGAGCGGGAGGCCTCACGTCTATTCTTGAATCGAATAGGGTCTATACCAACAGTTACCCATCCACTTGATCTCTTAAACTTTACAACTTGATTGTTTTCCAACAATACGTCTAGAACCGAAGGCATCAGAAGGTGATGGGTGCCATCGTCTATGATGGCTTCAATAGGACTATGTCTTGGACTTAACTGAGTTCTCTGCTCCATCATACACACCCCTTAGAAAAACACCGAGAAGTCCCCCTCCTCAATAATGCTTATATTTAATCACTTCATAATAAATTTCAAGCTATTAGATTGAAGCATTCAAATGTCTCTATCCACAATAACCTGTTTTTCGTCTCAGAAGTTCTGACATTTAAGAATGGATTTGTGTGGGATATAGCGTTCATAGGAAAAGAGGAGATATTTACTAAAAGTCCTCTCGAATTGTTTTGATGATAAGAAGTGGCGTGTTTGAGGTGTTTACTAGAAACCCTGATAAGTAATAAATAGCCACTCGGAATTGATCCTAGTGGCCATCATTTTGTTGATTAATGAGTTTCCTAAATGTCTCTATCAATAACACGCCTGATTTTATCTCGGCAGTGGTGACTTATAGTAACCTCTTGTTAGCTCAGAAGTGTCTATAAAACTAGGGGCGATTCAGTTTTGGGGCCTTAATCAACCGGTTTAATTTTGAAGAGACGGACAAGACATCCTCAACATCAGTCTAAAGTTAATGGCGATGGTTCGTTGCTGCCTGAAGGCTTCTTCCCTTCTGACTGAAGAATACAACCATTTCAGAGAAGATCATTCCTGCAAGCATCAGGGCACAACCAAAGAAGCCACGCAATGACAACATTTCATTCAATAGCAACCAACCGCCTATCGCAGCAAAGACGCCTTCAAGGCTCAGAATAATCGCAGAATGTGCGGGGTGGGAATCGCGCTGTGCAATTACTTGCAGAGTGTAGGCAATCCCCACGGAACCAAGTCCTCCGTAGAGGATCGGAACACCGGCCTCCCAGATCGCCTCCAGGGTGATGACTTCAACAACAAGAGCAGTCAAGAGGCTCAGTATCGAACAGACAGCAAACTGAGCCGAGGCCAGCTTTAACGAATCTGTTTGCGGTGCCAGCCAACCGATCAGTAAAACGTGACCAGCCCAGAAAAACGCTCCGATTAGGACCAGCAGGTCCCCGAATGAAATCGCGAAGGACTCTGTAACACTCAAAAAGTAGAGTCCGACAGCAGCTAAGATCGCTCCCAGCCAGGTCCCAACATGAGGACGCTGCCGCCAGAAAAGGCCAAGAATTGGCACAATGACAACATAGAGGCCGGTAATAAAGCCGGCGTTACCGGCAGTGGTATAGACGAGACCAGCCTGCTGCAATGATGCCCCGGCAAAGAGAGCAACACCAGCCATGATGGCACCTTTCAACACCGGTTTGTGTTTGAGTTCACTGGATCTTGGCTGTCGCTTTTGCAGTAACAAGATGAGCGGAATCAGTGAAAGGCTACCCAATGCAAAGCGTACCGCATTAAAGGTAAATGGGCCGACATAATCCATTCCGACTCTCTGAGCAACAAAAGCGAACCCCCAGATCGTAGCGGTGATCAGTAGCAATATGTCAGCCTTTAAAGTCCCTTGCTTCATTTTTTTACTTACCCAGCAGCAGTTTGGTTTGTACTGTAGTCCGACTTGCTAAACAGGTAACGTTGAAATGCTAAAGACGGCATCTTGTTAATGACTTGTGACAAAACCATAATTGCTAGCAATGAGAAGATAAAGCGACCGATGAGCAAACCAGAGTAGTGGCCACCGAAGGCCATCACAAACAGGGTATCCTCAATCAAACCATGACAGAGACACATGAAGGAGAGAGAAAGGAAAACATCTTTCTCCGCAAGGTTTCCGGAACGTGCCTCCTGAATAATTAATGCCCCGCCGTAAGAAATCCCGAGTAGTGCGCCAGTTACGGTCATCGAGGTGGCCTTTTCGCCAATTCCCATGAAACGCAGAAAGGGTGATAAAGCTTTGGCCAGAATAGGAGTGATCTTCAATATGTCCATCAGGCGCAACCCAAATAACAGAACGAAGATAATCCAAAAGATCGACCATAACGACTTGAAACTACTGACTGCCCACGACAGCCAATCTTGAGAAGGAGGTGCCAGTTTGAGGAAGAGCACCTCTGCCGGTTGTTGAAACTCGGGAAATCCCGAATAGAAAAATGACAGTACCACCCCGTACACCATCGCAGCAACCAGCCTTAACCCCAAGGTAAAGAGAAGCCCGGCGCCAGCTCTTTGAGCAATCCGTTGTTCGATCGGCAGTGAATGAGCGATCAAAATCATTGAACCAAGGATTGTTGCCTGTGCAATCGTCAGTGGACACTCTGGTAAAATTGTAAGTAGGGCTGCTGCACCGGCATAGATATTAACAATCATTGCGGTCACCCAGACAAACCCCATCTCTCCTGGCAGACCAACCCAACCCATCACTGGAGCAATCAACTTACCGACGAACTCAATGGCCCCGAACTCGACAGCCAGTCTCACCAGTATCATGACAGGGATCATGACCTTCAACAGTTCGCCGTACAGGGAGAAGGTGTCTCCCATCAGTTTTTTCAATTCACATGTCAATCTCTTCATGCCCGACCTCCCAAATCAAAGACATGGGAAGAATAGGTGATTTTAAATCGAAGATGTAACTAATTGTTGTGTTAAAATGACCTATAATTCTAAACAAACCATTTATTTGGGATAATTTTGCAAATGGACGCAATTGACTACAAGATTATCGAAGTAATCCAGAACAATGCTGCACTGACCAATGCTGAGCTAGCAGTTCAAGTCAGCCTGTCGCCATCAAGTTGTCTGCGACGTGTTCAGAAATTAAAAAAGGAGGGAGTGATACTGAAAACCGTGGGCTTGGTTGATCCAGACAAACTCAACCGAGGTCTGACAGCAATCGTTGATGTAACGCTTGAGCGACACGGGACAGAAGCTAGACAAATGTTTATGGATCAAATCTTGAGGGAACCAGCCATAACACAGGCCTACAGTGTGACAGGCGAGACCGACGTAATCTTGATAATCAACCTAGTTGACATGAAGGAATACCAAGCCATCTGTAACAGGCTTTTTAACAATGACCCGAATGTGGTGAAATTTCGGACTCTGTTCGCCATGGAGAGAAACAAGTTCGAGACCGCGATCCCGGTTTCCGACATGTAGATTTCTAACCATTGGCTCGCTCAGTAATTACACTTTCCATCCACAAAAGAAGAAAACACCCGCCGTCGTGCAGATGGCTTGTAATCATTGTTCACCTTCCTCTGCACTCTCATAAACCGATATAAGCAACACAGTGAAAGCATGTCCCGTTGGGTATTTAGATCAAGGGTGTGGGTTTCTTGTTTGTCCTCTCGCATTGCTTGGAGTGTCTTAATTTGACCGAAATGAGAAATCCCTAGTTACCCTGATAAATAGTAAATGGCCACCTGTCTCCAGGTGGCCATGATTGCGTGGATCAAAAAACTTCTCAAAGGTCTATCAATAATAAGCCTGATTTCATCTTATAAATCGTAACTAATTCCCAATAGGTTATGGGCCAGACACCGTGCGGGAGCAGCCCCGATCAGGCCGCCTGCTTCTTCAACAAGTAACGCCCGACCCAGTTCTTGGAGAACTGGAAAGCGGTTCGACCACAGCGCTTGCTCTTGTCGCGTGACCATTTCACCGCATCTTGCTCGAGCTCCGGCGACCAAGGGATTTCGACCTTGCGTTCACGGGCTTGGCGCTCCACACAGAGCCGAACGGCATCCAGGTAACGCCCCTGACTGAACACGTGGAACGGGACCCACAGACCGAAACGGTCGGAAAGTGAGACCTTCTCCTCCATCGCCTCGCTCTGCTGCAATTCCCCTTTGACGTATTTACCGCCGAGATGATCGGATTCGTATTCAGGCAACAAGTGTCGACGGTTCGAGGTCACGTAGATCAACACGTTCTCCGGTGCCGAATAGACCGAACCATCGAGCGCGCTCTTCAGCATCTTGTAGCTCAGCTCGCCGACCTCAAAGGTCAAATCGTCGCAGAGCAGAATAAACCGGTAAGGCTCGTTCTCTACTGCTGCAAAGATCTCCGACAGATAGATCAGGTCTTCCTTCTCCACCTGGATGACGCGCAAACCATCGGCGGCGTACTCATTGAGCAGAGCCTTAACCAGAGAAGATTTACCGGTCCCACGCGAACCCCAGAGCAGCGAATTGTTGGCGGGCAAGCCGGCAAGGAACTGCCGGGTATTATCGATCATGATTTCTTTCTGGTCTTCAACACCGAGGAGTTCATCAAGAGTGGTGGTGTCGGTCACTTTGACCGGCTCGAGAAAACCTGAAAAGGAATGACGGCGCCAATTGGCAGCGGAGCAGGTCAACCAGTCGACCGGCTTGCACGGCTTGGGCAGCAACTGTTCTACGGAGCTGAGAACACGCTCCAGCTGGGCAACAACTTCGGGTTTCAGCATCATCTTGTTCATCTCTCTTTCTTGCTATCTGCCATTCGTAGGTGCTTAAAAGTGTTTCTATATACGTTACCCACAGGGCTGAAGTCAAATTTTAATCATCTTTTACGCCAACTTACGCGCCGGAAGTGTTGCACCTTTCTCTGGCTAAGGTTATGCTCGACAAATACCCGACCTCACAACAAGGCGCCTCTAAACGTGGAGAACCTTTATGGATATTTTCGCCAAGCTGGCCGCAAGCACCCTCAAAGAGAATAGCGAAGGAGAGCTGCCCGACTTCATCGTGCCGCTACTGATGAAGGTCGCCGAGAATCCGGCTGATTTCGCTGGCCGCGAAGCTCTGGTCGAAGAGCTCGTCATGCGCGTCGAGGAGTATGAGACCTGGTCAGAGATGTGCTGTGAAAAACAAGGCTTCAGCCTTGAAGACATCCATCGCACCCTCGACCGTCTCAAGGTCAGATACTGAGCAACCCGGGGCAACCCATACCACAAGGCCAGCCACCATAGTCCATGCAGACAATTCACGACGAAATCATCCAACACCTGCCACACGCGGAAGAAACCCGACGTCTTTTTCACGGTCGGGGTCACTGCTTTGCCGGTTATGAAGATCTGCTGATTGACTACTTCTCCCCTGTTGTCACGGTCACCCTCTACCAGAAGCGTCCGCAAGCCTGGCTGGAGGAACTGACCGAAATGCTGATCTCAACCTTGCCCGAGCAACCCCAAGCGATTCTACTGCAGGAACGCTTCCTAGCCAATGGACCAAGCCGACTGCTGCACGGGGCATTGCCTGAGAATATAGAAGCCCGGGAAGCGGGTCTCTCTTTTCGCCTGCGTCTCGGCGAGGCGCAGAACATCGGATTCTTCCCGGACATGGCAACAGGGCGCAAACTGGTTCGTGAGCGCGCTAAGGACAAGCGCGTGCTCAACCTCTTTGCCTACAGCTGCAGCTTTTCTGTTGCAGCACTGGTCGGAGGTGCGACCCAGGTTGTCAACCTCGACATGAACCGCGGCGCCCTGGAGCTTGGCAGGCACAACCATCAGCTCAACAACATAGATCTGCGCAAAGCCAGCTTTCTCCCTCTGGAGTTCTTCCGCAGCCTCAGTAAACTGAAGAAGATCGGCCCTTTCGACCTGGTGGTCTGTGACCCGCCAGCCGCCCAAGGGAAAAGTTTCACCGCTGAGCAGCACTGGCCAAAGCTGGTGCGCACGCTCCCAAAACTGGTCACCTCCGGTGGTGAAGTCCTGGCATGTCTCAACGCCCCCCACCTCGGCCCTGACTATCTCGACGACCTGTTTGCCGAAATCATCCCTACCGCAGAAAACCTGGGAATGTTTACTCCGGGAGAGGATTTCCCCGAAGCCGACCTGGCGTGCGGAGTCACTTTGCATCTTTACCGTCTACCCTGAACTGCCTTTCAGTACGAAATGCACTCATTAATTTTCCCGACGGACCGCCCGAGTAAAGGCTATAAACATTTAACGCAAAGATGCAAAGGTTAAAGGAAAGAGTACAAAGAAATCGGTTGTTCAAAAGCAAGCATTAATTGAATGCAGACAACTTCAGATAATTGCTAGAATCATGAGCTTAAGGTTTTGTCTCCCATCAGCCTTTATCAGGTTTTATTACCTCAAAACGCGGACTTCTGGCTGTGTTCGATAGCAGGCTTATTTCCAAGTCTTTCATCGCGTCCTTATTAGTTTCTCTTGGCGTTTTTGCGTTTAATCTTTTTTCTCATAGAACCGTTATTTTTTCTAAAGATTGTGCTAATCTTGCCTCCTTGAATTCTGCAATTAAAGGATGGCGCTTTCTGTCATGACGACAGCAACTTCCCCGCTCAGCAAATTTTATCGTAGCCTCTTTACCATGCTCCTGATGTTGCTGGTTCTAACCGCCTGCAGTACGCCACAAAGGCAGAGGGGCAAGACCGAAACCGTTCCATCCGAAGACCCTATCTCCTCCCTGCTCAAAGAGACGTCACACCCTGAAAATGAAGCGGCACAAACAACAGTGTCCCTGGAAAAGATGGGTTACTCGATCCAGGTCGGTGCCTTTTCCAATCTCGACAACGCCGTGCGCCTGGAGCGCCTTCTCGAATCTCGAGGTATAGACGCCTACTACTTCCGCCATGAGTCTGGGCTTTACAAGGTTCGCTTCGGCAATCACAGCACCTACAAACCAGCCCGTGCCGAAGCCGAACGGTTACAGGCCCAGAGCTTGATCGATACATTTTTCATCGTCTTCCCCGAGGATTATGCCGCCGCCCGCATCAAGCAAAGCGGCAAAGGCAACCTGCGTGACGAGCTGGTTAAAACGGCCAAGCGTTTCATCGGCATTCCCTACCGCTGGGGCGGCACAACCGCCAAGAACGGTTTTGACTGCAGTGGTCTGACGATGGTCTCTTACCGGCTGAACGGCCTCAATCTTCCACGCGTCTCACGCAGCCAGTTCAAGGCTGGCAAGTGGGTCTCGAAGAGAAACCTGCAACCGGGAGACCTGGTCTTCTTCGCCACCAAGGGTGGCACGCGGGTCACCCACGTCGGCATGTATCTCGGCAGCGGCAACTTCATCCACGCCCCACGAACGGGCAAAAACGTGCGCATCGAAAAACTTTCAAACTCGTTTTTTGCAAAAACCTACATAGGTGGCAGGACCTATCTTTAGGGGCTGGAGGCTGGAGGCTGGAGGCTGGAGGCTGGAGGCTGGAGAATCTATAAAGATATGATGATTTTTAACAAGCTTTTTCATGCCACACACTGCGCGCAACAGGGTTCTAGATGACACAGCATGTCTCCAGAACAGCGACCCTCTTTGTGGTCTGCACCGCTCACTTCCTCATGCCCTTCATGATGTCTGCGGTCGGGGTTGCGCTGCCTGCCATCGGCCGTGATTTCAGCGCCAGCGCCATGCAGCTAGGACTGGTGGAAACCACTTATGTCCTTTCGGCGTCGATTTTTCTTCTGGCCATGGGTCGTATGGGCGACATCTACGGCCGCCGCCGCATCTTCCAGTACGGTATCGTCGTCTTTACCCTCGCCGGAGGACTGCTCTCCCAGGCTTGGTCGATTGAATCGCTGATTGTCATGCGCTTTCTGCAGGGCATGGGCGGTTCCATGGTTATGGCGACCACCTTCGCTATCGTCGTTTCAGTTTTCCCTGCCGAAGAACGCGGCAAGGCTCTCGGTATCGCCGTAGCCAGCGTCTACGCTGGCATCTCCTGTGGGCCCTTTTTCGGTGGGGCGCTGGTCACCGCTTTCGGTTGGCGTTCCATCTTCTATCTTGCCGTTCCTCTCGGCATGATCACTTTCGCCGTTTCCTGTGCCAAACTACGTGGTGAATGGGCCGAGGCCAAGGGAGAACCTTTCGACTGGCGCGGCAGCCTGGTTTACGCGGCGGCAATTCTGCTACTGATCTGCGGAGCCTCGAATCTGGACAAAGGCCTCTGGGCCTGGCTGCTGGCATTGTGCGGCACAGGGGGCTTGATCCACTTTCTGATTCTTGAATCGCACACCGAGTTCCCTGTTCTCAATGTCAACCTGTTGCGCAGCAACCGGGTGTTTGCCTTCTCCAACCTGGCGGCCATGCTCAATTACTCCGCAACTTTCGGGGTCACTTTTTTCCTGAGCCTCTACCTGCAATATGTCAAAGGCTTGAACCCTCGCGAGGCGGGAACCATTCTCATCATTCAACCAATCGTGCAGGCGGCCTTCTCACCACTATGCGGACGGCTCGCCGACCGCTTCTCCGCAGCCACCGTGGCGACCATAGGTATGGGCCTTTGTGCTGCAGGCCTCGCCATCGCCGCCAGCATCACGGTCACAACTTCGATAATGCTGATCATGGTGATGCTGGCAACCCTGGGCCTCGGCTTTGCGCTCTTTTCCTCACCAAACATCAGCGTCATCATGGGCAGCGTGCCTCCCCGCTACCTTGGTGTCGCCTCCGGCCTCAACAGCACAATGCGCACCCTGGGCATGATGGGCAGCATGACGATTATCACCATCAGCTTCTCTATCTTCATGGCGGACCATGCCGTGACCCCGCAGACCCAACCCCAGTTCCTCACCAGTATGCACACCGCACTCGTAACCTTCTCGGCCCTCTGCATCGTCGGCATCTTCTTCTCAATTGCCCGCATTAAAAAGCAACCGGACCAGAAATATTTGTCCTAGCGGGAAAAAGGCACTGCAACGAATCGCGACAAACCGGAAAAACTCGGTAAGATTAAAATAAGATGTTACTGACAGGCGCGAACTTCCGGAAATGCGATGAAGAACCAGCGACCCAAGATATCTCCACTCTTTCTCAGCCAGTTTGAAGTTGACGAGACCGTACCCTTCCAGCGCCACCTGAACCGGCTCGAAGTCGAAATCGGCCAGGAAGACTACAGCCGGTTGAAGCGGGTTGAGTTGCTTGATGAGGTGCCGGATGAAGCCATCTTTGCCAACATGATAGAGATCACCGAGCGCCTGCTTAAAAGCACCCAGAACAATTACAATCGTGTGCTTTTAAAGCGTCTGCAGGCTCGTATCTACCTCGACCCCATCCACTATTCCATCTACTACCGACTACCGAATCGCTGCCTGCGCTTCGTTGCAACCTGGCGCAAGGAGGTCCTGCAGCGTTTCTTTGCCGAAGTCCCGACCAGCGATTCCGGTTGGCTTCCCTGCGCCCATGCTCTGCCTGAATTTGAAGCGCGCTTTCTACCGGACGCCGCAGGTGGCGTCCTGCTCCTGCGCAGCTTGCAGCATGTCGACCGTCAAAAGCGGCCTCTGATCACAGCGAGCCACGGCCCTTACGATCCGCACACTCTTGAGGTGACACTCTACTTCCTTCGCACCGGCAAAGGCGGCTCGGCGATCATCAACCTCGGATTTGCCGGGCGAGAGCCCCTAACCGATGAAAATCTTGTTCAACTGGAAAGTTGGGGGGTCCCACTCAACCCGAGCAATATCGACGTCATCTATCCCTACATTGATGAACACGGCCATCCTTACTGTTACAAACTCGAAGAAGGCTTGCCCGGCTATGTTGCCGCACTGGAGATAAGCTTACCGGATCTGGTGATCGACATTCATGGCTGCGTGGGGACCTTCAGTGACGATCGGCGCGTCGTGGTCGGCCTCGGAGGCCTGCCGCCCTTCAGGATCCCCGAGCAACTCGGAGAGTTACACCGTAAAAAAGACGTCTTCTATCTCCAACCTCATAACGAGATGAAGCAGGGCCTGACCTTGGTGCGTGACCTCTCCGAGGAAATGTACGTACAGTTCTGTGCCGATATCCATCATTGTTACAACTTCGCCCTGCTCGGCGGCATGCAGCTGCTCGGCACGCAGATCGATCCGCGCATCGACACCGACAGCCTGCTCGAGGGTGAAGAGCGGGCCTTTTTACCGAATGAGGATCTGCGCTGGCTGCCGGGCGCCGGAGCCAACGCCTTGCAGCGCATCGCTGCACACAAGCTCAACCCGGCCAGCCAATGCCTTCATGTCGAGATCCCTACCTCGGTACGCCGCAAGATGGTGCTTAAATTGCGCTCTCTGGAGATTGAGTCTTCGCTTGATGCCAGTGGTTTGTAAAAGGAGCCGATGTAAGGCTTTAAGTTATAGGGCTATAGGGCTTTAAGATTTACCACCTTGCAGCTCTACAGCTTATCGCTTTTCACAAAACAAAACGGGCTACCGATCGGCAGCCCGTTGATGAATTTCCGTTTTTTTGCAAATCAGTAGATCACGATATAACCATGCTTAGTGGCAATGCTAGAGATTTCCAGAACATCTTCAATCTGGTAGGTCTCGCCATCAAGCACGAAGGTGTAGCCACCGTCGGGGTTCTTTTTGGCGAGATCAATCAGGTATTCAAAGCTGGCTGTTTTTACTGTTTCCATAACTTCCTCCCCAGAGTTGACTCACGTCAGAGCAGAGCCATAACCTCTTCATGCAATTCCTTGTCGGCCGCAGCAACCACAAAGCCCCCGCCGACCGGTGTCTTGCCGTCAGCATCGGTGATCACACCTCCTGCCGCCTCTATGATCGGAATCAGCGGCACGATGTCGTAGGGTTGCAGGGTATCCTCAACCACCAGGTCGACCTGGCCGAGCGCCAGCATGCAGTAGGAATAACAATCGCCCCCAAAACGTTGCAGACGCGCTTTCTCAGAGATCCTACGAAACGCTGCCAGGTTGTCCTGGTTGGCGAACATGCTCTCGTGGGTACAATAGAGTAGGGCCTCTTCGAGGCGAACATTCTGCCGTGACTGCATGGCGAGCGTCTGGCCCTTATGTTCTAGAAAAGCCCCGGCGGCACTCCCGTAAAAAAGCTCCCCCGTTGTCGGTTGATACATAAGCCCGGCAAGAACCCGGTCTTCCTGCTGCAAACCGACCAGAATCCCCCAGGTTGGAAAACCGCTGATAAACGCTTTGGTGCCGTCGATCGGATCGACGATCCAGTTGATATCTGTGGTCCCGGGCGTTGCCCCGCCCTCTTCGCCGATCACCCCGAAATCAGGGCAGTAGCGAGTCAGCTCTTCACGCAGATAAGCCTCAACATCTCGATCTGCCTGGGTCACAGGGTCGAAGTTGCCTTTACTGAGCTTGTTGTCCACAGCAAGCGTTTGACGGAAATAACGTAGGGCCATTTCACCGCCACCACGCACCGCCTCTTGCGCAAAGCTCAACGCCTCGGCAATATGCTGTTCTGTCAAAATGGTTCTGTTCATGGCTTCAGGGTCCTGTAAACGAAAGATGCCTTTTGGGCATTCTATAGGAAAACAGGCTTCTCATCAAAACAAAGGTTTTACAATCAAGTCTTAATCTTTACGAACAAGACAAAACCTATTGCACCACCCGTTCACTTCTCTCACCCGAGGCACAGAGGACACAAAGAGAATCCAAAGTCTTCCATTTTTTCCTGTGTCCTCTGTGCCTCTGTGGTGAAATCTATATATAAACACCTATTGAACTATTGCCGAGCCAGCCGCAAATTCTCCACATCAAACTCGAAGTTACTGCGATAGGGATTGATGTCCAGTCCCCCCCGGCGAGTGTAGCGAGCGTACACTGTCAGCTTCTCCGGCTTGCAGAAACGCAGCAGGTCGTTGTAAATCCGTTCAACGCACTGTTCGTGAAATTCATCATGCTGCCGGAAGGAGATCAGGTAACGCAGCAAAGCCTCCTGATTGATTTTTGCGCCCTGATAATGAATCAGGACACTCCCCCAATCGGGCTGACTGGTCACCAGACAGTTGCTTTTCAGAAGATGGCTGTGCAACATTTCGCTAACCTGTGCATCTGCATCTGCAGCTCCATTAAGAAGTTCTGCATCCAGAGCGTAATTATCGACCTCAATATCAAGATCATCGATGCACTCACCCGGCAGTGTCGCAAAGCTTTCCGTAGCAAACTCTGCGGCAGCCATTAATCGGACATCAACCGGCATACCGGCGGCACCGCCAAGATCTTTGCTCATCAGGGCGCGCACTGATTCAAAATCATCGAAACGGGTCTGGTTGAACGAGTTGAGATAGAGTTTGATCGATTTCGATTCGATCAGGTTCGCCGATTCACAGGGGACGCGGAACTCGCCCATGGCAACCACCGGCTTGCCCTGCGGGGTCAGCCAGGAAAGCTCATAGGCGTTCCAGATATCCACACCGCGAAAAGGTAACTCATCAGGCAAGCCAAGCTCATCGCGCTTGAGTTGGCGAGGGATCGGGCAGAGCAGACCGGGATCGTACTCCGAGGTGTAGGTTGTAGGTTTTCCCAGAGGAAGGCTGTCTATAAATTCATTCATGGTATTCACACTTTGCCAGATCAAGTGGCGATTTCAACTTAAAAAAATTGCCCCTATAATCAAAAAAAGTTTAACACAAAGGCGCAGAGGAAAAGCTTTTGCCTGAGGAAAGAGAGAAAACCGTTATGCTTCAGATTTTAAAAGGATCATTTATCGACCGCAGTCTCGGGTTCTTGTTCAGGCTCAGTTTCACCCAACAGGTCGTCACCAAGCGGTGTGATTATTTCAACAGAGTAACCATTTTCACGAATCAGACTTTGCAACTCTTCAATCCGGTCATCCGGGTGCGGGTGTGAAGCCAGCAAGTAAGGAGCGCGGCGACCAGCCTTCTTGCCCACCCGGGCGAAGAAATCAATTGCGCCTCCGGCGTGTCCATAGCTGTTCACCAACAGCTCAAGACCGAAGCGGTCTGCGTCTGCTTCCTGCTGGCGCGAATAGCTGCTTTCGGTGACCAGGAACAGGTTACTCATTAGGCGACTGATTGCGCTGTCTTCGCCAAACACCAACATGGCCGCAACGGTCAGACCAAGACCTCGCCCCAGGCGTTTGAGGTGATCGCGATGGGCAAAATGCCCCAACTCGTGAGCCAGCACCATGGCCAGCTCATTTTCCGACTCAGCCTGTTTCACCAAAGCCGAGAAAACCACGATATGGCCACCGGGCAGAGCCAGAGCGTTAACCTCCTCGTTTTTCACCAACTGCACTGTGAAGGTGTACTTGTGCAGAGGCGACTCTGCGGGCAAGTTATCGAGCAGCGTTTGCAAACGACGCCGCAAGGGCTCATCCTCGTTGGCCTCAAAGGAATCGACGAAATGCTCACCGAGCCAGACTTCTGCCTTGATCGGAATTTTTGCTACGGCCAGATCAGCGGTAACGCCGAGGGCCAGATAAAAGACCAGGGCCAGCAGCAGCATGCCGCCGACCAGCCAGGCCAGTTCAGCCAGAGGATGGGTTTTCGAGACGTTAACGTTTTCGTCGATATGTTTCGGGGTGAATTTCACGGCCGGTTCATGACCACTGCGGTACCATAGGCGAGTGCTTCGATACTGCCGACACTGTTCTTCTTGTTCGCAGAACGACCGATCGTCGACGTCTCGAGACGCAGGTTGACGATCATATGTGCACCCTTGGACTTTGCTTCTTCCTTCATGCGCAGGATAGCTTCACGGCGGGCACGATCGATCAGAGATTCATAAGCTTTGACCCGCCCACCAAAGAAGTTACGCAGAATCGCCAGCAGCCGTTTGAAGTAGTCGTTGGAGACCACCATGCTGCCACTCACCAGAAACGACTCGTGGACTGCACCATCGGCAAAACGGCCTTCGGCGTTAACCAGCATCAACTTGATCAGCTCTTTTTCACGATTGATGATCGATTTATAATGACGCTTCTCGGCAATCGTACCGCAGGAATAGCCAATCACCACAAAAAGCAGAAAGAGAAAAAGGTCAAGGTTGCCGAGAATGACTTCCTGCATCGTTGACCTCTACTCGACCCGCACTGCGGTGCCGTAGGCGAAGAGCTCGGCAGCACCCTGGGCAACCGAGGACGTAGCGAACCGGATATTGACGACCGCGTTAGCCCCCATCAAGCGGGCCTGCTCGGACATGCGGTCCATCGCCTCCTGCCGCGATTCCTGAAGCAGCTCGGTGTAACCTTTCAGCTCACCACCAACCAGGTTCTTCAACCCGGCCATCATGTCCCGGCCGAAGTGTTTGGCGCGTACGGTACTGCCCTGCACGATACCGAAATGCTCAACGATCTTTTTGCCGGGCACGCTGCCGACATTGGTCATAATCATGGGAACTCCTAGTAAGTATAGCTTTATGCTGTAGGGCTGTAAGCTCTAAGTAAAAACAAGCCTTAAAGCTAATGGTTTACAACTTAAAGCTGGCCGTTTTGCGCTCCTATTCTGCCTCTTCTCCCATCAACTTGGCAAGCATATCCGACATGCTCAGCTCTTCCTCTCCATCGACTAGGTGGAACCCGGCCCTGGCTTCTTCCTGACGCAATTCTTCAGGAATTTCCACCAGAAAGCGGCTGAGTTCACGGGGCTCGTCCTTGCCGTATTTTTTGCGCGCATCGGCGTGCAGGATGGTCAGCTTCTCCCGGGCGCGGGTGATGCCCACATAACAGAGGCGGCGCTCTTCATCGACGTCAACACCCTCGGAGACGGTTTTTTTGTGCGGCAAAAAACCTTCTTCGAAACCGGGCAGAAACACATGGGGGAACTCCAGCCCTTTGCTCGAATGCAGGCTCATCAAAACCACGGCATCCTTGGCTAACTTCTTCTCTTTGCTGTCTGTTCCCGGCTCGTCACGATCGAGCAATGCGATCTTTTCGAGAAAACCGGACAAGGTCGGCTTGCCATCACGCTCTTCATAGCTGGCAAGGGCGTTGACCACTTCCTGCACATTTTCGATGCGACGCTCGACCTTTTCACGTGAGTCCGGGTCGCGCCGCAGCTCCTCTTCGAGGCCGATAGAAGCGAAGAGGTCCTTTGCTGTAGAGGCAAGCCGGCCGCCGCCGCGGAACCAGCGTTTGTGTTCCTCGATCAGAGAGACAAACTTCTCCAGGGCGTCCGCGGCCTTGGCATTAATACCGTCGATCATGCGCGCCCTGCGAATTACTTGCCAGAGGGAGTCTTTACTGAAGATCGAAGTGCGAATCAAAAGGTCGGCGGTGGTACGACCGATGCCGCGACGCGGATAATTGAGGATGCGCAGGAGATTGACTTCATCGTAGGGATTGACCACAAAACGCAGGTAAGCGATAGCGTCCTTGACTTCCTTGCGATCGAAAAATTGCTGTCCGCCGATCAACACGTAAGGAATTTCGGCAAAGCGCAGTTCCTGCTCGAAGACCATGGTCTGGGCATTGGTGCGCATCAAAATAGCATGAGACTTATAGGCCATCTTCTTGGTTCGCACATTATGATTGATCCGCTCAATCACCGCCCTGGTTTCATCCTCGGCGTCGATGCACTTGACCACACCGATCTTTTCGCCCTCGACACCCGCCGTCCAGAGCGCTTTCTCTTTGCGATTCTGGTTGTGTTTAATCACCTTGTTGGCAGCGTTGAGGATATTGGCCGTAGAGCGATAATTCTGCTCCATTTTGATGACGTGAGCCCCAGCAAAGTTCTTTTCAAAATCAAGGATATTGCCCGGATCAGCGCCTCGCCAGCCATAAATAGATTGGTCATCGTCCCCAACCACGCAGAAGTTGTTCCACTTGCCGGCGAGCCTCTGCATCAAAGTAAACTGCGCGGTGTTGGTATCCTGATACTCATCAACCATGATGTACTGGAAGCGGTCTTGGTAGCGTGCCTGAACTTCGGGGAATTCGTCAAAGAGCCGCACCACCAACATGATCAGGTCATCAAAATCAACCGCATTGTAACTTTTCAGGCTTTTCTGGTACTCGGGATAAACCTTCTGCGCCATCTCACTAATGACATCACCGCGCATGAATGGTCCAAACTTCTCCGGTGGCAGCAGACTGTTCTTGGCGTCGGAAATCTTCCAGAGAATGGCGTCGGGCTTAAGACCGTGATCAGCCTTGATGTCGTTCATCAAGTCCCTGATCAGACGCTGCTGATCAGAGGCACCATAAATACTGAAATTGCGCTTGTAGCCCAGATGTTCGATATCTTCACGCAAGATGCGACAGCAGAGCGAATGAAAGGTCGAGATCTGGATCCGCTCCGTCTTGGTTTTCCCAGCCAGACCGGCAACACGCTCCCTCATTTCCTTGGCGGCCTTATTGGTAAAAGTCACCGCCAGAACACGCTCCGGATCAATACACTTCGACCCAACCAGGTGAGCCACCCGGTGCGTGACCACATTGGTCTTGCCGGAGCCGGCACCCGCCAACAGAAGAAGCGGCCCCTCCGTATGTAAAACAGCCTCAAGCTGCTGAGGATTTAGAGAATCCAAACTCATAATTGAAGCCTGTGCGGCAATGTATCGACAGAAATATCCCCGCCGCAAAAAGCGCCCGGATAGGAATTGTACATCAAGTTGTCTCCCTGGAAGAATCGGGCCGGATGATGACCGGAATCGTTGACTGGTGTGACCCTGAAATGTGCTCGCAGATACTATGCAAAGAAGAGGAAAAAGGCAAGGGACAAGCTGTAAGGCTGTAAGCTTTTAGGTCTATAAGTTTTAACCCTAGAGCTTACAGCTTAAGGCTTATAGCTTTACAATCTATTGTATCCGTTCAGCGCGGCAACCCGATAAGCTTCAGCCATGGTTGGATAATTAAAGGTCGTATTGATGAAATACTTGATGCTGTTATTGGGTGCCGGCTGGGCCATGA
>Ga0224504_10000475_pt1 | contig 18006 bp, 18 predicted proteins | sample SF_Oct11_sed_USG_3_FD_170160 | JGI IMG/M metagenome (GOLD analysis project Ga0224504, IMG submission 170160) | Sediment microbial communities from San Francisco Bay, California, United States - SF_Oct11_sed_USGS_24 | ecosystem: Environmental > Aquatic > Marine > Sediment | place: USA... | reverse complement strand
AGCTGCATAAGCGCCAGGGGCTGTAAGGCCCAGGCCAAGCGCAATAATGGTCAGTAAACGTTGCATTGGAAACCTCGAAGATTATATTCACAAATATAGTATACATACTGCTGGATTCATCGCAGGGAGATATTGATCCCGGTCAATTCCATGGCATTTTTAAATGCTGTTGCTGTTTATTTGGATAGCCGGCGTGGCTGAACGGCAATTATCCGAGCTGCTTTTCCTGCACCTGCTGGCAAGTCTATTCAATACTTTCCTGCGCGATTTCCCGGACAGCGGCGTCGTCGTCATCGAGCAATGCCCTGATGTAGGCGCTGGCCTGCGGGTTGCCGGATAAGGCAAGGTAGTAACAGGCATCGCCCCGTATGCGGGCATCGTCGTGTTTTGTCAGTTCGCCCAGTCGATCGACAATGGCAGAAAGGTAGGTGGAGTCCTTTAGCTCCTCCATGATGGCGCTGATACCTATCTGTGTATTCAGTTGTGTGTCGGGGTCTGCAAACAGTGCCAGCAGGGCGTCCATCATTGCGGGGTCGGACTTGATGCGTTGCAGGGGTTTACTGATATTGCCACTGGCCAGCAGTTCGTTCAGCCAGTCGCTAGCACCCGAATCAGATGCCGCCTTGATTGCCCAGCCACGCAGCTCTTTTTCGGAACGCAGTCCTTCAAGTTCAAAGGGGCCGATGCGTACCCAGGGCACGGAGCGCACACCTAGCTCACGCGCAAGCTCCGGGTTTTCCTCGATATTGCGGGTTTCCAGTTCGCTGATGTCTCCCGATGCGAGCAGCGCCTGCAGTGACTGCAGTACGCCCGGGCAGTAGGGACAGTGTGTCCCCGTCAACAACAGGGCGGCGGGTGCAGTGCGGGTATTGTTCGATTTCGACATGGCGTTGTTGCCGGGTTTGGGCGCATGGCCTGGTTGCCAACGAGGTCAGGAGGTTAAAGCGTATGTCCTGCCGGATGCAAGTATCGCCGCGGCCTCAAGAGCCGGGGTAACAGGGCGGTTGCCCCGATCTTTTTTATGAGCGGGTCGCTGTCCGCGGGATCCGGGTGCTGGAGTATGTCGCTGATATAAGGTAGCTTCATGCCCTGTGGTTTATACGCGGAGAGTTCCTGACATGCACCGAATGACTGACATGCCGACACCCGGCGAGGCGCTGCCGGGGCGCGAAGAAAAGCTTCCGGTTGCGGAACGTCACTACGTCAATGGTAATACCCTGCAAGCACCTTTCCCCGACGGCATGCAGCAGGCACTGTTTGGCCTGGGATGTTTCTGGGGTGCCGAGCGCAAGTTCTGGGAAGCGCAAGGTGTTTACACGACGGCTGTCGGTTACGCTGGCGGGGGCACGCCGAACCCGACCTACCAGGAAGTGTGTTCCGGTATGACGGGTCACAACGAAGTGGTGCTGGTGGTCTTTGATCCTTCGCTGACCAGCTACGAGACGTTGTTGAAAATTTTCTGGGAGGCACATAACCCGACCCAGGGTATGCAACAGGGTAATGATGTTGGTACCCAATACCGCTCCGGTATTTACGTTTATAACGATGCCCAGCAGCAGGCCGCAATGGCAACCCGGGATCGTTACCAGTCACGCCTGCGCGCCAGCAACCCGGGTGAAATAACAACAGAAATCATCAAGGCGCCGCCGTTTTATTATGCGGAGGATTACCACCAGCAATACCTTGCAAAGAACCCGGGAGGTTATTGCGGACTGGGTGGTACCGGCGTGTGCCTGGACTGATCCATGCCCGTGTTGCTTTCCCTGTGTTGCTTGATCCGGAAGGTAAACGGTTGGCACTTTAGTGGTGCGGTCGGTGCGGGGAAGGCGTTTGGTTCTGCAATGCCAGCGGCCCCGGGTGCTCTGTCGGGGAGCACGAATGTTCCAAATACCTGATCCCGGGGCGCGATTGTCGTGCCGTAGTTCTGCGCTTCAGATGTGATTGTGCTCTGATGCAGGCGATGAAGGGCGGGTCCCGTCAGGAGGCGGCAAAAGCCGCCGGGCCGGATATTGGTATTGGCATGGACAATCAAATTTTGCACGCCGCTTGTAAACAGCGTTATCGCCACGGCCTCATCTGAAAATCCAGGCACGACCCGAGGCAAGGCGCTAAACAGTGACGTCAGCAGGCAAACCGTTCACTGATGACGATTGCCAGCGGGATGGCCAGTACCACGGGTAGTGGCTGTAATAGATATGTAGACAGTGTCTACATAGTCGCATAGACTCTGTTGCAGCAGAATCTTATGGTTCCTAATCAAGCACATAGCCGTTATCACCACGGCGATCTTAGAAATGCCCTGATTCAGGCCGCTACCACTGTGCTGGTTGAAAAGGGCGCGGCCGCGCTTAGTCTGCGCGAGGTCGCCAGGGTGGCCGGGGTGAGTCATGCAGCCCCCTATCGGCATTTTCGTGACAAGGCGGCATTGCTGCGGGTGCTGGCGCAGGGTGGTTTTGAGCGCCTGACCGCGGCTCTCAACAGGGCGGCAGAAAATTCGCCCCACAATCCTGAGCAAAAGCTTATCGAGGCCGGTGTGGCCTATGTGCGAATTGTGGTGCAGCATCCTGAAATTACGCGATTAATGTTCGCAGGCACGGTCGAGCCGCAGCAAGATCCTGCATACCTGGCTGCCACTGCAGCATGTTATGAAGCCTTGCTGGATATTATTCGGCAAGGTATTGCGCAGGGAACCTTCCGGCAGCGGCCGCCGCAGCAACTGGTGCTGGTCGCCTGGGCCAGTATGCACGGCCTTGCCATGCTGGCTGTTGCCAGGTTGCTGGAAGTGGATGTGGATGATGAACTGACACTGGATGTGCTGATCCGGTCCGTCGCGGCTAACGTGATTTACGGGATCGTTAAATAACGCGTCCTGCCACTGGGTAAGTAATGCAGAGGTTGTAAATGCCCTGCACGTTTCTCGGTTTCAGCATCACCGGCCGGTCTGTTAAGCTCTCGCGATGCCATTGCGCCAGCGTTTACTCGAGACTCTCTCCGATGGGGGATTTCACTCCGGTGAGGCGCTGGGCGCTGCACTGGGTGTCAGTCGTATGGCGGTCTGGAAACACATCAAGTCGCTGCGTGAGCTGGGCGTTGAGATTGAGGTAGTGCGCGGCAGCGGTTACCGCCTGCCCGCACCGATCGAACTGCTGGATGCGGATGCTATCTCTGCCGCCATTCCCCCCCGGCTGGCGGACCGGGTGGGGCCGGTGCATATTTTTGACGAGCTGGATTCCACCAATAACTGGTTGCGTGAACAGTCGCTGGCAGGCGCCCCTTCAGGCAGTGTCTGTGTTGCAGAGATGCAGTCTGCCGGCCGCGGGCGTCGCGGCAAACACTGGGTGTCACCGTTCGCGGCAAATCTCTATCTGTCGCTGCTGTGGCGTTCGGCTGCGGGTGTGGCAGCGCTTGGTGGCCTGAGCCTGGTAACCGGTATTGCCGTGCTACGTTGCCTGCGGGCACAGGGCATAGAGACGGCCGGGCTGAAATGGCCCAACGATATCCTTGCCGGCGAAGCCAAGCTGGCCGGCATCCTGATAGATGTGGTCGGCGAGAGCAGCGGTCCCTGTGCCGTCATTCTGGGTACGGGTATAAATATCTGCATGCCGCCGCTTGCCGGTGAGGGCATTGCGCAGCACTGGACTGATTTGCAGCATCTTTCCAATGCGGGAGTAACACCGTCGCGCAACCAGCTGGCAGCGTCCCTGCTGGAACATTTATTACCTGCCATTGCAGAGTTCGAGATGTCCGGGTTACAGCCGTTTCTGGATGAGTGGCGCCGCTATGATGTTGTTGCAGGTTGCGAGGTAGATTTGCATCTGCCCGACGGAATCGTCAGTGGCACCGCTTGCGGGATTGATGAAAGCGGTGCGTTGCTGGTGGATACGCAGCAAGGTCGTCGACGTTTTGCATCCGCCGAGGTGAGCGTGCGGATTGCATCATGATGCTGTTGCTTGACGTTGGCAATACCTCGGTGAAGTGGGGCGTGTGTAATGCAGGCAGCATCGAGGAGAGTGACTGTTTTATGCATCGTGGTAATGATGTACAGGCGCTGGCTGACCAGTCCTGGTCAAAACTGCAAACGCCTGCGAGTGTGTTTATTGCCAATGTTGGCGGTGCGCAATTGCAGCAGCAGTTGTGCCGCTGGATCGGGGCGCGCTGGGATATTACGCCGGTGTTTTTAAAGACGACGGCGGCGGCATGCGGTGTCAGTAATGCCTATAAAATACCGGAAAATCTGGGTGTTGACCGTTGGGCTGCGCTGGTAGCTGCACATCACGACGTTGCCGGCGCCAGCTGTGTTATTGATTGCGGTACGGCGATTACACTCGATCTTCTGGACGCGACGGGCCGGCATCGGGGCGGCATGATTCTGCCCGGTAGCGCAATGCTGCAGCAGCTGTTATTGAAGAATACTGCAATCAACAGTAAAGCCCGTCCACTTCAGGCGGCGGGCCTGTTTTCTGCGGGTACGGAAGATGCAGTGAACAGTGGTTCCCTGTATATGGCCGCGGCCACCATTGACCGTGTTGTTGCAGACATGGCCGCTGCGCTGGATACCCGGTTGCAGTTGCTGATTACCGGTGGCGACGCCGGCCGGATACAAACATTACTGACGTGTTCTGCGCGTCATGATCCCGAACTGGTCCTCAAGGGGCTGGCAATACTTGCCGGAGAATATTGATGCGACATGTTGTTTACTTGCTGCTGGTGGTGAATCTGGTCTTTCTGGGCTGGAATATATTCCAGAGCCAGTCAGGCCTGCAGGCGGAACGAAATTTACCGCCACTGCCGGAAACAGTTGCACCACTGGTAACCCTGCAGGAACGACTGGCTGCGGATGATGAAGCGTCTGCTATAGAAAAACTCACGGACACCAAGCCACCGGGTGCCGGTGCAGGGCTGGTGTGCCAGACGCTGGGTCCGTTTCTCGTGCAGCAGGAAGTACAGGCGATGCAGGCAGAGTTGGCAGGGCTGGGACTGGAGTCACAGCAACGTGAAGCGGAAAGAACTTACCCGGTCGGCTATTGGGTCTATCTACCGGAGATGCCACGTAGCGAGTCGCAGCGACTGGCACGGCTTCTTGATGACCGTAGTGACAAGGAGTATTTCATCAGCAAGGGTAATCTCATTTCCCTTGGTGTCTTCAAGGAGATGTCTCGCGCCAAAAATCGACTGGCCAGGACCCGCAAGATGGGGCTCGAGCCGCAACTTGAGACCCGTTACCGCACGGCTACTGCTTATTGGCTCGATTTCCAGGCCGAAACCGGGGCAGGTAAGCAGTTGGACGGACTGCTGACAGACAGCCCGGACATCTGGTTACAGGACCAGGCCTGTTATTGAATTGCGGCGCGGCCTGCAATTCACTAGAATAGGCCGCCTTGTCAATCTCAGGCAAGATGCCGGCGTAGCTCAGCTGGTAGAGCGCTTCACTTGTAATGAAGATGTCGGGGGTTCGACTCCTCTCGCCGGCTCCAGCTATATCAAAGGCTTCCTGATTTCAGGAAGCCTTTTTTTATGGGAATGGCGCACTCGACCACAACAAAAAATGATGATTCCTGTGCCAACTGCGCTATTCAAAATGCATAGGCTCTTGCAATAAGGGCTTAAAGAATATTATATGCGTGGGTGTCGGTTATTTCCGGAAAATTGCCGGCTTGTCTGTTTGATACAAATGTCATAAATAACCGGGGAGTTAGTATGAGAAAATGGATTTCACGTTTTGTCCTGATAGTCCTGGCGGTTGCCGTAAACCTTGCTTCGGCAAACCCGCAACCAAAACTGGTTCTGCAGATCACGGTTGATGCTTTACGCGGTGACCTGCCACAGCGCTTTTCGAGTGTGCTTGGTGACGGTGGTTTTCGTTACCTGATGGAGCAGGGTATCGACTACAGCGCTGCCCATTACCAGCATGCCAATACCGAGACCATTGTGGGTCATGCGTCCCTGGCGACGGGAACCGTACCCGCGGCCCACGGCATGGTTGCCAACGTCTGGTTTGACCGTGAACTGGATCGCCTTGTCTACAATATAGAAGATCCCGACTACCACTTGCTTACCGTGGGTGCCGACGTGGATGACAAGACCGAGATTGACCCGACACAAAGGGCGGCCAGGGTCGATGGTCGATCGCCGAATAATATCCTCAGCTCCACGTTCAGCGACGAACTGGCGATTCATTTTGCCGGGCGATCGAAGATCTTCGCTGTGTCGGTCAAAGATCGCGGCGCTGTCTCACTGGCCGGGCATGCCGGCAAGGCCTTCTGGTTTTCCAAAGCCGGTGGTGAGTTTGTTACCAGCGATTATTATTACCAGCAATATCCTGACTGGGTGAATGAGTGGAACGCGCGCAAGCCCGCTGCGGCCTATGCCGGCAAGTCCTGGTCCCTGATGCACCCACAGGCGAAGTACCTGTATGGCGATGCGGATGACCGCGACTATGAAACCGACTTTCCGGGCTTTGGGCGAACCTTCCCGCATGCCTACGGTAACACTGATGACAAATACTTCACTACGAAGTTGACCTTAAGCCCCGCCGGTGACGAACTGACGCTGGATTTTGCCAAGACCTTGCTGACAAGCGAACAGCTGGGCCAGGACGATGTGCCTGACTTTCTCGCCATCAGCTTTTCATCCACCGATTATGTCGGGCATCTGTTTGGTGCCTCCAGCCTGGAGACCGAAGACAACATAGCGCGCCTCGACCGCACGCTGGCGGATCTGTTTAGCTTTATCGATAAAGAAGTTGGACTGGAAAATACCCTGATCGTGTTGTCTGCTGATCACGGTCAGCCGGAAGTACCCGGGTATCTGCACGAGATGGGCATCGATAATGCACATTACTTTGATACTGCGGCACTGGACAAAACGCCGGCCATCATGGCCCTGAAAAAGCAGTTTGGCCTTGGCGAAGAGCTGATCGAGGCCTTCTATCAACCTTACCTGTATCTCAACCATGACCTGATCCGGGCCAGGGGGCTGGACCAGGCACAGGTGGAACAGGCTGTCGCTGCGGAATTACTGAAGTTCGACGGTGTCGCCTATGCGGTATCCAGTACGGCACTGCGTACGGATAATTTGCCCGACACGTTGATGATGCGCTCGATCCTGCGTAACTTCCACCCGAAGCGCTCCGGCGACATCTACCTGGTGTTCGAGCCGAACGTTTTTATTAACGATTTCGACGGTTTGACTGTGGCCGCGACCCATGGCTCGCCCTGGCGCTATGATACCTTTGTGCCGTTGATCTTTGCCGGCTCCGGGCTGTCGGCTGCAACGGTAAGTCGTGCTGTCACGCCGTATGATATTGCACCGACTCTTGCGGCTTATCTCGGTGTGAAACCGCCGTCTGGCGCTATCGGCATGCCTCTGCCGGAAGTGCTGGGTGAGTGAGGGGATGTCACAAAAGACGATGAATGTCTGATCCCGGCAGTACAAATTACCCGAAGTGAACGGCGATTTTTGCTGCTATTTTTAGGCGCAATAAAAAAAGCGACCGCCAGGTCGCTTTTTTCTGCGTATTAATTCAGGTTAAAACAAAGAACCCCGCGTAAGCGGGGTTCTTTACCGGAAAATCTGTGCGTTCCGGTCAGGCAGCGGTAACGTTAGTTGCCTGCAGACCTTTAGGACCCTGCTCGACATCAAAATTTACGCTCTGACCTTCAGCCAGTGTCTTGAAGCCATCGCCGCCGATGGCAGAGAAATGTACGAATACATCTTCGCCACCGTCAGCCGGTGCAATAAAACCAAAACCCTTGGAATCGTTAAACCATTTTACTGTGCCTGTTGCCATGAATCTTAACCTCTTTATAAAAAATAAATATTTTTTCGGTTGCTTGTCCTGAAGGGCAGTGTGCTGGACGTTAACAACGTCGTCTACTACCTTGTAAAACAGGTGACCGAGATTGTTGTGCCGGTCTTGTTCAGGAACAATGCCCCCCCTCAAGCCTGGCAACGTCGAAGATGTTACACCATATGAGATGAAAATACCTGTTTTAGCGTATGTGCGACCGGTCAGCCGACGCAGAAATAAAGACTGATTATTTGATGCAGAATTGAGGCCAGCCGGACGGGCAGTTGCCGGTTAAATGACGGATTTTATTTCTCTTTGGGCAGATCAACCGAGGGCATTTCAGAAAACTGTAACTGGCGTTCTTCCATGGACATGTTTTCCTTGCGTCGATCGTGAAGCTGGCGTCTCTCTTTGGACATCAGGTCGGACTGTTTGTCAGGTTCTACAGCTGCGGATGATGTGCGTCTGTCTTTTTGATTTCTCATGTATGACTCCAGGGCGAGGTTTGACATCCATGCCAGGCATTTTCTTTTCTTACAGCTACCTTAGCGGCGTCGCCTGCCACCACTTTAGCTAAAAAAGCACATAAAATACAATACATTGAAATTATTTTTAGCGTGATTCTCCTGTTTGCCACTGTCTGGTCCCTATGAAATTGCTCGTTTTCTGTCTGAGACAACCGTCACAAATCAGCAAAACATGATTTAAAGATTGTCCGCAGATACCGATAAGGCACTCGTTATCTCTGCAAATTTATCTGCAGAGCTGGTGCAAAAGTATGATGGGGGCAGACGTGTACAAGACATCCTGGGGCAATATCTTTAATTCTTTCTGGTTTATCGGCCTGGCGGTATTTGCGGCCGTACTGGTAACTTCAGTCGGTGTCTCTGCGCCGGCGGAGCGTAACCCCTCGGTGGTAGAGAGAGAGCTGATTCAGTCACATTTCAAGGCCATCTCGCATACCGCAGAACTTTCCCTGCGAGTACCGCAAGCAGATTAACCAGGCCGCTCGGCCACTCAACAATCCGCCCGGAATGCCACAGGTTTTCCGGGTTTTTTTATGTCTCCATGGCGTGATTAGCCCGCACGGGCGCGGTATGATGTTTCGGATATTGCAATAGTGCCATGCTGGTTAACTGCAATCATGGAGAGAACCTTGCAGCAGAAGACACCATCCCAAAGACCTTTATACAAGCGCACCTGGCTAATTGTGCTGGCCGCTGTTGCCGCCTTGTTCATGTTATTGCTGGTTGTCCTGCCCTACGGGATTTCCTATGCCCTGCATCAATGGCTGCTGGCCAACGGCGGCGATGAAGTGCAGCTTGAGGATATCGATTTTAATGTTTTTACCGGTACCGCCTCGGTAACTAACCTGGATGTTTTTGTTGACGGGCAGTCACTGCTGACTATTCCGAAACTGGAGCTTGATGTTGACTGGATGCCGCTGTTTTCAGAGCGTGTTGATGTCCGCGCAGTCACCCTTGAGGGTGTAAAGATAAACATTGCCCAGGCGGCAGACGGCTCATTGCGCATTGGCGGCATCAGTTTGCCGGCGAGTGAAGACACCAGTGAAGAGTCGAACGGCGAAAGCTGGGGTTTCCGTGTGGAAACGCTTGCTGTGAACAACACCTCGATTGTTTACAAATCACCGGATGTACAACTGCTCACGCATATCGAATCCCTGGAGCTTGATGATCTGGTTAGCTGGTCTACCGACCCGGCGCAACTGCAAGTGAACGCCATTATCAATGACGCACCTGTGCTGCTGGAAGGTGAGTTGCCGCCACTGTCCACCGGCTTTGGTTTTACCGGCAAGCTGAGCGTGATGTCACTGCCACTACACACGTTTGCAACGCTTGCGGCCCCGGCAGTTGATGGTCTTGGCGGCAAGTTCAGCCTGGCTTCCGAGCTGGAACTGTTGTTGACAGCGGAGAACCTGCTGACCTTGTCACATAGCGGCGAGATTGGTGTGGATCAGCTGGCGCTGGAGCAGGATGGCAGGAGCCTGAGTTATGCCGGTCTGCAATGGCAAGGTGACGTTAAACTGAAAAACGGGGGGCAGCCGGGAGGACTTGCGCTTGATATGCAGGGTGTCCTTACCGGCAAGGACCTGGGTATTGCCGACAAGGATGTACAGCTGAGTTACGCCGCGCAGCAGTGGACCGGTGCGCTTGGCGTGAAGGCAGCGGCAGGGAGCGGTAATACAGATATCAGTATGCAGGGTAAGCTCGATGGTGACAGCCTCGCGGTGCTGATACCTGCAGAACAGTTCAGTGTCTACCATGGAAAGTTCATGTGGGACGGGGATGTAACAGTTGCTGCCGCTGAGGAAACCGCGGTAGCCGTGACAGGCAGTTTGCAGGTCGACAAGCTGGGCGCAGATTCGGATGACCACAAGGTCAGCCTGGCTAACATCAGGGATCTCACCGTCGAGAAGCTGCTGTTGCTTGAAAACGGTGATATCAGTGTGACAGGGCTGACGATTAATGAGGCTGTGTTTGCAAGAGATGCCGTGGAGCCGGCTGGCAATCAGAGTCAGGATGGTTCTGTATTGTCTGCCGGCCGGGTTTCGGCTGACAGTATCCAGGTGACTGGAGGAAACCAGATAGCCATCGGTGTGTTTGAATGGCGCGATATGGTTTCTTATATACAACGTGAGTCGAACGGCGAGTGGCGGCCGGTACGTATCATGGATACCCTGCCTTTTACCGGTGCAAAAGAAGAGGCGCCAACGGCTGATAAGGAAGTTGCCGATGCACCTGCGGGCCGTGTTCGTATTGAGGAATTAAGGGTGACGGGTGACAGTGCGTTTATCCTGGATGACAAGACGGTAAAGCCACCGTTCAAGATGCACCTGACAGTTACTGAAGGGTGGGCGAAAAATATCGATAGCGGTAACCCTGAACAGAGCAGCCCGATAAATATCAAGGGGCGAATCAGTAAACACAGTAACATCACCGTCAAGGGTTCCCTGCAGCCGTTTGCATCACGTCCAACACTCGACCTGGTCAATCATGTCGATGGTATTTCGTTACCACAATTTACACCCTATACGGTGGCGGCGCTGGGTTATGCCCTGGATAGCGGCCACCTGGACGCAGATACCACGCTGAAGATTAACCAGGGCGTGATCGACAGCGAGAATAACCTGGTGATTCGTGGTCTGGAGATCAGCCCTGTCGATAACGAAAGCCGCGAAAAACTGGATGGCTCACTGGCCGTTTCGCTGGATACGGCACTGGGTATGCTGCGCGACAAGAACAACACCATCAAGCTGGACCTGCCTGTCGAAGGTGATATCGACAGCCCGGATTTTGATATCAGTGACGTTATCAATACGGCAGTCGGTACCGCAATCAAGCAGGGTTCCATGACCTACCTGAAGCTTGCGCTACAGCCCTATGGCGCCTTGATTACGATTGCGGAACTGGCAGGGGATGCGGCCACCAAGGTGCGCCTGCAGCCGGTCAACTTTGCAGCAGGAGAAGCAGTGCCGGCCACAGAGTCTGATGGCTATCTTGAGAAAGTTGCCGGTATCCTGAAAGACCGGCCGGAAGTGAATATCAAGATATGTGGCTCGGCAGTCGAGGCTGATCGTGCAGCCCTGGGGGGTACTGTTGCGGCGGAGGCAAAAGACAAGGGCGGCGCTCCCGGCAAGGCTGTTGCGGCAGTGACTGACCAGCAGTTACTGGAACTGGCAAAAAATCGTGCCGCCTTTGTGAAAGACCGCCTGGTTACAAAGTACGGTGTATCCGCCAGTCGACTGGTTGCCTGTACGCCTGTAATTGATGCGGCAGAAGATGATGATAATGTGGCGCGGGTTGATTTGCTTATTTAGGGAACTTGATAAGTTCAGACATTTGCTGCTGCAGCCCGGGTTACGCTACCGCTAACCTGCGCTGCAAGCGGCTTATTCTTCTGGCGGCGAGCTGTAATGCTCCTGCACGTAGCCGTCGACGATCTTCTGAAAGTCTTCTGCAATACGGTCACCTTTAAGTGTTACCGTTTTCTCGCCGTCCACGTACACCGGTGCTACCGGTGTCTCGCCGGTTCCCGGCAGGCTGATACCAATGTTTGCATGTTTGCTCTCGCCCGGGCCGTTGACCACGCAGCCCATGACGGCAACTCTCATTTCTTCTACACCGGGATGTTGCTTGCGCCATTGCGGCATTTGTGTGCGCAGGTAATTCTGGATGTCCTGCGCCAGTTGCTGGAAGTAATGGCTGGTGGTGCGTCCGCAACCGGGGCAGGCGATGACAGCCGGTGTAAAGTGTCGCAGTCCCATGGCCTGTAGCAGCTCCTGCGCAACGATGACCTCGCGGCTGCGGTCACCGCCCGGTTCCGGCGTCAGGGAGATCCGGATGGTATCGCCAATGCCTTCCTGCAGCAGTACCGACAGCGCCGCTGTTGAGGCAACAATACCTTTTGAACCCATGCCGGCTTCAGTGAGACCCAGGTGCAGCACATAGTCGCACTGCGCTGACAGGGCGCGGTACACGGCAATCAGATCCTGTACACCGCTCATTTTTGCGGACAGGGTGATTTTGTCGCGCGACAGCCCCAGTGCTTCTGCCTGCGCAGCACTCTCCAGTGCCGAGGTCACCATGATTTCATGCATGATGTCCTGTGCATCTTTGGGTTCGTCACGTCTTGAATTGTCGTCCATCAGCCGCGCAACCAGTGCCTGGTCGAGGCTGCCCCAGTTGACGCCGATGCGCACCGGTTTCTCATGGCGGATAGCCGTTTCAATCATGCTGGCAAACTGTTCGTCACGTTTTTTCCCGCGGCCAACGTTGCCCGGGTTGATGCGGTACTTGGCCAGCGCCCGGGCGCAGTCCGGATATTTCTCCAGCAGCTTGTGGCCGTTGAAATGAAAGTCACCAACGAGTGGAACGTTTTCACCGGCGAGCTGCAATTGTGCAGCAATGACAGGTACGGCCGCGGCCGCTGCTTCCGAATTGACGGTGATGCGTACCAGTTCGGAACCTGCCTGCGAAAGTTCCCTGACCTGTTTGACGGTGGCGGCAATATCCGCCGTGTCGGTATTTGTCATTGACTGCACAACAATCGGGGCATTGCCACCGATCACTACATGGCCAACACGCACGGCGCTGGTATGGCGGGCTCTTGAAACGGCTGGAGGCATCGAGGTAATCAGTCTGGTCGGTTGAGAATGGCGTCTATGATAAGGCATTTTAGCGGCGGGTTGTACGCCGGGGCGATAGCGCTGGCTGGCGATTCTTGTGCCTCTGGGTGCATGCCTGCTCCGGAGAGGAATAGCAAAAAATTTAATTATTATATGATTATCAACAGGATATAAATTTCTTGCATGCCATGGAGTACTGTATATAATCACAGCTACTGTATAAATAACCAGTAATTAATTATGAACCAAAGCACACTGACTGCGCGGCAAGCCGAAATCCTCGAACTGATTCGCAGCTATATTGCCGAAGAGGGTTGCCCACCCACCCGTGCCGAAATTGCCGATACGCTCGGTTTTCGCTCTCCCAATGCGGCGGAAGATCATCTCCGTGCCCTGGAGCGCAAGGGAATGATCGAAATTATTTCCGGTTCGTCACGTGGAATTCGCCTCCTGGATGAAGAACAGGACTATGGCTTGCCGGTGGTCGGACGTGTGGCGGCTGGTGAACCCATTCTTGCGGAAGAAAATATTGATGATTACTGCCAGATAGAGGCTGATACCTTTCATCCGCGGGCTGATTACCTGTTGCGTGTCAAGGGTGACAGTATGAAAGACATCGGCATCCATGATGGTGACTTACTGGCGGTACATCACACACCCCATGCCGAGAACGGCCAGGTAGTGGTGGCACGACTTGACGACGAGGTAACGGTGAAGCGTTTCCGGCAGCGGGGTTCGATTGTGCGACTGCTGCCGGAAAACCGGGATTACGAACCCATCCGTGTAGACCTGCGTGAGCAGGCGCTGGATATAGAAGGACTGGCAGTTGGCATAGTGCGCAAGGAGATCAGCTAATGAAAACCACCGGAAAATTACACAACCTGAACGCCTGGGAAAGAAAGGCAGCAACGGCAACATCGCTGGTGGTGCCTACCGAAGTTGACGGACTGGATGAGTTGTTGCCCTGTGGCGGCTGGCCGAAAAATGGCCTGGTAGAAATTGTTGTGCCGGATGCTTATGCCGACTTCATGTCACTATTGATGCCGGCACTGGCACGTTTTAGCCGCCAGGGTCGCTGGATAGCGATGGTGGCGCCGCCCTGTCAGGCACGCGCCAGGCTGTTTACCGACAGCAGGGTAGACCCACTCAGGGTGCTGCAGGTAAATCCGCATCCCGGCCGCAGTGCCTTGTGGACAGCAGAATCAATGTTGCAGTCAGGTGATTGCGGTGTGGTTATGGCCTGGCCGAACTGTAATACCGAACTGATGGATAAACGTTTGCAGAATGCAGCAAGCAGTGGCAAGGCACTCGCTATCTTGGTCAGGTATGAAGGCTTGTCGATGCCGCGGTCAGCGGTGGATGTGCGTTTGAAGCTGGAGGCTGATGCGGATGGCAGTGCAGTGTACCTGGTCGATAGTGGCGGTGAGATATTGTCGGGCGTGGCGCTTCCCTGAGTGCTTGCGCCGCTGTTCCATTCGCCCTGTCAGGTAGTTGCAGACGCTGCTATGAGCCTGGTTCTGTATTGTTTTTGCAGGATTCCAGCTGGTTTCCCAGGTACACAAGATCGGCTTCAGCGTTCTGGGATTTCCACTGCAGGTCAACGTGCCTGGTAAACAGATCCTGGTATTGCATTTGCTGATAAATGTTGTAACCACATGACGCGATAAGGACGATAACCGCGACAGCGATAAAATCATAGTTAAGGGTTGCTTTCTTCATTGACAGGTTTCCGCTGAACTGGAGTGCGTGGTTATAAAAAATGCTGCCGGATTGGAAGGGTTAGCTGGCTGCGATAAAACGTGCCAGTACCTGTTCGGTATCAAGGCCGATCTTGTCGGGGTCAACACCAATCAGTCCGCACAGGGACACGATTTCTATATGTTCAACCAGGCTGGTAACGCCATCACTCAGGCTGACAGCGAGGCACAGGTCGATCAGCAGTTCAGCCGTTTCCAGATCCGAAGTGACGGCCCTGATGGTTGACAGTGCAGACTCTCTACCTGCCTTGGGAGAGGCAAGGATCATTGCCGTATACTGATTAAACAGATCGACGCCTTCCTGCGGGCTGAACACCTTCATCTGTGTGAGGGTATCCATGATCTGGTCTACCCGGATTCTGTCCGCGAAAGATACCTGTCCCTCTGATGCAGACACCATGGCACAGGCGGCCATTGAGGCTTCAAGGAATGGCCGGTTTTGTTGCTTTTCAGCGCGTGCCTGGAAGAACGATTTCAGGTTGTCGAGTATGCCGGACATTTAAATCTCCCTGGAGTCAGATGCAAGCATGATTATGCAGCCCGCAGAACACGATTATCAAGGTAAAGCCTTGTGTCAGTCGGCTTCACCGCGACGGATCGCTGACTTGCAGTCCTGGTAAAGGCTGATCATATGCTTCCAGACCGGGCCGGGTTTGCCATGGCTGATAACCGTTTCATCAAGCAGGGTGACCGGAGATATTTCCCGGGTAGAACTGCTTAGCCAGATTTCATCAGCACTGAACAGTTCTGCCTCGCTGATATCGGCCTCACGAAACGCTACAGCGTGATTGGCCGCGAGTTCGATTATCAGGTCGCGGGTAACGCCGGGCAGCAGGGTGGGGCTGTTGGGTGGCGTAATCAGCATGCCGTCTTTTACGATAAAAAGATTGCTGGCGGCTCCTTCGACGGCGTAGCCTTCCCTGATCAGGATAGCCTCTGCCGCACCGGCATCGATTGCCTGCTGGCGCAACATTACGTTTGGCAACAGGGTGATTGCCTTGATGTTGCAAAGCTTCCAGCGGATATCCGGAAATGTTACTGCCGTGGCGCCGCTGATCTTGTCAATATCGGCGGGCGGGGGCATCGCTGCGCTCATGGCAAACACGGTCGGTTTGCAGTCTGGCGGGAAGGCATGATCGCGTTTGGCTGCAACACCGCGCGTTACCTGCAGGTAGACGGCCTGGTCAGGTTCTGCATTGCGACTCACCAGTTCATTGAGCATGCTTTGCCAGTCCGCGCTGGACAACGGGTTTTCAATGCGGATGGCAGCAAGGCTGTTGCCTAGCCGTTTCAGGTGCTGATCCAGCCGGAACAATTTTCCGGCATACACAGGGATGACCTCGTAGACGCCGTCACCAAACAGGAAGCCGCGATCCATGACGGGGACGCTGGCATCCTGCAGCGGCAGAAAAGCACCATTGAGAAAGGCAATTGACACGGTGGCAGCTGCAGTTACTCGAAATACAACAGCGCTTCATCCGAGATACGCTGCCAGAAGCTGCCTTCACCGATTGTTTGCAGGCTCACCAGTGGCTGGTCGACCACCAGTTCATCGCCAAGCTTGACCTGTACCGAGCCGAGTGCCTGGCCTTCCCTTACCGGTGCGGTAATGCGTTCATTAATACTCATCGAGGCATCCAGTGATTTGTACTGGCCACGCGGTATGGTGACATACAGCGCCTGGTCAAGTCCCAGCGGTACCGACTCTGTGTTGCCTTTCCAGATGCGTGATGCGGCCAGTTGTGTACCGGCATCATAGAGTTTGTGTGTTTCAAAGAAACGGAATCCGTAGTTCAAAAGTGCCTGGCTGGCTTCAACGCGCGCATTGGCACTGTCGGTACCCAGTACCACGGTAATCAGGCGCATGCCGTCTTTGTTCGCAGAGGTCACCAGGCAGTAGCCGGCAGAATCGGTAAAGCCGGTTTTCAGCCCGTCAACACTGTCGTCACGCCACAACAGCTTGTTGCGGTTGTACTGGGTAATTTCATTGAAAGTAAATTCTTTCTGCGAATACCATTTGTAGTACTCGGGATATTTTTCAATCAGCAAGGTTGCCAGCAGGGCAATGTCTTTCGCCGTCATGTAGTGATTTTCATCCGGCAGACCGGTGGTGTTTACGAAGTGGCTGCCGATCATGCCGATTTCTTCTGCATGCCGGTTCATCAATGCCGCAAAGGTTTCTTCGCTGCCGGCGATGTGTTCAGCCAGTGCCATGGTGGCATCGTTACCGGACTGCACGATCATGCCCTGTAACAGGTCTTCTACCGACACCTGCTTGTTGACCTCCACGAACATGCGTGACCCGGGTGTGCGCCAGGCCTTTTCACTGATAGTGACCATGTCCCCAAGCGCGATGTTGCCTGCCTGCAGCTCGTTAAAGACCACGTAAGCGGTCATCAGCTTGGTGATGCTGGCCGGTTCGACTGACAGTTCGGCATTTTTCTCGGCCAGAATATGACCGCTTCCAAAGTCCTGAATGATGAAGGATTTGGCGCCGGTAGAGGGTGGTTTGGGAATCGGCAGGGCCGCGGCAAAGGTGCTGGCCGTAGCCAGGGAAAGAACAATAAGTGCTATAATATTCAATATGTTACGCATATATTTCCTGTGGGTGTGGCAGCTTGAAAGTTGAGTGCATTGTCCGTATGTGGCAGCCACTTTGCAACGGCCTGTATTCGTCTTACTGCAGCACCGGGTGGCTCTCGTTAATGCCCATCGATTTGAGTGAGTTGCTCGCCTGATCGATTGCAGCACTACCGGACAGTGGCCCCACCTGTACCTTGTAGAAGGTGCCGTTGTCACCCGGGGCTTCGATAATCCTGACGTCTTTTATATCCTTGTGGGCGAGCATTTTTCCCTGCAGACGTTCCGCATTCTCCCTGCTGCCGAAGGCGCCGACCTGCAGGTACATGACGGTTCCTTCAGGATAACTGACCGGTTGTGCAGTCACCGGCGCTGTTGCGGGTGTTGTGTTGTCCGCAGCGAGCGGTAAACCGGCCTCGATGGCGCGAACTTCAACCTTGCCGGTGCCATGCCCGAGAATATCGAGTTTCACGGCAGCAGTGTACGACAGGTCAATCAGCCGATCGTCATGAAAGGGGCCACGGTCATTGACTTTCACAATCACGGAACGGTCATTATTGAGGTTGGTAACTTCTACATAGGTTGGCAGCGGCAGCGTTTTATGTGCGGCGGTCATACCATAAAGATCGTAGGGTTCGCCGCTGGAGGTGCGTTTGCCATGAAATTTTGTTCCATACCAGGAGGCCAGCCCGACTTCCCGATAACCGCTGCTCGAGGGCAGGGTGTAGTAGCGT
>Ga0224504_10000474_pt1 | contig 18009 bp, 20 predicted proteins | sample SF_Oct11_sed_USG_3_FD_170160 | JGI IMG/M metagenome (GOLD analysis project Ga0224504, IMG submission 170160) | Sediment microbial communities from San Francisco Bay, California, United States - SF_Oct11_sed_USGS_24 | ecosystem: Environmental > Aquatic > Marine > Sediment | place: USA... | reverse complement strand
GCTATCTTCTTTCATTCAGTCAGGGGAAGCAGAAACATTAGCTAAGAGGTTGGGTGAGTCTTTCAAAGACCTGGGTTCTGGGTTAGTGAAATTATTAAAGAATTTACCAGCTATAGCTAGTGCGTTTACATCGTTGTTAAACACTCTTGCGGATGCTGCACCTATTTTTACTTTTATGATAGAGAATATAGGTAAGTTGGCAATAGCTTATTCAGGACTTAAGATAGGACAGTTTGTTGGTTTCCTAATAGAACAGAATGTTGCCTTGAAAGTGCTAGCAAGTTCTGCTCTAGGGGCCGTTGTTAAGGGATTCACCTTAGCCACTGCAGCAGCTAAAACTTTTGCAGCAGCGCTAATGGGCCCAGTAGGATTGGCCATAGCTGGTGTAGGATTAGCAGTAGCAGCACTAACTAAAACTGAATTGGGGAAAGATTTATTAGACTCTCTTTTTGGAACTGATGCTGAGATTGATGCTAAAAGGAAAAGATTAGAAGCAGTTGCAGAAGGTGTAAAATCTATAGTAAAAGAAGCAACTAATGCAAATGAAGCTTTCGATAAATCACAAGCAAAATTTGGTGAAGTTTTAAACAGTGTTAATTCTACAGCTGTATCAGACCAACTTACTGATATGAAAGAAAAAGCAAACACACTTAAAATGGAGATAAAAGGTGCAGCCAGAGAGTTGGCAGCATTCACTAGTTTACAAATAAGTGCTGAGGGGTCTGAGAGGGCAGAAATTTATGCTCAAGGTATTGCTAACCTCAGACAAGCTTTACTTGGTATGAGAGAGCGGTTTGATGAATCAGCTAGTAGTATTGAATTCTTAGAAGCCAAACTATCTAAACTAGAAGTTATAGACAAGTTTAGGAAAGATATAAGTGATGCAACAGCAGGCGTCAAGAAGATGTCAGACAAGTTGAAGAAAGAACTTGCTCCATCGGCCCTAAGTACTGCAAAGAAACTATTGTCAATGGCTAAAAGTAAGTTCACACTTAAAAAGGCAAGTGCAGACCTCACTAAACAATTAATTAAAGAGATTAAAGCCCTTGAAGAACTGGAAAAGAAAGCTAACGTAAAAAGTGACTTAGAGAAGTTAGATGCTTTAGGTCAAGAAATAAAACTTCTTAGGTTGATAGGGAAAGAGAAAGATCTTGAGATAGCCAGAACTAATTTATCAACAACAGCTAACGAATCTCTTGTAGAAGAGTATGCAAGATTACTTCAAATAAAAAAGGACATTATAAAAGAAGACGAAGAAAATAAGGATGCGTTAGATAAAATAAATAAGATGAAGGATGCTACAAACTCATTAGCTGATTCATATGCTGATTTAGGCGACAATGTAGCAGATGCTTTCAAAGGTATGACAGTAGCTGTAACAAAGTTTGCTTCTTTTGAGAACAAGTTTGCCAAGCAACAACAGGCAAACCTTGAAGCTAGAATTAGAGCTCAAGCTGTCTTAGATGACAATACAAGGATTGGCACTCAGGATGCCTTGGATGCCAAAATGGACATAGAGTCTCTTGACATCAGTATGGCTAATCTCGATAAGAAACACACAAATGCAAGACTAGGGCAGCTTAGTCAAATAGCAGGAATGACAGCTGCTGGATTCGAGGCAGGGTCTAAGTCAGCTAAGAATATGACTATACTAGCTCAAGGTGCAGCAGTAGCACAGGCAGGACATGCTATAGCCACTGCAGGTACTGGAGACCCTTATGGGGCTATGGTTAGGGTGTTAGCAATGGCGTCAGCCCTAAAAGGGTTTGGCATAGCAGTTAGTGGTGGTGGTGGATCAGATCCATCTGCATCTAGACAACAAACACAAGGTACTGGCACAGTATTAGGAGACCCAACAGGTAAATCAAGCTCCATATCAAATGCCTTAGAGCAATTGGAGAGGTCAAGAGATGATCAGTTGTTCGCACTGAAGGCTATCTTTAATGAGATGGTTTCATTGAATGACAATATCAAAAGGTTTAGTGCTGGGATTGTTAGACAATTTGCTAACTTCACGTCTGGCCAGGGATTCGATGGGGACTTCAATTTAGGGAGTACTAAAAGCAAGTTCTTGGACCTTACTGGAGGATTGTTTGGCAGTAAGACAAAGAGATCTTTACTGGACTCTGGAATAAAGTTCCTTAATCAAACTTTCTCAGACATATTAGAGGGAGGTATTGATGCCGTAGCTTTTGCTGATATTAAAACTAAAAAGAAGAGATTGTTTGGTGCTATATCAAGTAGTAGTGTAAATCAAGAAACATCATCTTTAGACGATGATCTACAGAGACAATTAACCGCCATCTTCACAGGTATGGGAGACACTATAACAAGTGCCTTAGATACATTAGGTATAGATGCAGTTAACAGTTTAGATAGTTTTCTTATAGATATTGGAGAGATCTCACTAAAAGGACTCTCTGGCGATGAGATACAAGCACAACTTGAAGCTGTGTTCTCCCAACAGGGAGATTTAATGGCTAAACATGTCTTACCATCTCTAGTAGACTTCCAAGAAGTTGGTGAAGGTTTGCTTGAAACTTTAGTTAGGGTTTCTCAGGAAACAGCTATATTCAAACAAGGCCTAAAAGCTATAGGAGTTGGTCTAAGTCAATTCTCAGACCTAACAGCAGAGGAATTTTTAAAAGCATCTCAGGCAGCAATAGATGCAGCTGGAGGAATAGAGGCGTACCAGGAAGCAGTTAAGAAGTTTTCTAACGAAGTGTTATCTGGAATAGAGGTGTTAGCTTTAGCAACAACTACAGCTCAAACTCTAGTAGACTCTGAATTGGCAGACTTAGGTTTAACCACTTCTGATATTTCTAGTTTAGAGCAGTTTAAGGAAGCGTTCGATGCGATTAGAGACACCCTATCACCTGAAGAGGTAGTAGAGTGGGTTCAAGCTGGGAACGCCTTAGCAGACCTCTCGCAGTCTCTATCAGCGTTTGAAGATTTTGTCAAGGACATGTTAAAGCCCTTCCAAGATTTAAGACAAGGGATAGGAGAGATCATCTCTGGCTTAGTTGGGGATACTAGAACAGCTGAGAGCGTCAAAGAAAGACTATTCCAAGCTAATAGGCAAGTTCTGAACACTGTTGGTGGGGCTAATGTACTAAGTACAGGTGGTCCCAGAGGTGGTGTACAAGAGTTTGTACGGGATATTAATACATCCTTTAGCCCAGAAGAGCAGTTAGCTGCCTTAACTGAATTAAGGGACGCTATACTAAACAATCATGATTTTCAGATGTCAGGTTTAGAGGTAGAAAGGGATGCAATACAAGCTAACCTGGATGCGGCGTTACAGTTTCAAGATAGTGTAGGAAGTTTCTTAGAGAAAGTTGGTGAAGATCTACAGTCTCTTAGGGAAATGGCACCAAACTTTGATAAAGCAGCCGCCAGAGCTGCTGAAGTACAAGTGTTACAAGATCAGTTATCAGATTCTGTAGACCTCAGTAGGGAGAATGAACTAGACCTACTCAGTAAGATACAAGATGCTGTTATGCAGAACTTCAAAGCTCAGTCATCTGCTATTAAAGAGGAGTTCAAAACAAGAAGAAACCTCCTAAAAGAGGAGATGAAACTTAGACGGGATGCACTTAAAGAGGATTTTGCAAATAGGAGAGCTAGCGCAAAAGAAACTTTAGACTCTTTGAAAGATAGATTTAGCACAAGGAAGGAGCAAGAAGATCAATTAGTCTCTCTCCAAGAGAGATTGGTAGAAGCACAACAATCTGTTGCAGAACAGGCTTTTGATTCTTCTATGTCTTTATTCGAAGCATGGAAAGATGCAGCTGAGGAGTTAAGTGGATTCTTGAATGAGATGCAGCTTAGTGAATTTAGCCCACTGACCAACCAGGAGCGTCTAGGCTTCGCTCAAGGACGTTTTGAGGAACTGTTAGGCAAAGCTCAAGGTGGCGATGCAAGTGCAGCACAGGGCCTTGTAGGAGCTTCACAGGCATTCTTAGAAGAGGCTAGGTCATTCTTTGCTAGTAGTCCAGAATTTACTGAGATCTTTAATAGAGTGCAGGAACAAGTTACTGGTGTTAGGGACATAGCAGCGGCTGTTAGAGAGCCAGCTCCTTTAGCACAAGGTGATCAAGCTATTGTAAATAGTGTTGGTGGAATACAAGCAGAGATAGCTGCATTGACAGCAACTATGGGGCCTTTGTCCTCACAGGATATAGCTGCTGAGATTCAAACCCAAGAAGCATTGTTAGTACAATTGTCCACTGATGAATCAGCCCTTTTATTGGCTATCAATGAAGAGGAGAAGTTGTTACTCACAGAGCTAAGTAACTTGGAAGCTGCAGCATTAGAACAATTAAGAGTAGATACTATAGCTCAGTTAGAGCCTTTGGCCATTAGAGCAGAGGAACTAAATGCCTTAGTAAGGGATGAGATATTAACTCACCAATCTTCTTTACTAGAGATACAAGGAAGGATGGAAGCCCTTACCCAACAAACTGTAGAACAGTTAACAAGTCTCAATGAAAATATTGAAGAATTGGAGATTGCTATGGAGAGTAATGCAAGGCAAGAGTTAGATGCTCTTATAGAAGCAAATGCTGATAATACCAATAGGATAGTGGATGCCATAAATGGTGGAACAGATACTCCTACGGGAGGTTTCATAGGTAATACCACAGTTACAGGAGGCACTGGATTATCTGGAGGTGTAACTGGAACAGATCAAGGAGGTATAAATCTTGATATAGCTAGGACGTTAGAGAGCATTGACAACACCTTAAAAGGTGGTGGTGGTGGAGCAGTTTTCCAAACTGATGATCCTGATTTAGAGTTTGTGTAAGAAGAGGGGTAACTCCCTCTCTCTTATTATTTAAGGGGGAAGTATGGCAATAACTGATGCTCAATATCTAGACTGGCTAGACAGTGATGACAAACAAAGAGTACTCCTAGTTGAAGCTAAATATTATGATGGCTCTGAACAGACAGAGTATTTATCTAATATGGGGTATATTACTGAAGCAGGTGACACCCCTGCAAGCACAGAGTTTGAAGAAGGCATAAAAACTGTACCAAACTTCACAAGGAGAATGAGTGAAGCTTTTACAGGTAAAACTAAACAATCGTTTGGTGATATCGTAATAGATAATAGTAATGGAGAAAGAGATTCTTGGTTAACAAGATCATGGAATGGTAGAGACTTAGTGATGAAGCTTGGAGACCCTTCCTGGGACTTTTCAGACTTCAGAACAATTATGTCTGGAACTATAGCTGAGATTACAGCTGCTAGTATAGACACTCTAACAATTAAAATTAGGGATAAAGGAGTTTTCTTGGGAAAACAACTTCAAGAAACCCTATTTTCTACAGGCCCAAGTAAGGACAAGCCTATACCAGTGTGTTATGGTGAGGTGTATAAAATATCTCCAGTACTAGAAGATGGAGCAACACACAAATACAAGATGAGTGATAGTACAATATCAGCTATTAGTACTGTGTATGACCAAGGTGTTGCAGTGGCTACTACTGATACTTTGAGTACTGCATCATTCACATTAGCTGCACAACCAGCCGGAAAAGTTACAGCCGATATTCTAGGACTAGAGATAGCTAGTATTGATGATGACCCTGCAGCAACAAATTTAACGTTAAGAAGTGAAGAAGCTGACAACGCATCTTGGACTAAAACTAGGTCTAGTGTAACAGCAAACTCAACAGAATCCCCAAGCGGCGCAAATACAGCTGACTCTCTAATTGAGGATGGGACAGCATCTAGCACACATTTCATAACACAATCAGTGACAGTGAGTAATGCCACTGTGTACGCACAGACAGTGTTTGCCAAGGCAGGAACTAGGAGTGTGGTGTGGTTGGGTGATGACCAGGCTAATGCAGCTACAGTTGGAGTTTGGTTTGACCTCTCTAATGGTACTGTAGGCACACAAAGAGCTGGTTGGACTGGCACCATAGAGGATTATGGATTTGGTTGGTACAGGTGTTCTGTCACAGGAACTTCTACATCAACTACATGGAAACAAGATGTGGCCATAGCTGATGCTGATGCATCTATATCATACAATGGAGATGGAGCTAGTTTAATCTATGTATGGGGACAACAGTTGGAGCTCACAGCGCATACAGCGTACATACCTACAACAACCACAACAGTTACTAGGCCCCTAACAGCTTATAGAGATGACATAGCCTCAATAGTATGGGATATAGTTAAAAATAGAAGTGACTTAGTAACTAGTGATATTGATGTGTTAAGCTTCCAATCTTTCAAATTAAGGAATTCACAAAAAGTAGGAATATATGTGTCTGGGAAAGAGAAATTCTCTCAAATATTGGATCAACTGGTGACTTCAGTTGGGGGATATTGGGGATTCTCTAGGGAAGGTAAACTTTCTTTAGGACAGCTTATAGACCCAGATGCTGGTGGAACTTCAGTATTAACCTTAGTTTCGGATGACATCCAACTTAAAGGTATGAGAATTAAAAGGAGAGAGTTGCCGAGGTATAGGGTTACATTAGGGTATAAGCCTTACCAAGCCACACAGAATGACAGTGATTTGGCTGGCAGTGTGAGTGAGAACACTAGGGCAGACCTTAGGGAACCTTATAGGTTAGATGTGTCTGAGGATCTAAGTGTCCAAACAGCAAACCCACTAGCTCATGAAAGTGCAGTGTTGGGAACACAACTAGCAGACTCTACAGAAGCTGCCGCAGAAGGAGATAGGAGGTTAGCTCTAAGAGATCAAATACGTACAGCGTATGAGATAAGAACTTTTTCAAGCACGTTTGCAGTTGAGCTCGGAGATATCATCACTATAGACCATGACAGGTATGGATTTGATGGAGGTGCTAAGGCAGTAGTGATAGGGTATTCAGAGTCAATAAACCCACCTAGAGTTATTTTAGATATTTGGAGATAGTATGGCAACTGCTGAGAATGTAAGGTTTATTTTTAACAATGCAACAGATACTGCTACCATTTCAGATGGTAACAGCAATATCTTAGCATCCTTACCACAAACAAACTTAACGAAATCACAAAGAACTAAGGTTGTACGAACATCGAATACATCGAGCCTAATATTAAACTTAAACTGGGGAGGAGCAGGGAAGTTTATGTCTGGTGTTGGTTTGATGAGACACAACCTACAATCATCAGCAACATGGAGAGTACAGTTGTATGATGGTGAGAACCAAACAGGAACTCAGGTGTATGATTCAGGTACGGTGGATGCCATACCTGCTAAGTCATTAGGCGACTTAGATTGGGGTGTAGACCCTCTAGGAGCTTCTGTATTTGATGGATGGGATGAGAGCAATAGGTTTACTACTATATGGTTTACTCAAGTAACAGCCCTTTCAGCCAAGATAACAGTTAATGATGCTACCAACCCAGATGGGTACATCCAAGCCAGTAGGTTATTTATGGGAGTGGCGTTAACTCCTTCTATAAATGTTACTTACGGATATTCTAATGGATGGGACGAAGCCACCTCACAGTTTAGGACAGAGGGAGGAAGCTTATACTCAGACAGCAAGCCACAGTTTAGGAAGATGTCGATGACATTGGCAGACCTAATACCTGGAGAAAGGACTGGGTTTATGGAAGGTGTGAGGGTTGTAGGTAAGAGGAATGATTTCTTAGTCTCTGTTACACCAGAGTTTGGTGGTTCTCAAGAGAGGGACAACACTCTACAAGGTAAATTCACAACACTACAACCGTTCATCAATAATAGGTTTGATAACTATACTGTAACATTTAATATAGCGGAGGTGTAAGTTGGCTGACTGTTTTCTTGTGTTATGGTTTATCCTATGTTATCCTAGTAATTCAACTTTAATATAGGAGAGTTATGTATGGGGAAGTATAAACAAAGCTTGCTATGTTGTAAGTGTTCAACTATTATGATTGTTCATTATTTATGAACAGGTTTAAATATTGAACGAATGAATAAGGAAGCCGAGCTACTAGAGTTAGTAATTCATGCGATTAGGCGTGAAGGCTTGCTGAAGAGGAAGGTATGAGCAGAAAAGATATAGCGGCTAAACTTGGTTTCAAGAAGACAGCCTTACAAGCAATATTAACATATAAATCTTGGGTTCCAGATGGGAGGGTAGTCCTATAGCTGATTATTCAGATCTAACGTTCACAATAGGGGATTTAGATTACCCCTCACAATGCCAAACATTAACCTCTAGAACAGAAGCAATTGCAACTGAAGTGGAAGATGCAAGGATAGGTGCAGCCACATTAGCGGTTAGGACACAAGCTCTACAAACTGAGTTGGAAGACTCAAGAGAGGGAGAGGTTGACTTAGAAACAAATCTCCAAAACAATTACCTAAAAAATGATGGCAATCAAGCTACAAGCTTCAGCGCCAATAGCCAGAAAATAACTAACAGTGTTGCTGGAACTCTACCATCAGATGGTGTGACAGTTACCCAGTCCACAGATATAGAGGCATTAGGTGCTGGAGGCATAGACCAGAGTGTTATAGCTATCACCTCACTTAATGTAGATAACTTAACAGCAAATGAAGTGGTAGGGGCTAATTCAGGTGCTTCAGCATTAGAAGCTAAAGACCTCACCAATATCTCCTCTGGCACTCTCACAACTGGGTATAGAGTTCAAACAAAGGGTACAGGAGATGGACTTGAAGATTACGATAGTGATCTGGAAGAGTCATCTTCAACACTATTCGGAATCACAATGTAACTAGTGTCACTAGTTTCTCAACTTTTATAAAGGATATCAAGATGGCCAAAACCTACAAGCCTATATTTGTACAGACAGTTAAAACTGAAGATGTACAATATACAAACTCAGATGCAGCAGCAACATCCAAAGACTTATACACAGCAGGGGCTGAAGGTGGGTTATGTAACTCTATCTCGGTTTCTAGTACAGATACTAATGCTGTATCTCTGCAAATCTTCCTTAAAGCTAGTGGTGGTACTGCTAGATTATTAGGTACAGTAGAAGTTCCAGCAGGGGCAGGTGAGACAGATGGAGTGCCTGCAATAGATATACTTGCATCTGCCAATATAGTTGGTAAACAAGCCGATGGTTCGTATGCTGTAGAAGCATTGGGGGTTATTAGTATTACTAATGTAACGCAAGTTACGTCATCCGAGCAGATAGATATTGTAGCTAACTGTGGCGACTATTAATAGGGGGTAGTTATGGCTTTTAATTCAACACCTCCTAATAGTACAAGTAATTTGTCACAAACTTCAAGTGCAGGTGATATTGGGGAGATTAAACCTTTTGCATCTAAACGTGCTATGGCTTCATCAGGAAAGTTTTTACCTTTAGATGGTAATACGTATTCATGGTCAGATTATCCAGAGTTTAATACAGCTATGGACAGTATCCCACCGGTTATCTCTGCTAAGTTTACATCTAACAGTGCATCAGAACAAGGCAGTAATGAGGTTGGTGCTCATGGGGCTTTTAAGTCCTTTGGTACAGCGGTTTGGGTGTTCCCATCTAAAACTGGTGGAACACTTACAACAGTCACAGGCTCTGCATGGGGAGATGCTACAGCAGCAGATGCAAGCACTGCATGGTCAGGCACTCCAAAAAATATCGTAACGAGAGCAGATGACGGTGGTGAGGGATGTTTGGTTACATTTAACTCAGGTAATTCAAGTGTAGATTACACTACAGCCTCATCACTCACTTCTGGGTACACAACCTTAGACTTAAACTCACTAGTATCTGTCACAGCTAGCTCAGTTGCTCAACATGCATGTAACAGCGGTGCCAGTGGTAGGTGGTATGTGTTGTTTGGTAATAGTAACAACTTACAAATAGCATACTCAGGTGTAGATACTGTGAACACTGGATGGGCTCTGTGGGCAGGTACAGTTACATCACCAACCTCCACTAATATACAACAAGGGTCTATAGCAGTTAAAGAAGGTTCTATGTGGATGTGGAGTGCTAAAGGAACTACCGCTGCAAGTGCTCATGGTAAGATATATGGGGCCACTTCTCTGGGAGGTACAGCATCCCTATTATTAGATATATCTCCATCAGAGCCTATGCATTTCTTTTTACATTATGATATAGATGAAGGAATATTTATTGCAGTTCCAGACAGAGGCGGTTATCCAATTTATACATCATCAGATGATGGAACCACTTGGTTAGCTGGCGATGTTGTTACTAATACTCCAATGCATAAACCTATGAAGTATGATTCCACAGCCCATGTTTACATCCTACCCTACAACTCAGCAGTAACTCAGTATGATGAACTCTTTACTGCAATGAAAAGGGATTCAGATGGTTATATGAGATTAATAACTATGCAGGAAGCATCTATTACAAAGCCTGGTGAGTATTATCAAGTGATAGCAAATAACACATCTAGGATGATAGTAGCTAATCCTGACAATTCTTTAGCAGCTGTTGGTGTAAGTAACACAGGTGCATATGAAGTTAACATAACGCAAGACTTATCTACTGAGTTTGCAACAATAAACACACACAACCACCTAGGCGTAGGAACTAATAGTGCGGGTATTGGTGTACCTATAGGTAATTTTCTAGGAATGAGGGTTAAGACATAATGGCTACTTTTTACACATATACACCAAAATTCTATTGGGATGGAGACACCATACAAGCTGGGGTAGGTAAGGAACCTCCTAGGTCAACTAGAACAGCGCCACCCACCCTATCAGAAGGGCCTCCTCAAGAGTATGCAGTATACAATAAGAAGGAAGATACTTGGAGTGTGACAACTGAACCAGAGCCAGTGGGGGTTCAAGACGAGGGTATACCTCCTATAAAGAGAGTGTCTATGAGTGATACTATAACTGTTCTGCCTAAACAAACTAGGAAACAATTACAAGATATCTATGATGGCACAGACTGGAATGACCCTGAAGACGCAGACATAGGATATAACGCAGACTTAACCCTATCATACTTAATGATAGGTAAAGATATAAATGTAAATTCCAGTACATTCGATAACTTGATGGCATTTATGGTTGGTCATCCTGATCTAGATGTGACTCAGGAACATGTTGATATCCTTAAGTTTGAAACTCCACTAGAAACAAGAGATTTATAATTAACAGACAACGAAGGGGAACCTAATGAAGAAATTACTATTACCAATGATGCTTTCTGTATCAATACTTTTAACTGGGTGTGCAGGAGGTACTTCATACCTTAATGCAGCAGCAACTATAGCTTCAACGTACGATGTTGCAAGGCACAGACATAAAGAACTCGTAGAAGAGATTATAAAGCATGTAGAAGTGTTTTCAGAAGAAGAGAAGGCGCTACTCAAAGTTCAACTAGCTAGGTTAAAGGCTGTGAGAGCCAATATTGAGAATCTAAAGAATAGTCACGACAAAGGAGAGAAGATCTTACTTGGCAGTGGTATCTTAGATGACTACGCAGAACTCAAAGATGCATATATGATAGCTATGGACATTGTCATGTCAAAGATAGACCTGTATGGAGTAGATTTGAAGTATGCCCTATTAGCTCAACAAAGAGATATCAAGAAGATAGATGGTGCAGTTCAAGTATTACTCTCTAAGCCAGATGGTAATGACTATGGCAGCTCTCTAAACTCAATCCTTAAGTTAATTAGATCAGCAGCTCAGATAGCTATAGCAGTTGGGTAATAACATAAGGGGTAGTATATGGATTTATTGCTAGCCAGAGTTAGTGAGGCAGCTTATAAAGGAGTTCGACCATTAAAAAGGTTGGGCTTCAACAAGGTAGTTAAATTCCGTTCTGGAAGAACTGGAACAAAAGCATACTTAGCCATAAATGATAATGATAGATTAGCCGTACTCACTTTTAGAGGTACGGAGAGGGACGGTAGAGATATATTAACAGATATCTCTATATCTAAAGAAGAATATAAAGGTGCTAAAATACACAGTGGTTTCCTTAGGGCATATAAGAGTGTAGAGAAACACATTAACAAGGAAGTGAGCAGGATACCAGAAGAATATGAGTTTCATGTAACTGGACATAGCCTTGGGGGTGCATTGGCAGTGTTATACTGTGCCTATGGCGTCATAGAGCCATTATCTCTTGTAACCTATGGCCAACCTAGGGTTGGTGATAAAAGCTTGTTAGAGAGGCTGTCACAAATAAATTACACCAGGGTAGTATACCAATCTGATGTAGTTACTAGAGTGCCATACATAGGGTATACTCATAAAGGGAGAGTGCTATATTTTAACACAAACAGGGAGTGGGTGGAGAACCCCACTTGGTTTAGTATGTTCTTTGATAGATTATTCAGTAGCTTATCGGATAGGATAACTGACCACAGAATAAGAAACTACGTAAACAGTTTACAATAATAAGATATAATAATAATAAACTTCAAGCCTCCTTAGTTGGGGGCTTTTTTTTTTTAGGGTACTTCTAAAGAATGTTTTATCATTACTCTATCCTATTTAATTTAATGTTCTGGCCAGTAGCCATATAACACTTAGACATATCCCGATACATGTCTCCTTAATAATGTCACCTACAGGATCCTCTCCTATAGATTCAGATAGGATTATTAAAGATAACACATCAGGGTCTTTATACGCCCGCATTATGAAGATTATACGTACAATACTTATTATTAAAACCACTACTGATAATATATCTAAGAACACTACTATTTTATCCATAATTTTCTCTTATTTGATTGACACTAATGGTGCCATAACACACATAAATAATAATACACCAAGAAGGTATAATAATCCATCAACTATAGACTTGTCTTCTTTTAGGCTAACAGTTAGAGATAAGTCGTCGCGCCATCTAGTCCGCTCTGCGGCGAACCCTCTAGATATAAACTCCTTTTTAACGCGTCTATAAACTCTGATATTACTAGCAGTAACATAACGAACAACACCATTATACAGATTATCATTTATAAAATTAATGTGCCTCTTTACCTCTCTATCTTCATTATCTATAATAGCTTGTTTGGCTTCTTCGACTGTGACTGGTTTAGTCATGTTATCCATGATTACTCCTGAGTTAGTGTAACTGATGAGTATTTTGGTAGCTTCTTTATTCCTACATAACGACAATCATCTATATCATAGGCTTCCATCGATGATAGATTAATTATACTATCTCCAAGTTTAGTAACTATTGCTAAATTAAATTTACATGAATCATCCCACACCTGATATAATTCACCATCTCTCCCCTCTCCTACTATAATACTAGTAGCCTCTTTAATATCTACTGTTGATTTAATCATCACTCTCCCCTCTACCACTATAGATATTATTCCAAAACCTAGAATTATCTCTAGAAATGTAGGATACTTAGCACTCTTCAGCTTCCTCGATAGCTTGGTCTAATGCACGTTCTAATTCTTCCGAATCTAGTGATATAGTGCGTATAGCACATACATACATATAACCTAATTCTTCACAATACTCCTCTTTCACTTCTTCTACTATCTCTGGGATATTTTTATCTACATGTAGACTTAAGTATTCATCGATTTTAGCAAGGAGACCCCTTCCTTCAGGTAGGGGAGGAATTGCGCCTTTTATCCTTGCCTTCCTCCTGTTGTTATCAAATTGTTGTGATTGCTATATTGATAGCCATCATTTTTTTGTAGCAATCGACAATAGCGATAACTAATGCCTTGAATTACCCCGTTTTTGGTTGAAATATTAAAGTTTCCAGTTTCTCTCACTGCCACTCTACCTTGATAAGTGCCTTGTTTCTTGCCTTTTAGCACAATCGCCTTGACCAAATCACCCGTTTTAAAGCCATAAACATCGCCTTTTTTCTTGGGTTTTGTTCTTGGAAAACCAAATTTATCAACGCGGCACATTTGTCTTGAACCTCGACCAATCGCTTTAATATTAAGTGGGATTAAATTATTAGGTATAATAATATTTTCGCCACTTTTACCAATACAAGCAGCATCAATCCAATGGTCTTTTGGTAAGTTTTGATTGGTGCGGTTGAATTTTGTTAATCCACCGCTCCCTAATTCAATCGGCAAATTAAATTCTCGCAAATTATCCACCAACTTAAATCGAATAATATTCATTAATGCTGCATCACGCATGGAAGGTTTTAAGCCCTTAGCAATTTTGGAAAAATTCTTAAACCGCATAATATTAATTTTTGATTTTGACTTGCCTAATATTTCAAGCCATTCTTGCGGTAAATAATTATTTTTAGCCTCGTTGCAAGTTCGACAAGCTAAAGCTAAATTGCCTATTTTATTTGAGCCTTTTTTAGATCGAGGAATAATATGTTCTCTTTCTAAAATAGGATCATTACTTAAGCCCTTGCAATATCCACATTTATGGCCAAACAAATACAATAAATATTCTTTCACTTCTTTTTCAAATAATGTACCTTGTTGATATTCGACACCTTGAATATTTGGGTTTTCCATCAATTGGGTGTCAAAACGCACGTTTTCAACTGAAAAAGATTTTATGGGTGTTAGTTTAATCAATTTTCTCGAAAGATTAGTAATATTATCCAGTCTTGAATGAATGGATGGCGCAAACCACCCTTTTGATCTTTGATTAATATGCGCCAATTGCTTTTTGGACATACTATTTGTCCATTTTGGTTTTCTATATCTTGTTTTTCTATTTCTTCGAGAGCGTCGATTAGCTGCTCGGCTGGCTAATTTTTCACTCACCGAGTGCCCTTTATGCGCCAAATTAGCGGCAAATATAACGGTTTTACCTCTCTTAAATTCCGCCACTAAAGCTGTGCCTGTTTTTTTTTGATCCTTGATCGAATTTTAACTGAACATCTTGAGTTTTACCGCCTGTTCGGTTGTGTAAAATAATGGTAAATGGAAAAGATTTAAATACGGAAGCTTGTTTTCTAGACAATAAAATCCTTGCCCTAGCGGGTGTGCAAGGCATTAATGGATTTTTTTGACTATCTAAAACAAAAACTCTTTGCATTATAATCCTATAAATTAATTCCCGTAAGGGAACACCGTTTTCACGGGTAAAATACTCCTAGACAATGTTAAATAAGGTTTTAATGATATAAGCACTGCTTCTTACCCTGAGTTGCTTTTAACTTATACCCTTAGCTTGCCGAACTGGAGTAGCATTCGGGGCTAACTATGTATTCTTATCTAACGTAGTGAATGCTAATAAAAGCAAGCACTGAGTCGGGTCAACCGCGATCCAAAGATCTCACTTGAAGTTGTTGACTTTTACAAGCCCCTTCCTTCAGGTGGGGGTGATTGATCTATCTATCTCCTGTTTATCTACACCTGTAACAGCCCTTATAAGACATTAAACACCATACCCTACACTTACTATTACTTTTATATAATGTCTTAGTGAGGGGCCTCTGTCACAGCCCTACAGCTGCCCGCTAACCACAATTAAAGTAAGTACTAGGTTTCTTAATCATTTCCCTAATATATGTTACTTTAGAAGACTTACCTCCAGAAACTATCGTAGTGGCGGTGCTCAAAGTTCCAACAAACTCATATCCCTTACTTAAGTAAGAGTTTACCTCTTCTTCGAATCTACTCTTTTGATCCTGTTTTACTAATACATATTTACAACTCATTCTTATTACCTCGTTCTATGTGATCCCTTAGTCTATCAATATGCCTCAATATTCTTAGTCTTAAGAAGTTGTCTCTCTTCTAACAGCATTAGTGCATTCTTGTCAGACCTTTTAGGTAGGTCATCTGCATAATCACTGTTCAATAGTTCTACAGCCGCTGTAAAGTAATCCTCAGAGTGCAGAGCTTTTAACATATTCTTAAACTTTGATAGTCCATTAAAACCTAAACCGTAGCACATGTCAAGCATCACTACTTGAACTCTGTGTCCTCTATCTAAATACCAAGGGTAATACTTTAGTAAACTCCTCTTACAGCCTTCTAAGTCTTCCCTAAGCATGTCAGTGGCCATCTGCTTAGTTATTCCTACATCCTGGAGGTTACGCCCATACCCAACACTAATGTGGCCCTTATGGTCTGTGTAAGGCTTTAACCTTAACCCTTCGTTAGACTTTATATACTCTTCTATATCAATCTTCTGGTTTATCTTCAACTCTTGTGCAAGCAAGTAGGGGCTGTACAAAAACCCTACCATCAACACTATACCAAAATTCTTCTTGATAAACATAACCATATATTCTTTCCCCCCTCACTTCCATTAAAACCAACTTACCACCGTTTCTAGCACAAAACCAACTCACATTAACCCCCTTGTGTCAGTGTGATTGTAGAATTAATGGGCAGTTGTTTAACTATTATATCTGATCTATGTGCGCTAGTCCATACACCCTTTTCTTGTCCCCAAACTAGGCTAACAACTACCTCATTGGTATATCTGACCACTATATTATCCATATAAATGGGGTGGGTTTCATCTATTATTTGATATAAGGTGTCGTACCTCATAAAACGCATTGCAACCCCTACCTCCAAATCAATATTTACTCTTGGTTTAATCATTTCTGTCCCCTAGTTGTAGGTTTTTAAGTCTTGTTACAATATTTTCCAGACCTTTGGGTGATGAGGCTAGTTTCTCTAGCTCTTCGCTTACCACATCTGCAACTATGCCAGACACTACATCTCTAATAAACCTATGAGTACACATATCCTGGTAATGAGAGACTATCCATGATCTCTCTCTACTTGCTGTTAGCTCGAATGATTCTTTTATCTCTTTAATTTCACTCTCTAAGGATGAGTGAAACATAAGTGCTTCACTCTCTAACACTTGCTTTCTTACTATCTTCTCTATGAATTTCTTAATCATCTCTATCTCCTAAACCCCAATTCAAAAAATCTGTCCTATACCGTACTCTTCCATAATAATCAGCCAATAACAGGTTTACAAGTTCAATTACATCCTCCCCTCTACTTTGTGTAATAGCTGACTCTACGTCTCCGTCAATCATCAAAACAACAGCAGTGTCCTCCTTTGCTACTCTATTTAACTTTATTTGTGGTATGTTATTCATTCTTTACTCCTGAGTTAGTGCGATTGATGCACCTGTCGGTAACTCCCTAACTGACATAGAATAATAATACTTTATACTCCTTTGACTAAACTTTATAGATAAGAGGTTAATAAAAATATCTCCCGATCTAATAACTATATCAAGGTACCATGATGACATACTGTCCTCTACTCTGTATAGTATACCCTCTTTCATCTCCACTACCGTAATAGGTGCTGGTTCGTTTTTAATATATACTGTTGATTTAGTCATTACTCTCTCCTTTATCCTTCTTCTCTTCTAATATCATCGACTCTATTTCTGCCCTGACTAGTTCTCTAAACTCATCTCCCTCGGTGTAATACCTGGGATCTACTCTAAAACACCCATTATCATTGAATGTAACATATTTAGCCACCCTCTCCTGGCGCTCCCTAACCTTCCTATCTTCCTCGGTCTCTATCTTGGGTTCTGGCAATGGTCTGTTATTTTTATAGTGTCTATAATAAGCCATAACCTTCTGTATAACAAATACTGACATCGCAGCCAATAGTATTATTAATAGAACATTATCCATATTGTCTACCCCCCCCCTTATGCAGTCACTATTAGTCTGTATACATTTTCTTCACCTTTGGTTATTCTTCTAGTAGATAAGAATCCATCTTCCCTTCCGTACTCTATTATGTACAGAACCCTATAACCTTCATCACTCTAACTCCTTCAATTTAGCGTATAGATCTTCTAGTTCTGACTCTATACTCATAGCCTCATCTCGTATATCATCGTTATTTGATCCATGTAGCTCTTCCAAAAGTTCATTTAGTTCAAGCTCTAGAAACTCTATATCCTGCATTAAATCTTCTTTATTACTCATAATCTCTCCTATTACAACTTATGTGCTGTTATCTTATCAATATTTCTTATTTGATAAGCTCTGATTCTGCCTGCTTAATCTGCTTCTTTAGTTCTGCGATGCGTTTCTTAGTAGCAGCGTTACGTTCAGCTTTTGTCACTGGTTTTACGTCTAAAACATTAAAATCACTTTCCGAGAAGAACTCATCACCAAA
>Ga0224504_10000473_pt1 | contig 18064 bp, 15 predicted proteins | sample SF_Oct11_sed_USG_3_FD_170160 | JGI IMG/M metagenome (GOLD analysis project Ga0224504, IMG submission 170160) | Sediment microbial communities from San Francisco Bay, California, United States - SF_Oct11_sed_USGS_24 | ecosystem: Environmental > Aquatic > Marine > Sediment | place: USA... | reverse complement strand
CAACACAGCGGGGGCAGGCGTTCTGCTGAACCTGGTCGGGCGCAGATTCGGCATGAAAGGCATCCTGGTCCTGGCCATCGTGGTCGGCGGGCTGTGGATGGCCGGCCTGGTCGATCCGGTGACCTTCCTGGGAGGAGGCACGAGCCAGACCGTGCCATACCAACCCAGCGCCATGGAACAGGAACGATTCGATTTTGTCACGGTCGTCCTGGCCGACACCGAGGACGTCTGGACTGCGGAGTTTGGCCGTCACGGCGAACGCTACATCGAACCGCAACTGGAAATCTACACGGGGGGCATCAACACCGCCTGCGGCATGGGTTCGGCGCAGATGGGCCCTTTCTATTGCCCCGGCGACCGCAAAGTCTACATTGACCTCAGTTTTTATGACGAGCTGGAAAATACCTTCCAGGCGCCGGGAGATTTCGCGCAAGCCTACGTGATCGCGCACGAGGTGGGTCACCACGTGCAGAACCTGCTGGGCACTTCGAGCAAGGTCCAGGCCATGCGGGGACGACCGGACTACAATGAATATTCTGTCCGGCTGGAATTGCAAGCGGATTATTACGCCGGCGTCTGGGCACGCAATAACCAGCAATACCTGGACCGCGGCGATATCGAGGAGGCCATACGCGCTGCCAATGCCATTGGCGATGACGCCATCCAGGGCCGAATGCAGGGCAAGGTGGTGCCTCACACATTCACGCACGGTACTTCGGAACAGAGAATGCGCTGGTTCAACAACGGCTTGAAGAGTGGCCGGCTTGAAGACGGTGATACTTTCTCGCCGGCTTACGATTCTCTCTAGATCAAAAACCGGCGTGTGCCGATGGCGCGACCGCCGGCATCGTATTGCCGTTCACTGAAAAACAGGCTGCCGTCCCGCCCGGCCAGTAATACCGTCGAAGAGCGGGTGCCATAAACATCGGAAACGATGAAGTAGTGTTTCATCATGCGCTCCGGCGCCAAGTGCTGGTCTATGTCCTGCGGGATATCCCCGGGGGTCAGCGCCCGGTCTGACAACAGATCAAACAGCGCTTCCGCTTCGACTTCATCCCGTTCCAGCAGAGCCTCGAGGCTGCGACGACCCGCCTCGACTTTCGGCCAGCGCGTGTCCAGCAGATGGTTGCTCAGCCCGTGAACACCTGGCTCAACCGCAATGGCTCTTGCACCGCGGTTAGAAACGTAGGCGAGTGAGTCGCGGTTGCCGAGCAACAGGTTAAACCCCTCGTATTGCGGTCCTGCAACATGCACTTTCCCGGCATGCGCGATCGGTTCCGAAAACCCCGCCAGGAAATCGGTGACGAGATGACCGCGCGAAAGAATCGTGGTGGGCCGGGGTTCAGTCGGTTCCCGGTAATTGGTAAGCGCCGCAAAACGCCCACCCCGGCTGACACCCAGCCAGGTCCCGCCGGCCTGCAGGTCACGCCCGGCCAGGATGGCCGGATGATCATCCCAGTAATCCGCGTCTGCCGTGGGGCGCTCGTGAAACTCGTCACGGTTGGCAGCCAGCACCAGTGAATAACGGGGATGGGATTGCCATGCGAATAGAACCAGGCACACAATTTTCTCCAGCCGATCAGGCAAACAGGGATAAGATGCAGAGGGTCATTGAGCAGCGAAATACTCGGCCAGCTCACGCCGTTCCCGATCACTGAGCGTATTGGCCACGTTGCACATATTCAGTGGCGTTTTGGGGCGATCGCCGTGCCGGTAAGTCGTGGTGGTGCAATGACGCTCATAGTAATGGAACTCCTCCATGGCGCTGACGATCCCGCCAGCATCCATTCCGGCCAGGCTCGGGATGTCATCGTCGGAAGAAACGCCACCGGGCCCATGGCAAGCCTCGCACTCTTTGATCTGGACTTGCACCTGTTGAGCGCGAGCAGGCGTTGGTAACAGCAGAAACAGGCCCATGACACTGAAAATAAGCATTTTCATAGCCTTCTCCCACCCGGTTGTTGTCTATATTTACTATAGCTGATCAACCGCGTTCAGGGCGAACCAGCCTGTCAATAACCCGTCATTTCCAGTATTCTGCTGCAGTCTCCTGAAAGCACCTGCCAAAGTAACGAGGTAGCACAAATGCGCCGCTCTATCCGTCCGTTTTTTTCCTCCCTGTTTTCAGTTCTTGTTTTCACAGCCTTGTCCGCGACCGCCTGCGCCGAACCGGGGTCGGCAAAAAGCCAGCTTGAAGGGCTGGAATGGCGGATGATCGGACCCTACCGGGGTGGCCGTGTCACCACCGTTACCGGCGTCCCTGGCAAGCCCAACCTTTACTACATGGGCGCCACGGGCGGTGGTGTCTGGAAAACCGAGAGTGCCGGTACCCGCTGGGAGAACCTGTCAGACGGTGATTTCAAGGTAGGAACCATCGGCGCCGTGGCGGTTTCCGAATCAGACCATAACGTGATTTACGTCGGTACCGGCGAATCGCCCATCCGTGGCGTCACCACCAGTCATGGAGACGGTGTCTGGAAATCAACGGACGCCGGCAAGTCCTGGCAACACATCGGGCTCGAGAACAGCGGACAGATTTCAAAGATCGAGATCAACCCCGGCAATCCGGACATAGCCTTCGTGGCTGTCCAGGGCCAGATCTGGGGGCCCAACGAGGAACGCGGGATTTTTCGCACAAGTGACGGCGGGGCCACCTGGGAACATGTTCTGAAGGTTAACCCGGACACCGGCGCGGCGGACCTGGCGATGGACCCCACCAATCCGCGAATCCTTTACGCCGCCATGTGGCATCACGGCCGCAATCCCTGGTTCATCAAGTCTGGGGGCGAAGGCGGGGGCATCTACAAGTCCAGTGACGGCGGTGACAGCTGGCAGAAACTTGCAGGCGGGCTGCCCGGGCTGGTAGGCAAAATCGGCATCGATGTATCCGCCAGCAAGCCAGACCGGGTTTACGCCATTATCGAAGCCGAGCCTGAAAAAGGCGGGCTTTGGCGCAGTGACGATGCCGGTAACAGCTGGAAGTTGATCAACGGCCATCGCGTGCTGCATTCACGCGCCTGGTATTACATCCATATCGCTGCAGACCCGGTTGACGCCAACACGGTTTATGTCATGAACGTTCCATTGATGAAATCGATTGACGGCGGAAAAACCTGGGAAAAAATGACGACTCCACACGGTGATCATCACGATCACTGGATTAATCCGGACAACAATCTGAACATGATCAGCGGCAACGACGGCGGGGCCACGATCACCTTTGACGGCGGTGAAACCTGGTCGTCCATCATGAACCAGCCGACGGCCCAGTTTTACCGCGTCACCACCGACAACCAGGTGCCGTTCAGAATTTACGGTGGCCAGCAGGACAACACCACCGTCGCCATCTCCAGTCGCAGCCTTTACGGCGGGATCGGCGTCGCCGATTACTTCGATGCCGGCGGTGGAGAAAGCGCTCATATTGCTTTCGACCCGAATGATCCGCGCTTGATTTATGCGACCACCATCAACGGAACACTTACGGAATATGACCATAAAACCGGGCTGGAGCGCTACATCATCCCCTATCCCGAGCTGGTCTATGGCAAAGACTCCAAAGACCTGAAATACCGGAGCAACTGGAACGCACCGGTGGCGGTCTCGCCGCATGATCCGTCCGTCGTATATTACGGTACGCAATTGGTGCTGCGGAGCACCGACCGGGGCGTCACCTGGAGTGAAATCAGTCCTGACCTGACCCGCAACGATCCTGAAAAACAGGGAAGAAATGGTGGGCCGCTAACCCCCGAAAACGTCGGTGCCGAATACTACAACACGCTGTTTTACCTGGTCGAGTCTCCGCATGACCCCGGCTATATCTGGGCCGGTAGTGACGATGGCCTGGTACACCTCAGTCGCGACAATGGCGCCAGTTGGAACAATGTTTCGCCCCCGCACAAGGGTGAAGCCATGATCAACTCGATTGAGATCAGCCCGCATGACCCGGGCACCGCCTATCTCGCGGTCACCGGGTACAAACTGAACGATTTCAAGCCATATATCTACATAACGTCCGATTATGGCCAGAGTTGGCAGCGGATTGACCAGGGGCTGCCGGAAGATACTTTTGTACGCGTCGTTCGGGAAGACCCGAAACGCAAAGGCCAGCTGTACGCCGGCACGGAAGCCGGGATGTTCGTATCGTTCAACAACGGGGCCGCCTGGCAGTCCCTGAAACTGAACCTGCCTCCCGTTCCCATTACCGACCTGGCGATCCGCCAGGACACGCTGGTTGCGGCCACGCAGGGACGGGGATTCTGGACTCTTGACGACCTGTTCATGGTACAGACTGCCGCGATAAAGCTGGAAGACGGGGAACTGCACCTGTTTGCGCCGGAAAAAACCGTGGACATGAGGGGCCGAGGCTGGTCATCCGAGGAGTTCGAAGCATCCAATCCGCCGGCAGGCGTGCCCCTTTACTATTACCTGCCCGAAGGGTTTGAGGGTCCGCTCACCCTGGATATACTCGACGAGGGCGGAGCGGTCATTCGCAGCTATTCGAGCGAGGAAAGTGATTTCGAACGGTGCCTGCTGCACAACATGGACCCCAGGTCACCTTATGAACCCGAGTACCCATCGGCAAAAGCCGGCCTGAACAAATGGAACTGGGACACCCGCAGACAGGGTTTCAATTGCGTCAGGGACATGACCCTGTTCGCAGGTCTGAAAGGCACCAGCGCACCGCCCGGAATATACACGGCACGGCTTTCTGCCGGTGGCAAATCCCGGGAAGCCCGCTTCACGCTGGAGATGGATCACCGGGTTACCGCCAGCCCGGTCGAAATCCAGCAATGGACAGCGCGCCTGGATGAAGCTTCTGTTCTGCTCGACGATGTCCTGACCAGCCTGGGTGAACTGCGCAATGCGCGCAGCCAGATAACCGCGCTGATGAAAAGCTATCCCGACGACAGCGATCTGCAGTCAGCAGGAAAGACCGCACTGGCCGCCATCGATGCCTGGGATCACCAGGTCATCCAGCCATTGCACGAAACCCTGGAGGATGAAGACGCCTGGGAAACGATGCTGGCAGGCCAGATCCGATTTGTGCTGGATGTGATCGACTTAACGGGCGCACCCGTAACCGAGGGCGCGCTGTCGAGGTTGGCGGACCTGAAAAAGGAGTGGGCGGCGTTGGATTCACAACGGGACGCTATTCGCGAAGATTACATTGAACCGATCAATGCGTGGGCTCGCAGTAACAGCGTGCCGCACGTCAGCGGGAACTGAGGGCGAACCGATCGTCGATCGCACCAGCAAACCGGCTGGCTGCGCCGGGGTCGGTTCGCAGATACATGGAGGGTTCGATCAGCTCAAGTTCCATGACAGCATAGTCCGCATGCTCATCGCGGACGAAATCGACACGGGCGTATAGCGGCACGACTGACAGCGCATGGAGCGCTTGCTTTCCCCGCAGCAGCAGCCTGCTGTTCGGCGTTACCGGATGAATTTCTGACCCGTGCTCTTCCTGTGAACGGAATTCAGAACCCTTCGGAATTTTCAGAATGGCGTGACTGAATTCGCCGTTAAAGAAAAACAGGGAATACTCACCTTCCTCGAGAATGCCTGGCATAAATGTCTGGACCATGCCCCGCTTTTTGCGGAAGCGACTGCAAACCTGTTCCAGGCGTGCTGTGCTGTCACCGGCCGAAACACGGAATGCATCTTCACCGTTGGCGCCTACAACCGGTTTGATCACCAACTCATCCGTACCCAGTTCGGAACGGAATCCGCGAAATGACCCGGCATTTACAGAGTCCGGCCAGACTGTCGGGACAATTGCGATACCCTTGCTTTCCAGGTCCACCAGGTAAGTCTTTTCCAGGTTCCATTGAATAATATCCAGCGGATTCGCCAGTTGGGTCTCGGTGTCAATTCGCCTGAGTGTTTCAAGGAAGGCGGGTACATCGTTCCAGTAGTCCCAGGTCGAGCGGACAATCACCGCATCGAATGCGCTCCAGGGAAGTTCGGTTTGCCGCCAGGACAAGGTTGAAACACACCATCCCAACTGTTCCAGCGGACCGATGGCATGCTCGTCATCGATCACGTAATCGCCACGCTCATCGAGGGTAAGGAATGCGCACTTTTTCATTCGCCCATGATATAAGCTAGTGCCTATGTGGTTCGACTATCTTTTGTCCTTTTTCTCCATTTACCTGGTCATCTCGCTGGTGGCGGCGACTCATGCCTTACTGAATGTGCGAGACTCCCGGGCCGCTTTTGGCTGGCTTGGCCTGATCGGGGTTTTCCCCATCGCCGGGGCTCTGCTGTACGCTCTGTTTGGTATCAACCGGGTGCGCCGGAAAGCCCAGCGGATCAGCCAGGATACCCAATCGGAGCTGCCCAAAGATCCGATCATTGATCCACTGCCCGCGGGTGTCTTACGCAATCGGCCTGGATTCAATATCTCCGGCATCCGCCTGGTCGAAGGAAATCGTGTCAGCACGCTTTATAACGGCGAGCAGGCATTTCCTGAGATGCTCAGCGCGATAGAAAAAGCACAGAAGGAAGTGCTGCTCTGCAGCTACATTTTTGACAACGATGACACCGGCCGACTGTTTGTCGAAAGACTGGTAGCCGCCCGCGACCGCGGCTGCGCTGTCCGTGTGCTGATCGACGATGTCGGGATTCGCTACAGCCTGCCAACGATCATCCGGGAACTGAGGCAGCACGACATCAATCACCGGCGTTTCATGCCGTTAAAGTTGCTTCCGCCCAGCTTCAGCATCAACCTGAGAACTCACCGGAAAATGCTGATCACGGATCGCAGCATGGCTTTCGCAGGAGGCATGAATATTGGCGACCGGCAGCTTGTGCACGGCGAATCCGCGCACCGCGCCAGCGACCTGCACTTCAAGTTTGAGGGCCCGGTCACCCGGAAGCTGGTTGAACTGTTCGCCGATGACTGGAAATACTCCAGGGGAAAACCGCTGGATGCATGGGAAGCAGCCGTTCCAACAGATGGGCAGGCACGCTGCCGTGTCATTTCGGATGGACCCGATGACACTCTTGATTCGATGATGCTGGTTATCATGGGCGCCATTGCCAGTGCCCGTGTGCGCGCCTGGATCATGACCCCCTATTTTCTGCCTGAAAGGCAAATGCTGGGCTGTTTGCAGGCGGCTGCCCTGGCAGGTGTGGATGTCCGGGTCATGATTCCGGAAAAAAACAACTGGCCGGTGGTGCAGTGGGCGCTGCAACACAACATGGCCGAATTACTGGATGCCGGGGTAAAAATACTGCGGCAGCCACCACCATTCGCGCACAGTAAATGCATCATGATCGACGATGACTATTCTCTGGTCGGATCGAGCAACCTGGATCCGCGCAGCCTGCGTCTCAATTTCGAGTTGGGCGTGGAAGTGTTCGAGCCGGAACTGAACGAGGAACTCGCAGCACATTTCCTCGAAAAACTGGACACTTGCAGGCCGTTTACATCCATGGAGCTGAAGGAACGAAAAACAATCGCACGCTTGAGGGACAGCGCTTCAGCCCTGTTTACACCCTACCTTTAGACCGGCCAGAGCCAGCCGAAGATGCCTGCGGTCAACAAGGCGTAAATGAACCCATCCATCATGGATTTCAGCGTGCTCGCCCAGGCGCGCTTGTACCAGATCGAGTTTTGCAGCAAAGCCAGGGCGTAACCCCCAAACGCGGCAGCGCCAACAAACCGGAATACGGACAGGTAATGCGCGCCCGGCCCGAGCGCCCGGCCCGCCAGGTAGGCTGCGAACAAGCCGATCAACAGGCAGTACAGAAACCACAGCACCAGGCTTTTCCCCATTCCAAAGCCACTGCCTTTCAGCACGGTCAGAAACGCAACCGGCCCTTTTTCGAGGCGTTCCTTGAACTCCGGCTCTTCCATGGCCTTGGGGCTCTCACAGTGAGGCATCACGTACTCGCCCGGTGGAATGTTGAACGCACGCAAGGCATCCATGACCTGGTCCTGGGATGGAAGCCCCTTGAAATCGCTTCGATGATAGGTCAGGACCATGTGAATGACCGAACTCGCCAGGAAAACCGTCACTGCAGACAGCAGGATCGGCAACCACAAAGAAATAGCAGGCACCATGATGACCTCCGTTTGCCGGTTCAGAAAAGTTTGAGTAATATTCCGGTCAGGCCGCCAAGCAATAATACAGCGTTGGCCAGCAGAGTCAGGGCCATACCGGGCGCCCTGCTGCCGGGATTGCTGATGTATTCGTAGGAATAGAGCTGACGCCCAACGAGGAACAACAATCCGGGAACCAGCGCCCATCGGGCGCTCAGATAGAAGCTGAAGGCCAGCATTGAAGGGACAAAAATGACCAACTGCTCCATGGTGTTTTGCTGGACGCGATACAGCCGTTCCCAGGTTTCGTTACCGCGGGTGCTGGGGGCGTCCACTCCGAATTTCGACCTCGAAGCACCTACCCGTATTGAGAAAAAAGTGAATTGTGCAAGGGCAAGCAATATCAGCAGTGCGGCAAATTCCATGGTTTCCTCCTGTCATTCCAGGACCAACATAATGCATCGCGCCGGAAAAATCTTTTGCAACGCTATAGAATGGACGCATGAAAGAACAACTAGAAGCCGCTGATGCCGAGCTGAAACTGGCAGCAGAAGCTTACAAAAAAAAGAAAAAGGGCCTCGGCAGCACCAGGGGCGTCGAAACCCTGTTCCGCAGCGCCTACCGGGTGCAAATGGAGCTGACCAGCCTGGCCGACAACAAGGCCAACATGATGATCAGTATCAACGGCATCATCATCTCGATCATCATTGCCTCGGTGGCGCCCAAGCTGGATGCCAATCCGTGGCTGCTGATTCCCTCCACGGTTTTCCTGCTGGGTACGCTGGTATCCATCGTCTATGCGATCATGGCGGCAAGGCCTCGCGTCAGCAGCATACCCATCACGCTGGAAGATCTGAAGCACAGCCAGGGAAATCTTCTGTTTTTCGGGGACTTCGCCAACCTGAGCAAAGATGATTTCACCGACGGGATGGTCGACCTGCTGCTGGACCGGGACGTCATCTATGAAACCATGATCCACCAGCTGTATGGACTTGGTGCCGTGCTGAAAAAGAAATTTGGCTTACTCAAGATTGCTTACAACGCGTTTATGGGGGCGCTGATCCTGGGTGTGTTGTCCTTCATCGGAGTGTTTATCTGGATTTTTGTCATGGCGCCCGAGGCATAAGCGCCGCACAGGCTTGCGTCAGATCAATACCACCATACGGTGCGTATGGCATGATTTTCTTCTATGCCGGTAATGCGAGAAGAGAGCCATGCAGTTCATCCCGAAGTCCGTTTTGAGCAAACTCTACAACCGAACCAGCCTGAGAAACGACAACGGCCGGGTCCGGTTTTCCATTAAAAACCGCCTCGGTCCGGCAAAGATGGGAAGTATTTCCCAGGTGTCGATCAACGGCAAAGCCATACCCATCGAGAAGTTATCAATAGCAGTGGAGTCCGGTGAACTCCGCTCGCTGAGCGAAGTGAACGAAAACGGGCCGGCAGACTTTCCGCTTGGAACGCTGGTGCACTTTTTCCTGGATATCGAACCCCTGGCTGAAGGTCAGCATGAAATCAGCATGGTCTTCGACGCCCAGCCGTTCGGAAAGCTGACCCTCGAAGTGCTGGACACCATGAAAACCAGCGCTCGCGCCCCAGGCGCCATCCCCAGGGATGCGGAGGACGATTATGGCGATGCAATCATCCAGGCCCGTCAGAACTTTATCAAACAACAGTCAGGAGCGGATCTGACCCATATTTCCAGTTATTCTTTCGATCCCCACGTGACGCAGGGCAATATCGAGCATTTCACCGGCGCAGCCCAGGTGCCGCTTGGATTCGCCGGCCCTTTGCTGGTGCATGGTGAACATGCACAGGGTGAGTATTACGTCCCGCTGGCCTGCACCGAGGGCACCCTGGTGGCGTCCTATAACCGGGGGATGAAAGTTCTGCACCGCAGCGGTGGGGTCAAGTGCGCCGTGATTGGTGACAGCATGCAGCGTGCACCTGTCTTCATCTTTGACGACGCAATTTCAGCGCGAAATTTTGCCGACTGGATTGTCGCAAACACCGAAGAAATCAGGACAGTAGCCGAGGCCACTGATCCCTTCATCAAGCTGAAATACATCGATCATTACCTGGCCAGTAAGTTTGCTTATCTGCGATTCAACTTCCAGACGGGTGACGCGGCCGGCATGAACATGGTGGGTAAGGCCACCTTCGTCGCCTGTAACTGGATCCTGGAAAATTGTGATGCAGTGGAGATCCGGAGGTTTTTCCTGGAATCGAACTTCGCGACCGACAAGAAGGCTTCCATGATCAACATGATGCGCTCTCGCGGTAAACGCGTAGTGGCCGAGGCCGTTGTAAAGCGCGACGTGCTGCTCGAAATCATGGACGCCGATACCGAGTCCATCTACTACCATGGCAAGGTAGCGAATATCGGCTCCATGCTGTCCGGAGCCAACAACAACGGCTGCCATGCTGCGAATGCCATCACTGCTGTCTTTCTCGCCACCGGCCAGGACGTGGCGAATGTCTCCGAATCTTCCATGGGCATACTGTTTTCAGAACTGACACCGGAAAACGACCTGTATATTTCGGTCACACTGCCTTCCCTGATCGTTGCGACCTGTGGCGGCGGCACCGGACTGCCAACGCAACGTGAGTCACTGGCGTCGATGGAGTGCTACGGGGTGGGCAAGGTCATGAAATTCGCCGAGATCGTGGCGGGAACGGTACTGGCCGGTGAAATATCCCTGGCCGCCGCCATTTCATCATTGGACTGGGTTTCCAGCCATGACCAGTACGGCAGGAATGATCCCCGGGCGGCAACATAGCCTCAGGCAGGCGCGTTGAGTTGTAACTGCCTGCGGTCATCGGGACCTTCCATGAACTCGACCAGGTTCGTTATGGAAATATCGTTTTTCAGGAGCAGGCTGCTGAAGGCATTGATGCACGCAGCAGCTTCTGCATCGGGAAACCGCCTCAGGAATTCCCGGCGAAAAACCGAAAACTCCGCATAGGCATAAAGCTTGCCGTGATTGAACACACTGACCTGGGCCAGTTCAGCCCGGAACCTGCCTGCAGTCAGTAGTCGCCGGTATTCTTCCGGCGCCTCACGGCAGACCAGTTCAACGAAATCGCTGGCATGGTCCAGCACACTGGTCCGGGGACTGGCATCATCGGGTGTCAGGGACTGACCGTTCATGATGGTGACCTTACACGATTACGCCATCTGCGATCCACCCGGAAAATGCGCCCCGTTTTTCTCCTGAAATGTTCAATGGAAACTTTTTGGTGTAACCATTTTCCGCCCTGTGTCGTCAAACCTTTATAACTATCCGGAAAAATAACATGCATGAGGGAATTCGCGACACGTCTGCGCAAGACGTTTTGCTGGAAAAAAACAGCCGCCTGGGCTGGCTCAAATGGACCATCGCCGCGGCTGTGGGGCTTGTGATTATTTTTGCACTGGGTTCTGTACTGTCTACCTGGATGAGTGCCGAAGCAAGCGTTTCCGCTGACCGTATCCGCACCGCGATCGTCAATCGTGGTGATCTTGTTCGTGACCTCAATGTGCAGGGCCGGGTAGTGGCTGCGGTCAGCCCCACTCTGTACAGCCCGGCCACCGGCACAGTCACTCTCGAAGTGATGCCCGGCGACACGGTTACAATCGGCCAGGTGCTCGCCACGATCGACAGTCCCGAGGTGCGGTCAGAGTTTCTGCAGGAGCAATCTACCCTCGACAGCCTGGCCGCTGAGCTGAAGCGGGACACGATACAGGCGCGCAAGGCGCAGGTAACAAGCCAGCAAACCATTGACCTGGCTCGGGTAAAGCTTACCGCGGCGGAGCGGGAAATGCGCCGCGCCGAAAAGTCGATTGAAACCAACGCCATATCAGAAATCGACTACGAGCGATCGCGAGATGAGCTGGCGCGCGCCAAGGTTGAATTTAACCATGCAGTACAGGATTCCCAGCTCGAGAGCGAAAGCCTGGAATTTGAAACGACCACCCGCCAGCTTGCTGTCAGCCGGCAGGAACTGGTGGTCAAGGAATTACAGCGCCGGGTTGACGATTTGGCCATCCGCTCTCCCGTGAATGGCATTGTCGGCAATGTGGAAGTAACCCAGAAAGCGGTCGTCACCCAGAACACGCCTTTGATTACCGTGGTGGACCTGACCGCCTTCCAGGTTGAAATCAGGATACCCGAGGCTTACGCGGATGACCTCGGAATTGGCCTGGCCGGGGAAGTTCAGTACAACGGAACGGGATTCCGGGGAGAGCTGGTCTCGCTGTCACCCGAGGTGGTCAACAACGAAGTCATTGGCCGCATCAGGTTTACCGACCAGACCCCGCCCGGCCTGCGCCAGAATCAGCGCGTCACGGTCCGCGTGATGATGGATGAATTACTCAGCGTACTGAAATTACAGCGCGGCGCCTTCGCCGACGGTGGCGGCGGACGCCTGGCGTTTGTGCTGGCCGAGAATGGCCTGGCAGAGCGGCGAAACATCCAACTGGGCGCTCGTAGCGCCGCTGAAGTGGAGGTGATATCCGGCCTGGCGGAAGGCGAGGAAGTGATCATCTCGAGCATTGCCGAGTTCACGGAATACGACACGATACAAGTCGTCGATTGATACGACACATTGGATACTGGAGGAATCATCACATGCTGAAAATGAGCAATATAAGTAAGATTTACCGGACTGAACTGGTGGAAACCCACGCATTGCGTGAACTCGACCTGCACGTGGAAGAGGGTGAGTTCGTCGCCGTGACCGGGCCCTCCGGTTCCGGAAAAACCACTTTTCTCAACATTGCCGGCCTGCTTGAATCCTCCACCAGTGGGCTGTACGAGTTGGATGGCGTGGATGTCAGCCAGCTCAACGACCGCAAGCGCTCCCGGATCAGGAACGAGAAAGTAGGCTTCATTTTCCAGAGTTTCAACCTGATTCCCGATCTGAACCTGGCCGATAACGTGGACGTCCCGCTGCGCTACCGCGGCTGGTCGGGCGCCGAACGGCGCAAGGCCGTTGGCGACATGCTGGACCTGGTAGGGCTTGGTTCTCGTCAGAACTACCTGCCTTCGCAGTTATCCGGCGGCCAGCAGCAGCGGGTTGCCATTGCCCGGGCGCTGGCAGGCAAGCCACGATTCCTGCTGGCGGACGAACCCACCGGTAACCTGGACTCGGAAATGGCGGGCGCGGTGATGAAACTGCTTGAAGACATAAATGCCGAGGGCACGACTATCGTCATGGTCACCCATGATCCGGACCTCGCCAACCGCGCGGACCGGAATATCCATATCCTGGACGGTCGGGCCAGCGATGTGATACCTGCGATCTCTCCCAACGTTACGCCTCTGCCTGAAAGGGGGGTAGCCCGTGTTTAGCTACTACATCCGGCTGGCCCTGACCAGTATTCGCCGGACTCCGGTGCTGTCGGCCCTGATGGTGTTGGCCCTGGGCCTGGGTATCGGCGCATTCATGACGACATTTACCGTTTACTACCTGATGTCGGGCGACCCGATCCCCCACAAGAGCGATGTGCTTTATGCCGTGCAATTGGATAACTGGGACCCTAATGACGATCCAACCGAATCGGCCAGCGACGTTCAACCGCAACTGACCTACCAGGACGGCCAACACCTGATGAATGCGGATACGCCTGCGATTCGGCAAGTTCACATGTACGGTTCGGACATGGTGGTGGTTCCTGAGGGCGACGACCCCCCCTTCAACGAGAACGTCCGGGCCACTTACCAGACGTTCTTTTCCATGTTCGACGTTCCGTTCATATATGGATCACCCTGGGATAAGCGCGCAGATGACGATCATGCCAGCGTGATCGTAATCGGGCGCAAGCTGAATGACCGCCTGTTCAATGGTGAAAACAGCGTCGGCAAAAGCATCCAGCTGAACGATGGTTTTTACCAGATCACCGGGGTCATCGACGACTGGCAACCCACACCGCGCTTTTACCATGTCGATGCCGGCCGCCGGTTCTCCGACAGCGAACAGATATTCCTGCCGTTCACCCGTGCCATCGACCTGGTGCTTGGCCCGAACGGCAACACGAACTGCTGGGCCCCTCTCGATGACAGCCTCCCGGTGATAGAGGCCTTCCTCAAGTCTGAATGTGTCTGGACGCAGTTCTGGGCCGAACTGGAAACGCCCGAACAGGCGGCGGCATACAAGGACTACCTGGATAACTATGTCCGGGACCAGAAACAGATCGGACGGTTCCAGCGACCGCTGAACACCTTCATCTCAAACGTCAGGGAGTGGCTGGTGGTCAATCGAGTGGTCACCAATGACAATCGAGTACTGGTTCGGCTCAGTTTCCTGTTCCTGCTGGTCTGCGTGCTCAACACCGTCGGCCTGCTGATGGCCAAGTTTCTCGGCAAAAGCGGAGAAGTCGCGGTCAGGCGTGCGATGGGTGCGAGCCGCCAGGCCGTATTCATCCAGAACCTCGTCGAAGTAGCCACCATAGGTGTGGCCGGTGGCGTGGCCGGAATCGGCCTGGCCTGGCTGGGCCTTAAAGGTATCGAAAACCTGTATCGCGGCTACCAGCACCTGGTTCACCTGGATCCGGTGATGCTGGCGACCGCCGTGTGCCTGGCCGTAATCTCCGCCATCCTGGCCGGTCTGTACCCGGTATGGCGCGTCTCTCGCCAGGCCCCCGCCGGCTTGTTGAAAGCACTGTGAGGAAAATATCATGAAAGACATCGGACCTATTTTTCGATCCCTGCTGCGCAACAAGCTGGGCGTGATCCTGATTGCGCTGCAGATCGCCCTGACCCTGGCGATCGTTACCAACGCCGCCTTCATCATCAGCGAGCGCTCGGCAGACATCGCGCGTCCATCGGGCCTGGATGAATCGAACACCGCGATGTTCATCACCAACCTGTTCGATTCCAATGTCGATCAGCGCCAGCTGTATCGCGATGACCTGGAGGCAATTCGAGCCATTCCGGGCGTCCTGGCCGCCGCGCCGACCCAATCAATGCCGATCAGCGGCAGTGGCTGGGGCGAAGACCTGTACAGCAACCCGGAAATGCAATCCAACGAATCCGTCAATTTCGGCAAGTTCATGGTGGACGAACACGGCCTGGAAGCCTTCGACCTGGAACTGGTTGCCGGTCGAAATTTCACCCCCGACGAAATGGTCACCCGCAGTTTCGAGGCGATGGAGCTGCCGAAGGTGTTAATCGTCAGCCAGGCGCTGGCCGACAGCCTGTTTCCGGATGGCGACGCAGTGAACAAGACCGTCTGGGACGAACCCAACGGCGAACAACCCATGCAAATTATCGGCATCTATGACCACATGCAGAATGCCTGGCCGACCTCGGAAAACGTCAACCGGACGGCGCTGACACCCGAAATCTCCCTGTTTGGCGGGCAGATGATGTATGTCGTGAGAGCCGAGCCTGGCCAGTTGGACCAGGTGATGCAGGCCGCCGAGGCCTATCTTTCGAAAAACCGCAGCCGGATTGTCGAAATCGTGCGCAGTTATCCGGAACAGAAAAGCCGGACTTATTCCCGCGATATCGCGATGGTCAAACTGTTGTCAGGCGTTATTGTCATTCTCACCGGTGTGACCGGCCTGGGAATTATCGGGCTGGCCTGGTTCAGCGTCACCCAGCGCCGCAAGCAAATCGGCACACGCCGGGCACTCGGCGCTACCCGGGGCGACATCGTGCGCTATTTCATGGTGGAGAACTGGCTGATTACCTCGGCCGGATTGGCAGTGGGCCTGGTGGGTGCGGTCGGTCTGAACTGGTTCCTGGACACGCAATACGAAGTGGGGCGTGTACCTTTGTGGTACCTGCCTGTTGGAATGGCAGCGCTTTGGTTGCTGGGCCAGCTTGCAGTGCTGCTGCCTGCCCGGCGTGCCGCCAATATTCCGCCGGCACTCGCTACCCGGAGCGTTTAGCGGCAAGGACCGCATGGGCTGAAGCTTACCTGTGTCATGTGCCCAAAACCGGATTCCGGTTAGGCTGTGAATCATGCGATTCAGAAATCAACAGATTTTCGATGCGCACTTTCACATCATAGATCCGCGTTTTTCGCTCGTGCCGAACCGGGGCTATCTGCCGGACCGATACACCATCAATGATTACCGGGAGCGGACCAAGGAATACGACATCAGGGGAGGCGCCATCGTTTCCGGGTCCTTCCAGGCCTTCGACCAGGATTACCTGGTCGATGCTCTGTCACGACTGGGTCCTGGATTTGTCGGCGTCACCCAGCTTCCTGCAACGGTCAGCGATGCGGACATTCTGGAGCTGGACAAAACCGGAGTCCGAGCGATCCGTTTCAATCTGAAACGCGGTGGATCAGAGCAAGTCACCTACCTCGACTCGATGGCGCGCCGGGTTCACGAACTGGCGGGCTGGCATACTGAACTCTACGCAGACGCCCAAGAGTTAGAAGACCTTGTGACGGTATTGATTGCATTACCCGCAGTGAGTATCGACCACCTTGGCCTGTCTGCAGCAGGTTTCAAAATTCTGCTGAAACTGGCCGAGCATGGAATCCGGGTGAAGGCCACCGGCTTCGGCCGCGTTGATTTCAGCGTCGGTGACGCCCTCAAAGCACTGTATGCCGCCAACCCTGATAGCCTGATGTTCGGCACGGACCTGCCTTCAACACGGGCCAACCGCCCTTTCTCGGACCGGGATTACCAACTGGTGGGTGAAGCACTGGGAGGCCAGGCAGCTGAGCGGGTCTTCTGGTCCAATGCAGCACGCTTCTACCGGGTGGCAGCCTGAACCCCCAGGGTGATCAGACTTCCAGCCCCATGGTTGCCAGTGCCATCGAACGCCCGGGCAGGCTCAACTGCCCCGTGCCGTGCTCGAGATTTGCCTGCTCGCAGCTGAAAAAACGTAACTTCCATTCGCTGACCAGCCCAACCGGCAGTCGGAAAACGGTCTCTCCAGCCGCAGCATTGTAGAGAATTGCAATGGCATGATTCACCGGGGAATACTCGTGCTGCTCATCGTGGCAGGTAAAGAACAGCGCGACCTGTTTTTCATTGCTCCAGTCGTTCTCATGCATCGGCCGGCCATCCGGATGCAGCCAGGTGATGTCACAAAAACCCTGGTCCGTGGGCATCCGGCCGTGCACGTAACGGGGCTGGCGCAGCAGCGGCAGTTTGCGCCGCAGGTGAATCAACTGCCGTACTTTTTCGGTAAAGTCCGGGTCTTCTTCGAGCCCGCTCCAGTCCAGCCAACCGGTTTCATTGTCCTGCGCGTACGCATTGTTGTTGCCGCCCTGGCCGTTACCGAACTCGTCCCCGGCCAGGATCATCGGTGTGCCCTGCGAAAAAAGCAGCGTGGCCATCAGGTTGAGTCGCTGCTGTCGTCGTACCGCGTTAATCGCTGCATCGGCGGTTTCACCTTCGGCACCATGATTGCTGCTGAAATTATGCGCGTGGCCATCCCGGTTGTTCTCCAGGTTGTCCTGGTTGTAGCGGTTTTCATAACTGACCGTGTCGAGCAGGGTAAAACCATCATGACTGCTGATGAAATTGATGCTCGCAACCGGGTCGCGGCCGCTGCGTTCGAACAGGTCTGCCGAGCCATGGATGCGGCGGGCAAATTCACTGGATTGGCCCTCATCACCGCGCCAATAGCGCCGGACCGTATCCCGGTAACGATCATTCAACTCTGCCCACTCTATCGGAAACTGGCCCAGTTGATAGCCACCGGGGCCCGGGTCCCAGGGTTCGGCGATCAATTTTGCCCGGTACAGTTCGGGTTCTACGCTCATGCGGGTGAGCAGCGGATGTTTGCGGCTGAAACCCTGCCCCATCCGTCCCAGCACGGTGGCCAGGTCAAATCGGAAACCATCAACACCCATATCACGATGCCAGTAAACCAGGCTGTCTACTACAAGGTCCTGAACCCTGGGATGATTTGCGTTTACGGTGTTGCCACAGCCTGAATCATTGATGTAGCGACCGGGGTCATCCGGCTCGTGACTGTAATATGCCTGGCTATCGATTCCCCGGAAACTCAGCGTTGGCCCCTGCTCACCACCCTCACCCGTGTGGTTGTAGACCACGTCCAGGAT
>Ga0224504_10000472_pt1 | contig 18066 bp, 11 predicted proteins | sample SF_Oct11_sed_USG_3_FD_170160 | JGI IMG/M metagenome (GOLD analysis project Ga0224504, IMG submission 170160) | Sediment microbial communities from San Francisco Bay, California, United States - SF_Oct11_sed_USGS_24 | ecosystem: Environmental > Aquatic > Marine > Sediment | place: USA... | reverse complement strand
CATCACCATTGTCGACAATGACGAGTCTCGTCTCAAAGAATTGCAGGATCAGCTGGATATAAGCAGCGTGCTGGGCTTCGCTTCACACCCCAAGGTGATGGAAAGGGCTGGTATCGAGGATGCAGATCTCGTCATCGCATCGACCAGTTCCGATGAGGTCAACATGGTGGCTTGCCAGATTGCCTATACCTTATACAACGTGCCTACCCGCATTGCACGAGTCCGTGCAGTTGCCTACACCGACAGGGAAGAGTTGTTTCACCGCGAGCATGCCCCCGTCGATGTTCTGATCAGCCCTGAATTATTGCTGACACAGTATATTGCCAACCTCATTGAGTATCCCGGCACCTTACAAGTCATGGATTTTGCCGATGGCAGGGCGCAACTGGTGGCCACCGAAGTGGAATCCGGCGGCCTGTTGGTAAGACAAAAGCTCTACACACTGGCGCAGCACATGCCCGGCCAGTCAGATGCACGTTTGGCGGCCATCTATCGTGACGGTAAATTAATCCTGCCTGAAGGCAGTACCATCATCGAGGAGAACGATATTGTCTTTTTCCTCGCGGCGAGACGTGACATCCCCGCAGTCATGAAAGAACTCAGGCCAATTGATAACCCTGTCCGCCGTGTGATACTTGCCGGTGGAGGCAACATCGGTAAAAACCTGGCCCGTCAGCTTGAACGCGACCACCATGTAAAAGTGATTGAACGTGACGCTGACAGGGCAGAATCAATTGCTGAAGAACTGTCGAAGACCATCGTACTGGTCGGTGACTGCACCGATGCCAACCTGTTGAGGGAAGAAGCAGTAGACACTACCGATGTTTACTGTGTACTCACCAATGACGATGAGGCCAATATTTTGTCTGCATTACAGGCCAAGCGGATGGGGGCAAAGAAAGTTATTGCCATCATCAACCGGCCCTCATATGTGGACCTGATGGAGTCGGGCACCATCGATATTGCTGTATCACCGCAGCAGATCACCATCGGCGCGCTGCTGGCCCATATTCGCCGGGGCAGCATCGTACGCGTGCATTCACTCAGGGGTGGTGCCGCCGAGGCCATCGAAGCGGTTGCGCTTGGGGACAGGCGAAGTTCCAAGGTGGTTGGCCGGTCGCTTGAAGAACTGGACCTGCCGGAAGGCACCACGATCGTGGGTATCGTAAGGGGAGAAAACGTCATTATTGCACATCATGATACAGTGATAGAGGAGCACGACCACGTTCTGTTATTTGTATCGGATAAGAAACAAATTCACGCAGTAGAGCAGCTTTTCCAGGTGAGTGTTTCTTTCATATGAAACACCGAAGAACGGCAACTGTTCAACGGATCCTGGGCTTTCTTATTGCCGGCGCCAGCCTGATGATGCTGCCGCCAGCATTAGTTTCATGGTGGTACAAGGATGGTACAGCCGATCTGTTTCTGGTCAGTGCAGTTATCCTGTTTATTGTCGGCATGGCTATTTTTCTACCGGTTCGGGATGTCCGTGAGGAACTGCGTCTGCGTGACGGGTTTCTGGTCGTTGTAGCTTGCTGGCTTTCCCTGGTGCTGGTCGGGGCGTTACCCTTTTTATTGTTGATGCAACCCGAAATCTCATATGTTGATGCCGTATTCGAGTCCATGTCCGGACTGACAACTACCGGCGCCACTATCCTGACAAATATCGATGCTCTGCCGCGTGGTTTATTGTATTACCGTCAGCAACTTCAATGGCTGGGAGGTCTCGGAATCGTGGTATTGGCTGTCGCTATTTTGCCCATGCTGCGCATTGGTGGAATGCAACTTTACCGCGCAGAAACGCCAGGTCCACTAAAAGACAGCAAGTTGACTCCACGCATCACTGAAACCGCCAAGGCATTGTGGTTACTTTATCTTGGCATCACCGTTCTTTGTGCACTGGCCTATTGGCTCGGAGGCATGACACTTTTCGATGCCATCGGTCATGCATTCAGTACGGTAGCAATTGGCGGTATGTCTACCCATGACGCCGGCTTTAGCTACTTTAATAGTCCGACCCTGGAGATAATCGCGACATTCTTCATGGTAGTTGCCGGAATCAATTTCGCCGTCCATTTCACCTCCTGGAAAAAAGCCAGTTCCCAACCCTATTTTAACGATCCCGAACTCAAGGTTTACGCATCGTTGCTACTCGGATTTGTGATACTGACCACCATCGCGCTGTATCTGAACGGGACCTATGATTCCATCTCAGAATCTGCACGATACGCGAGCTTCCAAGTGGTTTCAGTGATGACAACCACCGGCTTTAGCACTGCGGATTTCTCGCTCTGGCCGGGGTTTATTCCAATCATGCTTATCTGTATTGCGTTTATTGGCGGATGCGCCGGCAGCACTTGCGGCGGCATGAAAGTAATTCGCATCATGCTTTTATATCGACAGGCAATTCGTGAAATTCGCCGGCTAATTCATCCACACGCAATTTTCCCGGTAAAGATCGGCGGCAGAAAGACATCAGCGACCGTCATGGATGCCGTTTGGGGCTTCTTTTTTCTATATGTTTCCAGCTTTGTGATGATAACCATTGCACTCAATGGTGTGGGTGTGGATCCGGTCACCGCCTATGCCGCCGCTGCAGCCTGTATAACCAACCTTGGACCGGGACTGGGTGATGTCAGCGCCAACTACGCAAGTCTTAGCTCGACCGCCAAGGTCATTTTGAGCTTTGCCATGTTGATGGGCCGGCTTGAAATCTTCACCCTGCTGGTACTGTTTTCACCCGCTTTCTGGCGTAACTAGTTTAGTTCCCTAACTGTTGCCGGATGCCAGGGGAAACCCTGAGCCCAGGTGTAACTTCCTCAACATTGAACGCTTTTTATGGTGATGACCCTGCATACGCTGCAGGATATCATCCAGCATTTCCACGGCCTCAATGACATGCTCGCCTTTATTTAGCATGACTGCTTCTGCTTCCTGGGCCATGGCTGCATCTGTCACTTCTGCTCTTGAAGCATGGCCCCGCTTGGTCAAACCCTCCAGTACCTGGGTCGCCCAGATTACGGGAATGTGTGCTGACTCGCATACCCATAGTATTTCTTCCTGAACTTCGGACATACGTTCAAAACCGCATTCCACTGCTAAATCACCCCTCGCAATCATCACACCACAGGCAGGAAATTTGAGTGCCTCCATCAGGATGGCCGGCAGATTTGCAAAGCCTCTCTTGGTTTCGATTTTCAACACTGCACCAATATCTTCACGGCCAAGTTTATGCAGGTGCTGATGCAAAGCACAGACATCATCGGGGCTGTTGGTGAAAGACAGACCAATCATATCGGCATGGCGGGCAGCGAATTCCAGGTCCTGTAGATCCTTGGTGCTGAGTGCGGCCAGGTTCAGGTCAGTATCGGGGAGATTAACCCCCCTGTTGCCTTCCAGCTTTTCCACCGGATTCCGTGTGTGGGTAATGCGGATTTGCAGTTTTTCAGCATCGCGCTTTTCAACGATACCGGCAATACGGCCATCATCAAAAAATATAGGCTCACCCAGACGCACATCACGATAAACCTCCGGAATTGCCAGTGAAACCCTGCCTGGATTCAACAATTCACCATCGCTATCGTGAAACGCGGGTTTCCCCGGTTCAACTTTTGCCGATACGATCAGTACATCATCTTTGCGGATCAGGCAGACGCTGTCCTCGGGAGCCAAACCTGTTATTTCAGTTTCCGGACCCGGGTTTCCCATGCGGTCCTGAACCTGGAGAACAGTGCCATTGGCTACATAGGATGTTTTTTTTGAATCGGCCCAGTAACCATCTGCGCGTTTCTCCCTTATACGCCAGTTTCTTTTGGAACCGCGAACATCCCGGAATCTGATTCGGTCACCTGCTTTCAGGCTATCCAGCCATTCCTTGTCCATTGTGAGTGTAACGTCAGCGGCGGGCATCTCTGAAAACGCTGTTTTTACCGAGGTTAACCAGATACGTGCCGGGCGTAGAATTTTACCGTTCTTGGCACGAACAGGCCGGATCTTGATGACAGCCTGGTTGGTTTCCATTGGACCAAGACGCAGTTTCGGGCCTCCCAGGTCCATTAGAATACGGCAGGACAAGCCGGTTGAATGCTCAGCGCTCCTCAAGGTTTCAATCATCCGGGACCAGATTTCCGGATAATCGTGCGCACAATTGATTCGCATGCAATTCATTCCGCTGAGAAGTAACTGATGCACCATCAAATAATCATCGGCGGCCTCAACCGGCATGGTGACAATGATGTGACCGCGCCTGTTCCCGGGGTGTGTACCAAATAGCCGGGCCGTATTTTGCTTAAGGTATTTCGAACCTTCAGTGAACGCAGTATCTACATCCGGTAAACCAGCCACTGCCTTAGCCTGGCCATTAAGCAGATACAGATTGCGGAGAACCGCATCGATGGTTGCCAGGACGTGAGGCTCTATCCTTCCAAGCGAGGACAGACCCAGTTGCGTCAGACTGTCCTGTAGTGGTCTTATGTCTTCATGCCTTACTGCAAGATAGCGCAAGAGGTTTTTTGCGCTCGCTGTACGTTCAGGGGGCAGTCCGGGCCAGGCTTCCAGGCCGTGCTTTGCCTGCTCCTCGACCATTCGGCGCAACGATTCCATCTCTATGATCAAATCATCAATGGTTCCGGATGGTGAAGACTGATGTTGGATGGAATTCATTTACCCATACTCCCAACTTTACTTTAATCTTCGGTGAATAAAAGCTACATGATATAAATCAAGCCTGATTGAAGTCGGGTTTACGTTGGAACCATGCGGTGACGCTTCAGCCGGTATTTATTCAGCGCTTATAAAACGACTTTTCCCCCTCAGGGCGGTTTCTGAAGCGCTTATAGGCCCACAAATACTGTTCCCGATCCACTTCAATACACTGTTCAATACGCCGGTTGACCTCTGTCAGCGCTTCGCGCATATCCTCACTATAAATTGAAGGATCTGTTGTAAATAAGTGAACGCAGTAGCGGCCACCTTTGCGGCGCTCACAGATAGCGAACACAACCGGGGCTCCCGTACGTTGAGCCATACGCGGCAATAGCACACCGGTCAGGGCTTCAACACCGAAAAATGGTGCGAACTGTCCGCCGCCGCCAGTTGGTTCCTGATCCGGTAATAATGCAACAAAATAACCTTCTTTGAGGAGCTGATACATGCGTCTGAGACCCTTTCCCGTTGCCGCGACCATCTCGGCTCCGGCACGGGCCCGCTTCTGGGTTAGCAAAGCATCAATATCAGGATGTTTGCTGGGTTTGTATAAAATGGCAGCCTCGCCCTTGCTGTGCAGATACAGGTTTAACATTTCCCAGGAACCATAGTGCGGCGCAGCCACGATCAGACCTTTGCCGAGGCTGATCAGTTCATCAACCTCCTCCATCCCCTGCACTTCATCAAACAAACCGTACAAGCGGTCCAACGGCCAATGCCACAACATGCCGGCTTCAAATATACCTTTGACATAATGTGTCATGCTTGCACGACCGATCTTTTTCCGCTGCTTTGCATCCATTTCCGGATAGGCCGCTTTAAGATTCATCCGCGTGACACGCCGCAAACGGGGCACCGAGTACCAGACTATTGCTGCCAGGGGCGGAGCAATATATTTTGCGGCACGCGGTGTTATCCAGCTGAACAAACGCATGACGGCACGAATAGCGAGTAATTTCATCTGCGATCGCTCATATACCGGTAGAAAGCAATGCTAACATTGGCCCGCATAATTCACCAGTCGGTAACACGCCTCGCTATAAGCAAATGATTTGTATGAATTAAAAGACATTATTTCAAATAAACCCCATGGTACACTTTCTACCCGGCCCGATACCGACTGGTGAAATATGCGGGCTAGCAAAACCGGATTATTCAATTTAGGGTCCTGAAATGATTGCATTGTTGCAAAGAGTATCGAAAGCCAGTGTGCTTGTTAATGAAAGTTCCTCCGGGTCGAGGGTGACCGGTGCAATTGGTCCCGGTATCCTCGCGCTGGTAGCGGTCGAGAAAGGTGATACCGAGGCCCAGGCGGACAGACTATTGCAGCGCATTGTCAGCTACCGGATATTTTCAGATGAAAACGACCGCATGAACCTGAACCTGCTTCAGACGGGTGGTCAATTGCTGCTGGTCTCCCAATTTACCCTGGCTGCTAACACCAACAGCGGCAATCGCCCTAGTTTTACACCGGCGGCAGAGCCTGCGGAGGGCAAAAGGCTGTTTGATTACCTGCTTGAATCAGCCCGTGATCAACTTGGTGAGGTCCCCACTGGAAGCTTCGGTGCCTCTATGCAGGTTAGCCTGGTCAATGACGGTCCGGTAACTTTCAGTTTACGTGTACCACCGGCAAACTGAATTTAGCCGTCTCCGTTTTCTTCAAATTCGTTGAGTTTTCGCGTCAGGGTATTACGGCCAACGCCTAATAAGCGCGCCGCTTCCACGCGCTTGCCGCCGGTATGTTCAAGCGCACAGTCCAGGACAATTTTTTCAAATTCACCACGGGCCGTAGACATCAGGTCTGTCTGACCGTTAAACAGTGCGGCCCGGGTCCAGTTCCGCAGAGCCTCCGACCAGGAGTCAACAGGCCCGCTGGCTGCATCTTTGTCTTGCAGACCGGCGGGCAAATCTACAGGCAAAATCTGTTCACCTGGTGCCATGACACACAACTGCTGACAGAGATTCTGCAATTGCCGGACATTGCCCGGCCAGTATTTTTGTTGCAAAGCACTGATGGTCTCAGGCGTTAAGTGCTTTTCTTCCAGATCCATGTCATTTGCTGCCTCGCGCAGGAAATGCCTGGCCAGCAGGGCAATGTCTTCACTGCGTTCACGTAAAGGAGGCAACTCAATGGTAATCACATTCAAGCGATGATAGAGATCTTCGCGAAAAGTGCCCTTGGCAATCTTTTCCTGCAAGTCCTGGTGGGTTGCTGTTAGCACCCGCACATCCGCTCGCAGTAGGTCCCGTCCACCAACACAATAATAGTCGCCTTCGGCAAGCACCCGTAGCAGGCGTGTTTGCAGTGGCAGCGGCATATCACCGATTTCATCGAGAAATAGCGTACCACCGGCAGCTTCCTCGAATCGGCCGACCCGTCTTGCATGGGCCCCGGTAAATGATCCCTTTTCGTGTCCAAACAGCTCGGACTCCAGCAACTCGGTCGGAATCGCAGCCGTATTGATAGCGACAAACGGGCCTTTGGCTCGCGGGCTATGCTGATGCAGTGCACGGGCGACAATTTCCTTACCCGTGCCGGTTTCACCGGTTAACAACACGCTGATAGTCGAGCGTGACAACCTGCCGATGGTTCTAAAAACTTCCTGCATAGCCGTCGAATCACCGATCAACTGGTTGGCCGCACCTGGCTCTGTCGCCGCAGGAACGACGGCCGGTACGGCGGACGCACGGGCAACCACGGCTAGTACCTTGTCGAGATCAAATGGCTTTGAGAGGTAATCGAACACACCTGACTGGAAGGCAGCAACCGCCTGGTCGAGATCCGAGAATGCTGTCATGGCAATCACCGGAACTTCAATCTGACGTTTTTCCAGAGCCGCCAACACAGTCAGACCATCAGCATCCGGCAAACGAATATCTGTAATGATAACTGATGGTTGAGAATCATCCAGTGCAGCAACAACATCAGCTACACAGGCAAAACTTTTAGTTACATAACCGGCGCGGCTCAGCGCACGCTCGAGGACAAAGCGAATAGCTTCGTCGTCATCAACAACCCAGATCAGTACCGATTCAGTCATGGTTTCGTTGCAGTGGCAATCTGAGCGTAAAACGGCTGCCGGGCTCCAGTGGCGCATAGGTCAGCAAGCCCTGGTGGGCCGCCGCAATCTGTTGTGCTAGTGCAAGGCCAAGACCGGTTCCGTCACGGCGACCGGTGACCAGGGGTAAAAACAGCATACTACGCAGGGATTCCGGTACACCACAGCCGTTATCCTTGATATCCAGACGGACAACACGGCCCATACCCGGCTGTAACAGGCTCATATCGTAGTCAACACGGCTTCGAATTTCGATCTCGGTTGCACCAGCCTGGAAGGCATTTCTAAGCAAGTTTAAAAACACCTGTCGTAACGCGGATGAGTCGGCTGAAATTTCTGGAATACTTGGGTCATAATTCTGAATAATTGTCACACTGGCGGCGGATTCCAAACGCAACAGCTCGGTGGTTTCCTGCAAAACGTAATGGATATCAACCGGGTGACAGTCGAGCTCGGATTTGCCAAAGCGCGCGAGCAGCTCGTCGATACGATCCACCTCACGCATGATCAACTCTGCCAGCGTACCCAATTCACGGTCGCCTAATTCTGCAGCCATCATTTGTGCAGCGCCACGGATTCCACCCAGGGGGTTACGAATCTCATGACCCAGATTACGCCTGATTAAATCAATCATTCCGGTTTGAAGTTCCCGCTGTTGCAGCTTGTTTTGTTGCTGTTGCCATTTGAGGTCATAAAACTCCAGCAACGTACCCTGGCCCGTGATTGGCTGAATCGTGCAACCAAAAACACCACCGGGCAGCTTGCACTCGCTCAAATGGCGGCCTCGCTGTTCTACCGCAGTTGTTGTAACTGCCTCAGACAACTCATTCGGTATGCCGTCGACATCCTTGAAATTCCAGCCGTGAACACGCTCCCTACCGGTTGCAAGACAGTGTTCGGCCGCTGCGTTCATGCCCCGGACACATCCCAGGTCATCCAGCTCTACTACCGCTGTCGAGAGCGAATCAAGCATGACACAGGCAATTTCATATTAGCCACCAACACGGGGAGTTACACGAGGCCGGTTATATAGCCCCGGTTGTCTGACGAAAAAGACCACAGACTCTGTGGTAGCGATCACACGATTCTTTGAATCCCTCAGCTCCGCTTTGGTCGTGTGTTCACCTCTATCCAATCCAGCGACCGCGACCACCTGTTGGGCAGTGGTGGTGTGTATCTTACCGTCGAGATAAACATTCACCTTCATACCTTCCTGCAATGCGTATCGTGTACTCCAGGCAATGGATATGGGACCGTCCGGTCTCCAGACTGATTCTTCCTGCTGTGGTGAAATGATGGCAAAATCTTTGTAATTCTTACGCAGATATGAAAGTGACATTTTCTTTTCAGCGTCATCTTCTGCAGTTGCCTCGGGTGCTTTTTCATATGTCGGCGCTTCAATCACGCTGATCGGAGCCAGTTCGACAGGTTTGGAACCATCACCCGGTGGTTGGTCTGTAAAAGTCACATTGCCATCCTTATCGACAACCTTGTACACCTGTGCCATCAAAGGTGATGCCACCAATGCCAGCGATAGCGCAACAAGAACCGTAATTAGTCTCATATAAATAACTGTTTTCATCGTCAGACTCCAAATTGATACCGATCATCACCGCCTCGCAAACCGCGAGGCGTGCTGGTTTCCCTGGTGCTGCCGAATGACAGCTCCTTTATATAGAGTAATACATATCAAACTCAACCGGATGGGTAGACATGCGGAAACGTGTCACCTCTTCCATCTTGAGCTCGATATAACCATCAATCAGATCGTCGTCAAATACACCGCCTGCCTTCAGGAAATCCCTGTCGCTATCCAGTGCTTCGAGAGCCTGTGCAAGACTGGCGCATACTGTCGGAATGTTTTTCACTTCCTCGGCGGGCAGATCGTAAAGATCCTTGTCCATGGCAGGACCCGGGTCAATCTTGTTGATGATACCGTCAAGGCCGGCCATCATATAGGCGGCAAACATCAGGTATGCATTGCCAGCCGGATCACCAAAACGAACCTCAATACGACGCGCTTTTGGACTACCTACATGTGGGATACGGCAGGAAGCTGAACGGTTGCGGGCCGAGTAGGCCAACATGACCGGTGCTTCGTAGCCTGGTACCAGACGCTTGTAACTGTTAGTTGATGCATTCGCGAATGCATTGAGCGCACGTGCGTGTTTGAAAATACCACCAATATAATGCAGTGCCATCGTTGATAAACCACCGTACTCTTCACCGGCGAACAAATTGTTGCCATCTTTGAACAAGGACATGTGGACATGCATACCCGAGCCATTATCACCAACCAGCGGTTTTGGCATAAAGGTCGCTGTACGGCCCGAGGCGTGGGCTGCGTTGTGGGTTGCATATTTGAACGACAACATTTCATCCGCTTTACGGGTCAATGTGGCGAACTTGGTACCAATTTCGCACTGGCCGGCAGTACCCACTTCATGGTGATGCACTTCAACCTCGATTCCCATTTTTTCCAATATCCCGCAAATAGTTGAGCGCAGATCATGCAAACTATCCACTGGTGGAACCGGGAAATAACCACCCTTAACGCGGGGGCGGTGTCCGTGATTGCCTTCTTCATACTCTGCGCCGGTATTCCAGGCACCTTCTTCAGAATCGATATTGTAGAAAGTTGAATGCATGTCCGTGCCGAAACTGACACTGTCGAATACGAAAAACTCAGGCTCAGGGCCAAAATAAGCTGCGTCAGCAAGACCACTGGACTTAAGGAAAGCTTCCGCACGTTTGGCCACTGATCGCGGACAACGGTTATAACCTTCCATCGTATCCGGCTCGAGTACGTCACAACGAATAATCATCGTGCTGTGCTCCATAAAGGGATCCATCATGGCAGAATCAACATCCGGCATCAGCACCATGTCTGACTCGTTGATACCTTTCCAACCCTTGATCGAAGAGCCATCGAACATTTTGCCTTCTTCAAAAAAATCTTCGTCCGCCATCGCAACAGGCATGGTCACATGCTGCTCTTTACCTGAAGTATCACAAAACCGTAAGTCGATGAATTCAACTGCTTCGTCGGCGATCATTTTCTCTATTGTTTCTATGCTCATGTCGTTGTTCCTATGCTGTTACTTTGATAAATGTCCAAAACGGGTCGGTATATATATGCAGAAGTCATGCCAATATGAAAAAAAGGCTGGTTTTTGTATTTGACTTAAATAAGTAGATTTTAGGAGTGTTTTCACAACATTTGGCCACATATAAGTGATTTTTACGTCATCACTTAACGCACCGTACAGACCGACGGATACAGCTATGCACCATTATAGAACCAAATGAATAATTATGCACTGCTTTGGTGCGTACTTTATCTAGAAAGTGATCCAAAGCAGAGCTACGCCGAGTGCGAGGCGATAAACTACAAAGGGAAACAGGCCAACGCGTTGCAACAGGGCAAGAAACGCAGCAATGCATAACCAGCCCGCAAGCGCCGAAAGCAGAACGGCAAGACCAAACTGCAACCAGTCGATTGGCGCATCATACGCCAGCATCCGCAACACACCATAAGCACCGGCAGCGGCGATGATCGGTATCGAAAGCAGGAATGAAAAACGTGCTGCGCTATCCGCATTGAAGCCCAGCATGCGACCCATGGTTATAGTGATTCCCGAACGCGATGTTCCGGGCACGAGAGCCAGTATTTGTGCCAGGCCAATCAAAAGTCCGGACTTCAAGTTGATTTCGGCAAGTTGCTTATTACTTGCAAAGCGGGCATCAGCCCACCACAACAACAGACCAAAGCCAATGGTACTTACGGCAACGACTCGAACATCCCTGAGCGATGACTCCACCCAACCATGCAACAGGCCACCGGCAGCGATTGCGGGAATACTGGCCACAACCAGTATCAGACCAAGCTTGCGAGAGTCCTCACCTCCCTTGCCGGTAACAAACCATGCCGCCAACATCTGCCGCAGGTCACTTCGAAAATACACCAGCACAGCCAGTAGAGTACCCAGGTGCGTTGCAACATCGAACACCAGGCCCTGGTCAGGCCAGCTGAAGACCTTGCTGCCAAGGATAAGATGAGCAGAACTTGATACCGGCAAAAACTCCGTCAGGCCCTGGATCAGGGACAGAACGATGATTTGAATCAGGGTCATTGTGTATAGCTAATCCTATAGATCACCCCGGCCAGATCATCAGATACCAGCAGCGCACCATCGGGCATTACCAACACATCATTGGGACGCCCCCATACTTCCTGGCCCTGCAACCAACCGGATGCAAAAATCTCGTTTTTCAAAATCGTGCCGTCAGGCTGTACATTCAGAACAAGAACCTGGTAACCAATCTTTTCGGTACGGTTCCACGAACCATGCTGAGCAATAAACAGGCGGTTTTTATAACCGGCGGGGAACATATCTCCCGTGTAAAAGGTCAGGCCCAGTGCGGCGCCATGAGGGTCAAGATTCGCAACCGGCGGTGTGTAATCTGCACAGTCCCTGCCCTTTCCAAACTCTTCATCCAGTAAATCTCCCTGGTGGCAATAAGGGATACCAAAATGCATGCCAGATTTTGGTGCGTGGTTTAGCTCGTCAGCCGGAAGGTCATCTCCCAGCATGTCGCGACCGTTATCCGTGAACCACAATTGATCGTTTTCAGGGTGAAAAGTCAGTCCGACGCTGTTGCGCACACCTTTTGAATAAACTTCCATGTCGCTGCCGTCCGGGTTCATCCGGCGTATCTCACCAAACCCTTCTTCATCACAGATGTTACAGGGCACTCCAACCGGTATATACAGTTTGCCGTCCGGTCCAAAGCGCAGGTACTTCCAACCGTGATGTTTCTTGTCCGGTAGCGCATCGGTTACAACCACGGGCTCAGGCGGCTGACTCAAATGGGCTTCGATATTGTCGTAGCGAAGTATCTGGTCGACAGCACCCACATAAAGTGCACCATCGCGGAACTCGAGACCGGAAGGCATATTGAGATCTTCGTCTATCAACCTCACAGTTTCGGCCCGATGGTCACCATCCGCATCAGTCATTGCCCAAAGCTTGCCAGCCTTACGGCTACCGGCAAATAGCGTCCCGTTATCCCCCAGGACCATCTGCCGTGCATTTTTAACATCCTCAGCATAAATTTCAATACTAAAGCCCAGCGGCAATTCGACCTGGTCCAAATGGACGTCTGCACAGGCAACTTCCAGCGGCAGGGCCGCACAAAATAACATAGCAATTCTAAAGTTCTTCATTCCACCATATTAACAGTAGGATGGGTAACTTGTTACCCACGCGGTACTACGGTCTAATCCAAACCATGCGTAACAAGTTACTCACCCTACCCACCTTAAGTAAATGAACGACATACGGGTACAGCAATACGGCAGTACATGTCATAAAATGCATGCCTGTTTTTGATACTCTGGAAATTGCCATGCGCCTTATTTTTCTTGCCCTCGGGCTCCTGCTGTCTGCATCCTCGCTGGCAATGACCTCTGCAGAATACCTGCCTGCTGACGCACAAATGGATACATCCATACCATCTCCCGAGTCCCAACTTGGCTGGGAACCCGGCGACTGGAGGATTCAGTATCCCTCCCTCGCCCGCTATATGCACACACTGGCTGAGACATCAGACCGCGTCAGCATCAAGGTTATAGGTCACACCTATCAGCGCAAACCTCTGCTTCAGGTGATCATCAGCTCGGAAGAAAACCAGTCAAAACTGGAGTCGCTTAGACAATCACACCTTAAAGGGGTTGTTAATGGCGACCCCGATGCACCGCTGGTGGTGTGGCTCGGTTACAGCGTACATGGCGATGAAGCCAGTGGCAGCAATGCTGCACCCATCGTTGCCTGGTATCTTGCAGCATCCCAATCCGACTATGTAAAGGAACTACTCAAAAATACCATTATCATCCTCGATCCCAGCCTGAACCCGGACGGTCTTGACCGCTTCGCAACCTGGTCAAACTCCAACAGAAGCCTGAATCCGGTCGGCGATCGCAATGGCCGCATCCATCACCAGGACTGGCCATCGGGCAGAACCAATCACTACCTGTTTGACCTGAATCGGGACTGGCTAACGCTGGTACATCCTGAATCCCGAGCCCGGATCACCGAGTACCACCGCTGGCTGCCGCACATCATCACCGACCATCATGAAACGGGTGATGACGGCTTCTTTTTCCAGCCAGGCGCACCCACCAGGCAGCACCCATTGACCACCACCGAGAACCTTGAGATGACACGCGCACTGGTGCCGTATCATGCAAGGAGCTTCGACAGCGCCGGAGAGATGTATTTCACCGAAGATACATACGATGACTTCTTTTACGGCAAGGGCTCGACCTACCCGGATATCAACGGCAGCATTGGCATCCTGTATGAACAACCCCGAGTCAACGGCGCTGTTTACAATCGCGACTCGGGACCACTGGAATTCACCGAGGCCATTCACAATCACGTTCGCATGTCACTATCAACACTCAAAGGCGCACACGAACTAAGCAGCCGCTTCAAAAAATACCAATCCGGTTTTTTCCGGGCAATGCGACAAAGGGCAGATAATGCGGGCTTCAAAGCATGGGTGATCGGCGATGGAAATGACACCGCAAGAGCGCTGGCCCTGATGGATCTTTTCAGGCGGCACCATGTGGAATTTCAAACACTGGACAACGAAATCAATGTGGATGGACAGATATTCAAACCCGGGCATGCCTGGGTCGTTCCCGTGAACCAGCGCCAGTTCGGATTGGCGCAGGCCATGCTGGAAACCCGCACGAAATTTGAAGACAACACATTTTACGATGTGTCTGCGTGGAACCTGCCAATGGCCTATGATTTGCCAGTCGCGAAACTGGCGCGGCTACCGGCCACCTCTAACGACAGCCAGGCACTGGCCTCCAACGCACCTGATCCTGATGCCGTTGCATGGGTCATCTCCTGGCAGCAATTGAACGCACCCGCAGTGCTGCAGGATTTACAGGACGCCGGTGCCCATGTGCGGGTTGCGACAAAGCCGTTCAGTATCAGCGACGGCCCCGCATCGATATCGTTCAGTGAAGGCAGCCTGGTGCTACTTTCAGGGTTGCAGGAAAAGGAAAAAGCTGACGCCATATTCGATTTACTCAGGAGTGCAGATGTTAACGTACACTCATTCAATAGCCAACTGACCACAAGCGGCCCCGGCCTGGGTACCAGTCACTTCAAAAAAGTAAAAGCCATTCATCCCCTGTTGATCGTTGGACCGGGCACTCGCGCTTACGATGCCGGAGAGGCCTGGTTTCAATTGGACCAACGCCTGGGCGTAGCGCCAGTGATGGTTGATATTTCCCGTTTGCAATCTATTGATCTGCATGACTATACCCACCTGTTAATGGTGGAAGGCACATATACAGAAATAGGCAGAAAGCTAAAACAGGACATCGCATCGTGGGTAAACGACGGGGGCGTACTGGTTACTATCCAGAGTGCTTCTACCTGGGCTGAGACACTTTGTTTCAACGCTGCAGATTGCAAAGAAAGCAATGGCAACAGGGAAGACACTGAAGAACCATCAAAACCGATGGCCTACGCAGACTACGACGATCAAAAGGCCCAACGTACGATCGGCGGCGCAATTGTCCAGGCGCGGATTGATAACACCCACCCCATCGCTTTTGGCCTCAACAACGAAATGCCCCTTTTCCGCAGGGGCAGCACACTACTGAAAGCAAGTGAGGATCCTTTTGCTACACCCGTCCGTTACACACAAGAACCACTACTCAGCGGCTATATCGGTGAACAGCTTCTTAGCGAAATGAGCGACCAACCCGCAGTCATCGCCGAACGCCAGGGCAAAGGCCTCGTGATACGTTTTGCAAACAACCCGATCTTTCGTGGGTTTTGGCGCGGAACAGAACGTATGTGGGTCAATTCACTATATTTTGGAGCGCTGGTCCGCACAACAGAACTACCCGACTAATGAGCCAAATGCGAATGATTTGTATCATTATTGATACGTATCAACTATAAATAGATACATGTATATGCAAAATAACTTATATGAGCGAGAAATCACCTAAGGAAATTAACTAATAAATACAAGCCCAGTGCCTGACTGTCTGCCAGATTTCATATGGTGATGACAGTCAGTCAATCGGCCTGTCGTTCGCTGCGGGGGTAGAAACGACGTGTCCTTACTTGGAAGATCAATACGCCGAAACGTTATTCGTGTCGGCTTCAATATATTAGTTGCCGCGAGGGCCTCCGCCAGCGCGCTTTCTGCTGTGTCACCAAACACGTTCACCATACGCTGGGTAGGCCGTTACCCAGGGAGTGCTCTATGAGCTTTTTCGCTGAACTCAAACGCCGCAATGTCTTTCGTGTGGGTATTGCCTACGTCGTAGGTGGCTGGTTGTTACTGCAACTCACCGATGTACTCTCAGAATTGCTGGATCTTCCAGACGTGGTTGGACGCGCGATCGTCCTGCTGGTCGCCATCGGTCTGCCGGTCGCTTTGTTCTTCGCCTGGGCATTTGAGATGACACCAGAGGGTGTGAAACGTGAAAAGGATGTGGATCGCACACAATCGATCACACCGCAGACCGGTAAGAAGCTGAACAACACCATCCTTTTAATGATGGCCCTGGTTATTGCCTACTTACTGTTTGACAAATTTTCCGGTTCAGTAGAAACGGGGCCAGAGCCCTTTTCTCAGCAATCTTCCGAACAAGCCAGTGCAGCCGAAGATAAAGGAGCACAGACCTCCGGCGAAGCCACATCTTCCTCTATCGAGGCTCATAAATCCGATAAATCCATTGCTGTATTGCCCTTCACCAACCGCAGTCCAAATGCCGATGACGCCTACTTTACCGATGGGGTTCACGATGACCTGTTAACCCAACTGGCCAAGATTGATGCCTTCAGCGTCATTTCGCGTACCTCGGTTCTGGAATACCGGGATACGGCCAAGAACCTGAAACAGATTGGTGAGGAACTGGGCGTTGGTAACATCATGGAAGGCGCCGTGCAACGTTCCGGCAACCGTGTGCGCATCAATGTGCAGTTGATCGATGCGGTCTCAGACGAACATCTGTGGGCAGAGGTCTACGACCGCGAACTGACCACCGAAAACCTTTTCGACATCCAGTCGGAGATTGCCAGATCTATTGCGGGCGCCCTTAAGGCGACCTTAACGGACAGTGAAATCGCCAACGTTTCCGATGTACCCACCGATAATGTCGCAGCTTACGAATTGTATCTACAAGGTAAGAGGTTTGCCCTGGGAGAAACTGAAATCGGGTTTGACACTGCCGTCGAGCTCTACAGGGAAGCATTGAAACTGGATCCCGAATTCAAACTGGCATGGGTAGGTCTGTCGCATGCTTACATTAGCAATTATTGGACATATGGGGCTAACCCTGCCGATCGCGACATGGCGCGGGATGCTATCGACAAGGCGATAGCCATTGACCCTGATTTCCCGGAACTCTACATGGCGGAAGGCTCTTATGCTTACTGGGGTCTGCTGGATTATGACACTGCGCTTTCAAACCTGGATAAAGCCATTGCGTTAATGCCCAGCAATGCCGAGGCCCACATGTGGAAAGGCTGGGCGTCACGCCGTGCCGGTTTGTGGAATCAGGCCATTGATTCCATGCAAATGGCCGTAAAACTGAATCCACGTTTGGTCTTCAATCTTCTGGAAACAGGGCAAACCCTCAGTTATTTACGCCGCTATGATGAGGCCCTGAAACTTATAGAAGCAGCCTATAAGCTGGAGCCTGACAACTACTGGGCAAAGTCATACCTGGCCGACCTGGTACTAACAGTGAATGGCGATACTGACAGGGCATCAACCCTGATGGTCGGTGCGCAACATACCAATGACATGGGTTTTTTATTCCCTTATTGGAATACCCAAATGATGACTGGGCATTTTGATGCGGCTTTGGATATTGCCCAAAAATGGTCTGATGACTGGGAAATAGACGTGAAACGCATCAATTTGCGTGAAAGCCTGGTCGCTATAACCGAGAAGGCTTTGGGACACAATGCCGAAGCTATGGACAGCGCACAGGAGGCGTTAACCCGGCTCACACAGAAAAAGCAACAGGGTCTTGATGACGCGAGGATGGCAGCGGCTGAACTGGAGGCTTACGCTATACTCGGCAATCAACGAAAGGTTGTTGAACTGGTCGAAAAATTTTTGACTATGAAACCAGCCGATGCAATTGAAGATTTTCTTGCCAAGTATCGCATTGCACAAAATTACGCCTATGCCGGTATGCCTGGTGAAAGTATCGCAACACTGGATGCGCTGCTTTCAGGTATTAGTGCCGTTT